>Ga0208375_1002386_pt1 | contig 17840 bp, 16 predicted proteins | sample RifOxyD1_FD_184038 | JGI IMG/M metagenome (GOLD analysis project Ga0208375, IMG submission 184038) | Soil microbial communities from Rifle, Colorado - Rifle Oxygen_injection D1 (SPAdes) | ecosystem: Environmental > Terrestrial > Deep subsurface > Rock core/Sediment | place: Rifle, Colorado... | reverse complement strand
ACCGAAGGTTTTTCCATTGTATCTGCTCAGGGATCGGCAATACTGATGAAGGAAGCGATGTCGGGCATTAAAAATAATCTTTTTGATTATGTAAAAATTTCTATTATTTCTTTGCCCAACTTTTTTGTCAGCAATTCTTATTCTTCCTTAGGTTATTATTTAGGATTAAAGGAATTTAAAATTCAAAGCCAGGTTTTTGGTTTTATAAAAGCGCGGCATTTCTCTCAGGCTTGGGATAAAATTTTAAACATTTCGTGGGGCGAGCGTGTACTGCTAATTTCCGGTTTTTTCTGGCCTATTGTTTCCGCTTTGTTTTTAACCGGCGCCGTTGTTTCTTTATTTAAATTTAGGCAAGCCAATCTTATCGGTATTATTTATATTTTAGCCATTATATTATATTTTGACGCCATCACCCATTTGATGCCGGAACTTGCAAGATTTCGAATAATGGCCCAGCCGTTTATATTTATGTTTGCCGCTTTAGGAATCTTTTACTTTGCCGCTTTATGCCGAAAATTGACATAATGTCATAACTTTGGTATATTTTTTCAAAATAATTTAAGAACTTTAATAATCCGAAACAAGAAAGGCGCATCACGATGAAAATGGTTTTCATCCAGAATCTGTCGTTATCCCATTTTGGGATAACATATATTTCTGCCGTGCTAAAAAGGCGCGGATATTTAACCGACGTATTTGTTGAAGGATTGCATAAAGATATTGTTGAAGATGTTTGTCGGGCACGACCAGATATCGTGGGCTTTACTTGTATTACCGGCGATCACCAGTGGGTCGGGAAAAAAGCCGCGGAAATCAAGAGATATTTAGATGTCCCTATTATAGTCGGCGGGCCGCATCCGACATATTTTCCCGACATGATAGAAACGGAAAATATAGATATCATCGCGAGAGGCGAATCGGAGAATGTTGTTTTGGAATTAATGGCTCGCTTGCAAAATAAGGAAGAAATCAGCAATATAGCGGGTTTATGGGTTAAGAAAAATGGAAGAATTTATAAAAATCCGGTTGCTCCGCTTATTGGAGATCTTGATGCCTTACCTTTTCCTGATAGAAATATCTATAGTAAATATGATTTTTTGGATAAGGAAGAAGAATTCCAAATTTGCTCTTCGCGCGGCTGTCCCTTTAGCTGCAGTTTTTGTTATAACGCTTCCAAAAAGAAATTGTATTTTGGGCAAAAGGTTGTAAGGAAAAGGAGCGTTGATAACATTATTTCAGAAATACAATTTTTACGGCAAAAATATCCCAATTTAGAATCGATTTCTTTTAATGACGATAACTTAGGATTGAATCCTAAATGGTTCAATGAATTTTGTGAAAAATACGGCCAACTTGATGCGCCTCCGCCGTTTATTGCCAGTTTGCGCGCCGATTTTATCAGCGAAGAAAGAGCAAAAAAATTAAAAAAAGCGAATTGCTTCTGCGTGACTATTGGCCTTGAAAGCGGCAATGCTGAAATGAGAAACAATATTCTCAAAAAAGATATCTCAAATGAAACCTATCTTCTCGCAGCTCGTTTCATTAAAGAAAATGGGATAAAACTAAGAACATCAAATATAATTTTTTTACCTGGCGAGACAATTGAAATGGGGTTTGAAACGCTGTGGCTTAATAAAAAGATGAAAGTAAACTATGCCTGGGTTTATCCTCTCCAGCCCTATCCTGGAACAGAGATTTATCAATATGCCGTTGAAAATGGGTTTTTAGATAAAGAATTTTCTTTTGACGACATTGATCCGTTGGGTATGCTTAAGAGTCCTCTTGAGAGAAAATTAAAAGATGGCAAGAAACTTAAAGTTTTGCACCGCCTTTTTTATTATGGCGTAAAAATACCGGGATTTGTTTATTTACTCAAACTCTTAGTTTATTTTCCTAATAATTTTATCTTTGAGTTTTTACTACGTTTTAGTCTTTTGATAAATTACGCTAAGTTCCATGAAATTAGTTTATTTCGCGCCCTTATGGTTGTTAACCGCGTGTTTTGGACAGAACGTCGTATAAGAATGTCGCTAAAAGATGAAGATATGAAGGAGGTTTAAATTTGTTATTAAAACTGTCTTGCAATATTAGACAGTTTTATTTACGGCAAATTTAAATAAATAATCCATTATGTCGCAGTTGACCAGATTCAATTTTTATTTAATAATACGATTGCAAAAAGGTATTAAAATTTCTAATTTTTAATAATGAGTTATTTGGTTAATTTATATAAAGAAACTTATCGCGGGAAAACCATCGCCCGGACTCTTCTAAATTTGGAAATTTCAAAACACGTTCAAAATGTCGGCGGCGTTGTTATAGATTTAGGCGGGGGTAAAAACCCCAGTTACGAGCGTTTTTGGCATATAAGGCCGGAAAAATTTATAAGAGTTGATATAGATAAAAAGACGGAACCGGATGTTACGGCCGATTTAAATAAGCCGCTGCCGTTTCCCGATAATTATGCCGACGCGATTTTTCTTTTTAACGTAATTTATATTTTGGAGAGTCCTCAAAAAACATTGTGGGAAATTAACCGCATTTTAAAATCCGGCGGAAAATTATTTATAACCAGCCCTTTTGTTTTTAATGAAGCGAAAGAGCCAAGTGACTATTGGCGTTTCACGAGCGAAGGGCTAGAGAAACTATTTAAAGAATCCGGTTTTAACAATTATTTTATAACGCCGGTGGGGGAGCGTTTTTCCGCGGCTGCGTATCTTATAACTCCTTTTTTATTTTTTTGGCCGATTAAATTTTTATTTTACGCTGCGGCTATCGTTCTTGATAAAATGATTCCCAAAAAATTAAAATTAAAACAGCCCTGCCCTATCGGATATTTCATAGAAGCAATAAAGTAATGAACAAAATATCTGTTGTCATACCGGTTTATAATGAGGCCAAAACTATTGGCGAAGCTATAAAAAGAGTTGAGGCGGTTAATATAAATAAAGAAATTATTGCCGTTGATGACGGTTCAACCGACGGTTCTTTGGATATTTTGGAGCGGTTGGCAAGCGAAGGCCGCATTAAATTAATTAGACACGATAAAAATTCCGGCAAGGGAGCGGCAATTAAAACGGGCCTTAAGGCGGCGGAAGGAGACATTATTATTATTCAAGACGCCGATTTGGAAACCGATCCTCAAGATTATTATGAACTTATTAAGCCAATAATAAGCGGAGAAACGAAAGCCGTATTCGGCTATAGAATCGCAAAAAAACCAGCCAGCATTTATTGGTGGGGCGGCAAAACAGTGAGTTTTATAACCCGCTTGCTTTACGGTGGAAATGTAAAAGATGTCAACAATGGTTATAAAATTATGACTCGCGATTTGTGGAAAAGTTTAGATCTTAAAAGCAATCGCTTTCAGATCTGCGAAGAAATTACCGCCAAACTTCTTAAACGGAAGGAAAAGATTATCCAGGTACCAACCAGATATTTTCCGAGAACAAAAAAGGAGGGGAAAAAACTGGGATTTAAAGATGGATTTATCAGTTTATGGACACTGCTGAAATACAGATTAATAAAATAACCCCGCAAATTTACGGGGTTGTCGGCGCAAAGTATTTTTTTACGCCATTATCTAAACCGGTAAGGGGGAATTTTCCGAAATCGGCTTGAAGTTTTGACGTGTCAAATGTCAGTAAAATCGGCGGATAAACGGCGGGCTTGAATTTTATTGCCACTTTTCGGCCGCTTAATTTAAAAAGCAATTTTGCCAGTTTCAATAAAGTTATACCGTTGCTCGGGGTTACATTATAATCGCCGTTCATTCCTTTAAGAATAACTTTTTTTACTACTTTGAAGAGGTCGTTTTGATGAACGCAATAAAGCCGATGAGAACCGTCCCCGTAAATTTCAATAGGTTTCCCTAAAATAATATTTTTTGAAAAAATAAAAATCGGGCTGGTTACGTCACCCTTGCCGTATATTCTGCTCGGTCTCAACGTTGTAAGAGCAATGCCCGACTCTTCGCAAATTCTTTTAAGAATCAGTTCGCCGCAGGCCTTGGCTGAAGAATAGAAACTATCCGGATTAATCGCGCTGGTTTCGGTAATCGGCGTTTCGCTTGTCTTGCCGTATATGGCAACCGTGCCGATATAAATAAGGCGCTTGATTTTGACGCGGGATAGAAAATCGGCTAAATTCAAGACCATATTAACATTATTTTCTAATGTTAAAATATTGTCATTTTTACTTCTAACAAGCGCGGCAGCCATGATTATTGTGGTTTTCCCGTCGCATAAGCTCGCCATTTTTTGATAAGCTTCAATATCAAGAAGATTAATTTCGTTTGCTGAAAAGCCATAAACTTCAAACATCGATTCTCTCTGTAATTTGTGGTACAAGTGATTTCCCACAAAACCGGAATGTCCCAAAATAATTATTTTTTCTTTCGGCATATTTATTCTCCCGTATTGAGTTATCAAAATACTAAATAGGTTTGAAATTACAGCATCTAAAGTACTCCGGAATCAACTTTAAGTCAATAAAATAAATAATTGATTTTATCAACGATAATTTATAAAATATATCTATAATGCCAGGCATTTTGAATCGTATTTTTTTTAATATTAAAATAACAATTACGGCTAACTTGCCGTTTGTTATTTTAATTGCGATTCTATTTGGTTATTTTACGGTAAGGGCATTGCCGGAAAATAGATGGAACGGCTGGAAATGCTGTTCAACGCAAATGCTGCTTACTGCCCGTTTTTGGGCGCGCGACGGCCTCTTTAACCACTATCTTTTGGGGTTAAATCAGGGGTACGGAAAAATAGTCCGCTATTTTGACGAACCGGAGTTGCAACAGCATGCTCACGGTGCGGTAGCCAGCAACTTATTGGCGCAAAAACTTTATTATACCCATTATCCCAGTTTTTATATCACTCCGCTGGCGCTTATGATGAGGTGGGGGATTGATTCACTGTTTATTTTCAAAATTTTATCAATTATCGCTTCTCTTGCCGGCTTGGCGTTTTTTTACGCTTTTATAAAATCAATATCAAACAAAATCGCGGCTTTTATCGCGGCGCTTTATTTTGCCGCGTCGCCCGTTTTTATGAGCAATGCCGACATTATAGAATATTTGCCGCTGGAAGACGCCCTGGTCTTTTCAATAATGTTTTTGAGCATTGTTTTTCTAAACCGCCTAAATTTAAAAAATTTTAATTATTATAAAACGTATCTGGCAGCTATTTGGGGCGCAAGCTTCTTGTTGTCTCTTGTGTCGTATAATTCCACCTTTTTTATATTTACTTGGCTCGCGGGATTAACCGTAATCTACTTTTGGCGCGAAAAGCTTTTTCATAAAAAAATTATTTTTATTTCATTGCTTGCTTTTTTAGCTTCGGCTCCGATTTTGGGGGTTGCCATTCATTTAATTCAAAACGCCGCTTATCTCGGCTGGTCCGATATGTGGCTTGATATTTACGGAACATATATCAGCGCCGGAAACAGCGTTAAACTGGATTTTATAACCCGGATTGAAGGTGTAATCAGGCCGTTTTTTTCCATGACTGGCATCTATAACTTTTATACCTTGATAGCGCCTTATGGTGTTTCACAAATTAAGCGAATTTTTTTCCCCGGCAGCATTCCAATGGCGTATATTTTGCCGTTTCTTATGATTTTTGTCATTGCCATAATCGTCAAAATCAAAAAAAAGCTGAACGGTTTATATTGGCCGCCTTTGAATATAATGCTATTGCTTTTGGCGGCGCCGCTTGGCCAAACTTTTTTTCTGCCGTTCGTTGGTTACAGAGATTATATGGGAAGATTGGCCGCGCCGTTTGTGGGCGCCCTTATCGGAAGCGTCGCTTATAATATTTTTTTACTTTTAAAAGAGCGGAACTATTTGTCTCCGATTAAAAGATTTTTTCTTTTTTTCGCGTTTTTCGCAATCGGGCTGCTTTTAGCAATTCAAATAATGCTTTCTTTTATCCAGCCTCTGCCAACTTCGCTGTCAAATTCCGAAATTCGTTTTACCCAATACGCAAAAAACATAACAACGGGAGAAAAAGCGGTTTTCATGATTGATAAAAGAGATATGTCGGTAGACAGCAAAGAATTAGAAATGAGAAAAGCTTATATCAGTTCTTTTAATTATTTTGTTAAAGATTATCTGATTTGGGCGTATTATCTTGATATGCCGTTATTAAACTTTATAAAAACGGATTACCTGGTAAAAGACCTGCTATTTTTAGAAAAGCGCGCCGAATTTCCATTTACCGCCATTATCACTTCTGACAGCAAGGTCTTAATTGATGAAATTTATCAAAAACTACGCGCCAATCGATTATCGTTAAAACCTATTGAAATGATTGAAAACAGGTATCTTTTTATTATTTCACCTTCAACCCCTTAACATCATGAATGACTTAACTAAAAAAACTTTTATATGGAGTATCGTCGCGTTGGTGTTTTTAAGATTTTTAATGGTTGTTTTGCTTATAAACAACATTCCTTTTACCGATATGCTGGGTAACGGCTTTCGGCCGAATTTTGGCGGTTCTTACTTTCCTGATGAAGTTCATTATTTTGAACTGGCCGATTCATTTGCCAAATTTTCTCCGGTTGCCAATGTCGCCAATATCGGCTATCCATTGTTTTTAGCGCCGATTATTTATTTTACCGGCGCCTCGGGGCCGGAAGACATATCTAAAATTGTTTTTATAATCCAGGCATTTTTATTTTTCGGGCTGGTGATTATTTTAGTCGCGCTGATAAGTTTTGAAATTTTCAAAAACAGAAAATTGGCGCTTTGGGCCGCCGCTTTATTCACTATTTATCCTTACATTCTGTTTTTTGTTCTAAAACTGGCAAATTTTCCGCGCTCTATCCCGGCTTTTCATTATCAGATGTGGATTAATATCGGCGCCGATTATTTGTCGGCTATTTTGCTTTACTTCGGGTTTTATCTATTTATTAAAAAATATAATTCCGGCGGTTGGAATTTGTTTTTTGCTTTCGCGGTTGGAGCTATAATCGCAGCGGCGGCGCTGACGCGAGTCGCCAATATTTTATATTTGCCGCTGATTTTTTTGATTTTAACATTGCTAAAAAAATACCGCGAATCAATCGGTTTTGGGTTTGCCGCATTTTTGGTTTACCTGCCGCAGTGGATTTATAATTTTTATTTTTTTGACTCGCCATTCACTTATGGTTATAGGATACAGGAACTTTCCGGCCACGGTTTTGAAACTAAAATTTTAGGCGGCTGGTTTTCTTTTAATAATGTTGTTATATTCTTTGAAAGAATATGGTTAAATTTGCCGGCGTTTATATGGATTTTGCCGATTTTAGCCATTATTTTAATATTTGGGTTTTTGAAAATGTTTAAACAAGAAAAAATCTTAGCTTTAGTTTTGGGATTTTGGATTTTGTTAAATATTGGGTTTTATATATTTTTCGTTGATGCGCAAAGCCAGCTGCGCTATTTTATTCCTTCCATTTTGCCATTAATAATTTTATTTATTATAGGAATTATAAAATTATATGAATTTCGTAGATCTATATAAAAAAATATTTTCCAAGGAAATAGGTATGAAAGGGAGAATTTTTTCTCGTTCTCCACTGTCTCCTGAAGAAACCCAAAAAATCTGGGAAAAATATTTTCGGTTTATGCCGGTAAAATTAGTTCTGCCTCTAAAAAAATATAATCTTAATAATAAAAAAGTTTTAGATATCGGTTCGGCTTGGGGAGAATTTTTGATTCATTTCGGACCCGATTCTAAAGGCATTGAAGTTATGCCGGAATCGGTAAAATTTTCACAGGCAATCGGGCTTAACGTTGATGAGTATAATTTTGAAGACGAGTGGCGAGAGGAAAGTAAATATTTTGACGCTATTTGGTGCTCCAATGTTTTGGAGCACGTTGTCGCGCCCCATTTATTGCTAAGGCGATTTCACGATGCGCTAAAACCAAATGGCCTTATATTTATCCGCGTGCCGACTATTCCGTCGAATTGGCTTTATCTTAAATTAAATCGATTGCTTTTGGGCTTTCTTGGTTACGAGGCGGTTCAGCATATCAATGCTTTTACGCGAAGGACTATTGAATTCACAATTGAACGCGCCGGTTTTAAAATAATTGAATCAAATATATTTTTTCCTCAAAACCAAATTCTTAATAAAATTTTAAATCCGTTTCTAAAAGATGCGATTTCTTTCATTACTATCGTAGCGAAAAAAACTCACTTTAAATACCCTGAAAAAAGACTCGATATGCATAATCCAAATTGGCTTAAAATACAAAATTAAAATCCCGATTTAAAATCGGGATTTTTAGGTTAACCATTTTTTAAAATCATTAAGGAACTGTTCAACTACTTCATCTGTTTTAAAGTGCTGGGCCATTTGAGGGAAAAACTTTGGCGGAACGGTAACGATATGCGCTCCGGCAAAACCGGCGTCGCGGATATCGGTCGATTTACGAATGCTTCCGGCGATGATTTCAACGCCGGGGTAGCTTTTATCAAGAAGCGCGCGAGTCATGCTAACAACTTTTGCCGGATCGGCATCCAGGGTATCCAATACGCCTTCGTCTTTAGCTTGTTTGAATCCGTAAAATCCATACATAGATGTATCGCTAGGAATATCCCTGATTCTTCCCCAGAAAATAGAAACATAACGCGCTCCGCTCGACGCGGCCATGATTGCCTGATTGACGCTCATACAGCAGGTGCAGTTGACGGAAAAACCATCTTCTTTCAGTTTTCTGATTACTTCCAACTCTTCCAAGCCAATTTGTACTTTAATGGAAAGTTGTTTGTAATTTAACACGTCGCGGAAATGATTGGCTTGCCTGCGGATTTCATCAAGATTTCTAGAAAACACCTCTACCGAAAGGTGAATGCCATTTTTGTGGGCTTTGATAAGTTCCACAATTTGGCCGATGTGCGACTCAAAATTACCTTTTGGTTCTTTGGCTAAGAGTGAAGGATTTGTGGTAATTCCCTGAATAAATCCTTTTTTTAAAGCTGATTCTATATCTGTTAAATTAGCGGTATCGGCGAATAATTTCATCGCACGTCTCCTTTTCCCGCTCCTTGCTCTTGATAAATTTTTTCTATGACGTTTAAAGCGTTAAGCGCGTCGCTGCCGCCGGGGCCGTATTCTTTTCCTGATTTTATTGATGAAATGAATTTACCCCACAGAGAAAAGAGAGAAATATCCGGGTCTTCATAACCAAATTGCGGCGGAAAATAAAAAATTTCTTCTTGATCTAACTTACTGGTGCTTATGCCTCGATTGCGATAACGCAGGGTTTCAATTCCATAATTTCCGCCCAATCCTTCTATAGCGATAAAACCACGCTCTCCGTAAATTTCCCAAAGGAACTTTTTCTGCCATTGCGTAGAGCTAACATGAAGCGAAACAGTGGCTTCCGAGCGGTTTTGTAAAATTATAAAAGCATTATCCTCTATTTCACTAGACCAGAAATTACTAGCTAAAGTTCCATGGACTTTTTCAAAAGAACCCCCTAAAGAACCCTCTAATAAGAACCAAAAAGCCAAATCAATTAAATGAATTCCCTGATCCAAAAGTTCTCCGCCTCCGGCCAGTTCCGGTTTGTTACGCCACTCGTTTTCATAACCAATGCGCCCGCCATGGCCATAAACGCTTCTTATAAAGTGAATCTTGCCAATGGCGCCGCTTGAAACCATCTGCTTAGCTTGCGCTAAAGCCGGATGGAAACGATGGTTGAATCCGACCATATAAGAAAGATATTGGCATTTTGCCAATAGGATGTTTTCTTTTATCTCTTTTGTATTTACCCCGGCCGGTTTTTCACAAAGAACATGTTTGCCATTTTGAAGAGCGTATTTTGTAATCGGCGCCAAGTATGCGTTTGGTGTTGCCACCACTACGGCGTCAATTTTCGGCGATGACAGCGCTTTTAAATCCGAATCAAAATTACATTTCCAATATTCTTTGACTTCTTCAAGTTTTTTTTCGTCGGAATCTATTATCAGATTTAGGTTGGACCGATAATAAGAGTTGGCGACTTCAGCCCAACGCCGGCCCATGCCGCCCAAACCCACAATGGCGATTCTTACTTTCGACATTTTACAATTCTCCCTTCACTCTTCGCAAAGTGAAAACATCGGGGTCGCTCATAATTAAACCCAGATTTTCCGGTATTTTGGACCAATTGTCCCAATTGGCGCTTAAAAATTTTCCGCTCAAGCCGTTTGACTTATCCGAAGCTAAAAATAACGCCAATTCTACCGGTTTTTGAATGTCGCCCGTTATTGGCGGAGCTTTTTTGGATTTCAAAAATTCTTCGGAAAAAAACATCTCGTTAAAAAGCCTTGTCTTTAGCGGTCCCGGAGCGATTACATTTATGTCTATTCCAAATGGTTTGACTTCTTTGGCCGCTGTTTCCGTCAAGCGAACAATCGCGACTTTGGACGCGCTGTAAGCCGAAAATCCCTCCAAGCCGTCGCCGCCGCCGGAAAAGTTGATAATCTTGCCGGCCTTATTCTCTCGCATTTGAATAATGGCGTATTTCATCATCAAGAAAGTCCCGAAAACATTAGTTTCAAAAACCTTCTTCCATTCCGAAAATTCAGATTTAAATATCGGTGCGTAGGGCTCGGCAATACCGGCGGTATTTACCAAAATATTAACCTTTTTACCGTTTAATTTGATGATATCAAATAGGGCTTTAACTTCTCTCTCCTGGCTTACATCACACAGTCGGCCAGTAATTTCTCGAGACGGTCTCTTTTTTTGCGTATCCGACATCATTTTGGCTAAAACGACTCGATTACGGGCAACGGGAAAAATATCCGCTCCTTCTTCAAAAAATCTTTGAGCGATGGCTTTGCCAATACCCCGGCTAGCGCCGGTAATTATTGCCGTTTTGCCTTTCAGAATCATGGTTTTCCTTTCGTATTCTTTATTTAAAGAACAAAAATATGTTTAACATAATGATAGTATTTAGAGATTTTGTCAATGAAAAATAAAAAACCCATTACGGGTTTATTTAAGAAGCGTTTTGGCAAAATTAAGAAATGCTTCGGCCGTTACTGGCTTACGATTACATACTATATCAATCGCAATGCCTCCGGCAACGTTTCCGAAAAATCCGACCATTGCCGGGTTAGCTCCGAAAAACGCTTGCGGCGCGCTCCAAGCAAAGTAAGCGTCGCCGGCTCCGACTCGGTCAAGGGCTTTGGTGTTGAACACCGGAACCTTGTAAAAATTTTTGCCGTCATAAGACAGCGAACCGTCGGGCCCCAAAGTAGCCGTAACAAGTTTTGAATTCATTTTACTCCAAACCGTTGGAATCAGTTCTTTAATAGGAGTAAATTTTTGACCAACAGCTAACCTTAATTCCGGATCCGATTCCGAAACATAATCGGCCTTTTTGTATTTGGTAACAAGATTAAAACCGAGATTAACGCTGTTTGTCTGAACATTTAAAGCCAAAAATCTGGACTTATCAGCAATCTTTTCAATTATGGCCTGAGTCATTAAACCGAAGCCATAATCCATAACGATAACCAAATCGTGCGCCGGTAAAAGCGAATCAAGAGATTCGCCGATTATGGTCTCAACGTTCGCCGGGATCGGCTCGTCATTTATTTCGTAAATTCCAAAAAATTTTTCAAGAAACGCTTGTCTAACGATTCTTTTATTTACTACCGTAACGGCATCTTCGCGCCTGAAAAAGATCGGTTTAACTTTCGGGAGCAGTTGGCTTTTGATAAAGGCCTCGTTTTCCGGTCCCGCGCCGAGTACCGTCAACATAGTAACGTTATCGCAGAAACTGCTCAAATGATTCGCCACCGCGATTACGCCGCCGGCAAATCTTTCGGTTGAAAGATATTTAACCCTAAGGATTGCTTCTTTAAGCGAACGGCCTATAAGGTCGCAATACATATATTCGTCGATTATTGTGTCGCCGATAAGCAGAATTTTTAAATCTTTCGCTTTTTCCAAACTTGCTGAAATCGCGGCAAATGAATTTTTCTTTTTAAATTGTTCAAGCCATTTTTCGGTTTCATTGCCAATCGTTGACGGCATCAGTTTTTCCCATCTTTTTTATGATCAATACCCAGCGATTCCCATTTCGTTTCGTTTGATTTTAACAGGGGATGAGAAACTAAGAGATGCCATAACAGCGCTTGGAATGATTCGGTATGCACCGTTACCATCCAGAAATTAATCATGGGAATAACAATGCAGGCATCGGCTTTTCTCGCGGTATAACCGCTGCTTTTTCCAACAATGCCCATAACGGTGGCGCCGATTTCTTTTGCGTAGTCAATGGCCCGCACAAGCGGCATGCTGATTTTGTTTTCTTCATCGCCGCCGCCAACGGAAAATATTAATAAAGCATCATTGCGATTCAGTCGGCTGACTTTCAGCCACTGCGAAAAAACCATTTCCCAACCCTCATCGTTAATTCTTGCGGTAAGTTCGCTGACATTGTCGGTTGGCGCGTAGGCCTCAATTTCCGCTATTTTTCTGAAGTCGCTTGCCGCATGAGACGCGTGTCCGGCGCCTCCGCCCACGCCTAAAATAAAAAGCCGACCTCGGCGCTGCTTCAAAGCAATTAATCGCTTAATCACTTCTTTAATTGAGTATATGTTTAACAGAGTTAATATAGCTTGAGCCTCATTTAGATATTGCGCGATGTATTTTTCCAAGGCACAACTCCTTTTTTAAATTGTCAAAGAAGAAATCAGATTGTATTAAGATAAACGCTAAAATAAAAATAATTTTATGTCAATAAAAATAGATTGACCTTAAGCCATATTTATTCGATAATAATAAATATGGAAAATAACGATAAATTGTCTTCGCGCAAGAAATTTTGGTTTCTTTATTTTTTAATGCTGGTGTTAGAACTCGCGGTTGCCGGCATCATCTTTGCAAAATTTAGTTTTGATTTTTACCAAGGCGGCGATTCTCCGGGCTATATGATTTTGGCCAAAAATTTCGTTGAGCATAGCACCTTTTCTTTAAACAACGCTTCGCCTTATACCCCGTCCAATATTAGAACTCCCGGATATCCGTTGTTTTTGGCTTTAATTTATTTAATTTTTCATTCGTTTGTTCCGGCGATATTTTTTGGCGCCTTAATTTCGGCTTTTGCCGCTCCGCTGATTTATTTAATAGCAAAAGAAGTTTTTGCCCCATTAGATAAAGCTCCCGAAGGTCGCTATCTAACGGGGCAAGCTGAAAAAATCGCTTTTGTTGCCGCTATTTTAACGGCCATTGAACCGATGGGATTATTTTTAGGCGTTTCCATCGTTACGGAGGGTATTTTTACCCCAATTTTATTTTTAGCGGTTTATTGTTTTATTAGATACCTTAAACATGGCGACACTAAAAATATTTGGATATCCGGTTTTCTTTTTGGCATCGCAACTTTAATCAGGCCTATAACGTTTTATTTTTGGCCGCTTGCTATTTTATTTATCATTTATAAACTGAAAGATTCTTGGCACCATGCATTAAAAAAAAGTTTAATATTCGCTTTAACTTTCTTTATTGTTTTAAGCCCTTGGCTTATTCGAAATAAAATATCGGTAGGAAGTTGGCAAATAGCCGGCTTGCAGGGTTATGTTTTTTTTATTGATCATTATGGAGCGGTTTTAAGGTATTTGGGCGAAGCGGGGCCGCTGTCCGATGTGCAGGCCAGGGCCTTTGCTATTGCAGGGCCAGACAAAATTTTTACTTCACAAGGTTCTGACATTTTGTTTAAATCGGCGATTTCCGGCATAAAGGAACACAAATTTGTTTATGCCAGTGTTTACGCAAAATCGCTGATTTCATTTTTTGTAGCTAATGGCTATAAATCTTTTTTTATTGATATTTTAGGCATTCCGGCCAAAGCTTCTTTTGTTCCGTTTGAACTGTTTTTAAGATTTGATTTTAAATCCATATTTAAAACAATGGCGGGGATGGATTTTATAGGCGTTCTAATTTATTTTGGAAGTAAAATTTTTTGGGTTGCCGCTTCGGGATTATTTTTAACCTCTTTTATTTATTTATTGATCAAAAAGAACTTTAAAGCGATTAGAGCGGAAATTATTTTTATTGCGGCCATAATAATTTACTTTGCGCTAATAACTGGGCCAACGGCAGTTGGCGGTGGCCGGACCAAAGCGCCGATAAACGGACTAATTTTCATTTTCGCCGTTTTCGGATTTTACAAGCTTTTAGATTTTTTTAAAAAAAAGACGGCATGAAATTACTCGTCATAACTCAAAAATACAACATTAACGACTCCAATCTTGGAGCGTTTGTTGGTTGGTGGGAAAAATTGGCGGAGCGAATGGAAAAAGTTTATGTTTTAGCGCTTGAAAAACGTTCAGAACCAATACGTTCAAATATAGAGGTTATAAGCATGGGGAAAGAAAAAGGCGCGGGATTTTTTGGGAAATTTTTTGGATTTTACCGTGGACTTTTAAAGACAATCGGAAAAGCTGACGCTATTTTAGTTCACATGATTCCAAAATATGTAATTCTCACGGTGCCGATAGCGTTAATTTTTAGAAAGCCGATTTATATGTGGTATACCGGCGTAGCAGCCCAAAAACAGCTTAAATTCTCGGTCCTTTTTTGCCGAAAAGTTTTTACGGCTCATGATGCGGCAATGAGGGTAAATACGCCTAAGCGGGTTGTTATGGGGCATGGGATAGACGTGAGTAAATTTTCAATTTTCAATTTTCAATTTCCAATTTCTGAAATTACAATTTTGTCGGTAGGGAGAATTACGCCAAGCAAGGGGCATGATTTGATTATTAAAGCCGTGGCGGATTTGATAAAATCAGGATATAAATTAAGATTGAAAATCATTGGTGATGTTGTTCAATCGCATCATTATAAATATTTTGAATTTTTAAAAACTTCCGCCAATAATCTGGGGATTGAAAAACAAATTGAATTTTGCGGTTCTGTGCGCCATGATGAAATGCCAAATTATTTTAAGGATGCGCAAGTTTTAATAAATGCTGTTCCGTTTGGCGGTTTAGATAAGGTAGTTTTGGAGGCAATGGCTTCAGGAATTGTGCCACTTACTTCAAATAACGCGTTTCTTTCAGTTTTTCCAAAAGATATTGCATCACAGTTTGTTTTTAAAGAAAATAATTTGGAAGATTTGAAAAACAAATTAAAAAATATTTTAGATAAGAAATTATATCTTGACGAAACGCTGGCTAATCAATTAAGAGATATCGTGGTCAAAAACCATAATATTGATAATTTAATTAATAGGATTATAAATGAAATGTCTCAATAAAATGAATTATTTTGACGAAAATTACGATGATGAAAAACGGTGGATGAGTTATTTTCACCAAGCGAAAGAAGTTTTGGCTTTTAAGCCGGAAAGCATTTTAGTTGTAGGTAAGGGTAACGGTCTAGTCGCGGAATATTTAAAATTAAACGACATCAAAGTTATCACTATTGATATTGACGAAAACACAAAGCCCGACGTTATCGCTTCGGTTGTAAAAATGCCTTTTCGGGACAACGAGTTTGATATCATTTTGTGCGCTCAAGTGCTTGAGCATCTGCCCTACAACGATTTTGAGAAATCACTTTTAGAAATCAAAAGGGTTGCTAAATTGGGCGCCGTTATTTCTCTTCCGCATTTTGGGCCGGCAATAAAATTTTGTTTAAAAATTCCTCTATTGCCACCCATGAGATTTATGATAAAACTGCCCTATCCAATCAAACATAAATTTAAAGGTGAACATTATTGGGAAATAGGAAAGAGGGGATTTGGCGCGGGGAAAATTAAAAACGATTTTAAAAAAGCAGGGTTTAAAATAGAAAAAGATTTCATTGTTTTTGAAAATCCCTTGCACCATTTTTTTATTTTAAATAAATGAAATTAATTTATATAACCAATTCAAGAATACCGACTACTAAAGCACAGGGTTTTCAGATTATGAAAATGTGCGAGGCCTTGGCGCGCGAAAGCGTTGATGTTGAATTGTGGATTCCGCGCCGCATCAATCCCATAAAAGATTTGCCGTTTAATTATTATAACGTCAGAGAATCTTTTAGTATTAAAAAAATTCCAGTTATAGATTTAGTTCCTTTTTATAAAATTCTTGGGTCATTGGCGAATTTTGTTGAATCAATATCATTTGCGGCTTTTAATGTATGGCGGCTGCGTAAAACCGATTTTGACATAATTTATTCCCGGGACCAATTTACCCTGTGGCTTTTAAGTTTTTTAAATTATAAATTTATTTATGAAATGCACAAAATGCCGCGGCATCCGAATTTGTATCGGAAAACATGGCGAAAAGCCCATAAAATTATCACGATTACTGCGGTTCTTAAAGACGCGATAGTTAAAGAAGGAGTCGATGCCGCCAAAATTTTAGTTGCCCACGACGGTGTTGATTTGGAAATGTTTAACGCGGTTAATAAAAGCGTCGGAGAATTGAAAACAGAATTAAACCTGCCTGCGGAACAATTTCTGGTTGGCTACGTGGGAAAATTTAAAACTTTAGAACAGGAAAAAGGCCTTAAGACAATGATTGAGGCATTATCACTTTTGGATAAAGAAACAAAAATGGCGTTTGTTGGAGGCGATGAGGCGGAGGTAAAAGAATACAAATCTTTGGCCCAGCGTTTTAATGTTTTACCGCAGTGTATTTTTATCGGTTATCAGCCGTATAAACATATGGTCGAGTACATGAAAGCGATGGATGCAGTTGTTCTTCCTTCTCCGGATAAGCCGTTAGCCCATTATTCTTCGCCGCTTAAACTTTTTGAATATATGGCCAGCGGCCGGCCAATTATTGCGTCCAATCTTCCGGCAATTCGGGAGGTCTTAAACGATAAAAACGCGCTTTTCTTTAAACCGGAAAGCGGCGATGACTTGGCGCGCGCTATTAAAATGATCAAGGCCAGCCCTGCGCTCGGCTATCACTTAAGCCGGCAGGCATTGGCCGATGTTAAAAATTACACCTGGACCAGCCGCGCTGAAAATATTTTAAAATCTATATAATGGAAAATGTTGGAAACCATGTTGGAAACCGAGTTTCCAACATTTACTTTGTTTGTTTTAAAAAATTTGATATAATTAATTTTATTATTAATAATAAATAAAATAAAGTTGAAATATCTGTATTTAAAATACTATGACCAAAACTGTTCAATTAAAACTTTCAAAAATAAAATACAGCGGCGATTCTATCGGTCGCGATATTCGTCTTGAACTTGAGGTACTCGGCAAGTTTTTGCGTATTGATAAAAGAATCAGAGTCGGGATGACAGCGGAAGTAAACCAAGAAGTTGGCAGATTTGAAACTGATCGAGAATTATTTCAAGCAGATTTTATGATCACCATAATTGAAAGGGACTTGTTGTTTAATGATGTCGGCAGCGCGAAAGGCAATATAAAAATTAATACTGTCACCGCCAAACCGCAACAATTTGTTTTTGAGGTTCAAGTCAGAGAAATGCGCTCTATGTTCGGAAAATTTTGGGGGACGAAAACTGCGGCTTTTGAAATAATGCTGGAAGCCGAAGCGTCGGACGCAATAAAATACACGCCGGATGTTGAAAAAGGTACAGGCAAAGGATGGTTAAAAGTAAAATTTGCAGGCGAACCTGATAAATCCCTACCAGCATATATAAAACTTAAAATAGAACGCGTGGATGCTAAGCGAGAATATTTTACAATTTTGGAAGGCGCGTATCGCAGCAAGTTCGCATCTGTCGAAATAAGCAGCGATAGTTCTTTGCGGCTGACCACCGGCATTAAACATGAACCGTCCGCGCGAGTCACCTACTCTGTTTCAAAAAAAGTTCTTACGCTAAAAGGCAAAAGATATAAAGCAGACGATGACCCCAAA
>Ga0208375_1002385_pt1 | contig 17841 bp, 22 predicted proteins | sample RifOxyD1_FD_184038 | JGI IMG/M metagenome (GOLD analysis project Ga0208375, IMG submission 184038) | Soil microbial communities from Rifle, Colorado - Rifle Oxygen_injection D1 (SPAdes) | ecosystem: Environmental > Terrestrial > Deep subsurface > Rock core/Sediment | place: Rifle, Colorado... | reverse complement strand
TTTAAGAGCAAAATATTATATTCGTTATGTTGATGATTTTGTGGTTTTACATTCTTCAAAAGAACAATTAAAAATTTGGAAAAAACAAATTGAAGAATTCTTGCAAAACGAGTTAATGCTTGAACTTCATTCAGACAAATCAAAAATTCTCAATTTGTCAAGGGGAATTGACTTTGTTGGTTTTAGAAATTTTTATTATTTTAATTTGCTAAGAAAAAGAAATTTTCGAAAAATGAAATTTAAAATCCAGCAGTTTAAAGAAGGAAAACTTTCACAAGAAAAAATTTTAGAAAGTTTTCAGGGTTGGAATGCTTATTCAATGTGGGCAGATAGCTTAAATGTGAGGATAAAATTATCTCTCAAAATTTCTAATGATGTCTATCAAACTTCCATCTAGAAAAATTGGGTTTGTCTGATTGGGGAAATTTGAAATCTCAAATTTCTCCTCATGAACGATTTGAAAAATCGTTCTATTTAGTAAAGTATAAATTACAAAATAAAAATTACTTTAACCAAACAGAGCAGACAAACCTTCAGCTGCAGCTGCCTTCTTTTCTTCTTTTGGCGCTTCAGCCTTTGCTTCCGCTTTCGGAGTTCCACTTGCTGGTGCAGCAACTAGACTTGCAGATGCAAGTTCTTTGTCGATGTCAACACCTTTCAAGCTTGCAACAAGAGATTTTATCTTTCCCTCGTCTGCGTGAGCCCCTGCAGCCGTAACAACAGTTTTGATGTTGTGTTCGTTAACTTCTTTTCCTGCCTTGTGTAATAACAAAGCTGCATATATGTTTTCCATTGTGTTTTTTGATGTTTAATTCTGTGCAAAAAATGCACTGGCGAAATCTGAGATTTCAGCCTTTTTAGTTTCCTCCCCCAAATGATTTACTTAAATCTTTGCTCGCCGAGGGCGATACAATGTTTACTTGAGGAATTTGATTATTTGTATTTTTCATTTTAAAAAAAACCAGCCAAAGCATCAGTTGTTGGTGCCTTGTGTTCCTCCTTTTTAATCTCGTGTGACTCTGATTTCTGCTCAACTGCAACAGGTTCTGGTTCTCCAGTCATTATCCTGTTCAACTTATTTGCATGTGCCTGAGCTTTTGAAAGTATAAACTTAATTGTGTCCGAGGTAGTATATCCAATAGCGACGGCAAACGGAAGTGATTTTCCATAAGCAGTCTTCAATTTTTCCAATGCTTCCTCTGGGTTTATGTTTATAGCTAAGTAAACTTTATTCTCGCTGGAATCATAAGCGGCTAACGGCGTAACTCCGATTATGAATGGTTTTATATCGAGCTTTGACATTACATCTGCGGCTGCCTGAGAAATTTTATTTCCTGCTTTAACAATTACTTTTGGTTCTTTAATCGAAATTTTTCCTTTATCAATTTGAACCATAATTCCTAACGCTCCAAGTTCTGAAATTGCTGGGCCTGGTGGTAAATCCGTTGGTCCAGCAGGAACAACAATATCTTCTGGTGCTTCTTGTCCGGGTTTAGCACGAGCAGGAACTTTTTTCTTTATCAATTCTAACGCAAGATCAAATGAATCCTGATTTGAGAACATTATAGCAAATCCTTCTTCGAACTTTCCCTCAAGCTCTTTTGCTTTTTCAACTTTTGAATCATCAATTGCCCGGATAATTAAATTTTTCTTTGGAACTTTCACAACCGCTTTTCCTCTAAGCTTTTTACAAACTTCTTGAAACTGCGCCGCCGGAAGTCCTTTTATCGACGCGACAAGCATAGTTTTATGTGTCTTAATCAGTTCAATTAATTCCTTTACAACTTTTTTCTTTCCTTCCGAAACATGTGTTGTTATTTGTTTTTTTGTTTTCATTTTTTTCTACCATTGTAGTTTCTTTTTTGTAAAAAAGAAACCCATTTTTCTACCATTTTATTTTACCTTAATTTTTTTTGCTTTAGTCATTGTAAATTTAATTGCAACATTTTTTATGTTGTCTCTTTCCTTTGGCAAAACTTTCAATAGAGAATTATAAATTGAAAGAACGTTGTCTACTAATTCTTCATCTTTCATACTTTGTCTTCCAATTGCAATTTTCACACTTGGTTCTTTGATTCTTATTTTGACACTTGCATTAATTCTCTCTTTCAATTTTGCAATTTCTTTGTCGTCGACATTCATTAAAATTCCCAGCTGTGGCGATGGCATTTTTCCTGAAGGACCCAATGCTCTTCCAAAAATCGTCGCAACTTTCGGCATAACACTTGCTTGAGCGATAAAAAAATCATAGTCTTCTACAAGTTTTTTAGTTCTTTTTTTATCAGAGTATAATCTAAAATCATCCGGGATTATTGTCTCAGCAAGATGGGCATTTTTTGATTCAAGAAAACCAGCAATTTTCTTTTCCTTAATCTTATGTGGGACGCTGAAAAAAGTATTTATCGGAGTTTTTTTAATATCAAATTTTTGTAAATTTATCAATAAATCAACAGTTTGGTCAAATTTTCTTTGAGCTTCTGGAAGTTTTCTTATTTCCTGTAGTGCGTTTTCTAATTGTTCTTTTAATTCCATTGTTTTGTATCTCTCTCGCGAGTTTTATACTACTACCTTGCGCTGATAAACAGAATCTGTCATCAAACGATGTAGTGATTAATTCTTTAGAAAAAATTCATTTATAAACTTTTCCGAAGGAAATTTATACGTCGAGCTTTAGAGAAGTTTGCAAAATTCAAAAATTTATTCGTTTTTTGCAAAGTTTCTTCGGAGAAGTTTGTAATTTTCGTGGAAAATTGCATTTTTGCAAACTTCTCTTCAGATGGGCTGTGAGGCATATAAATCTTTTCTAGTAATTCGCTTTACAACACCCAATTCATTTTCCCCAAAATTGTCGTTCAATTGGTCTATCAAATATTTAGTATCAAGAGGCTGTGACATACTTAGTTTTATTGTAGTCATGCTATCTCTCATTCCTAACGGGATAGAATGATTAACATACCCTTCACAACTTGCCATAATTGAATCGAGTGTCGTTCCTTCTACATCTGGATCAAAATTTCTCGGAATCGTCGTATAAACTTCATAATCATAATTCATAGTTTAACACAATCAATTTTCTTTTTAATCATTACTGTTTTTGGATTATGATAAAACAAGGCATAATTTTAAAAAAATCAGTCTTTTGAATTTAACATGGATAATATGCGCAATCTTGAACCTTTCAGTGTTTATTCTCTTTCTCCGGTCAGCAATGTTTGTAATCAGACACTGAGAGAAGCAATAACCTTTCCAAATTTTAGCATGGCTCATGTCATAATGGCACCAGAAAGTATTTCTTTGTTGCACAAACATAAAAAAATGACGGAGATTTATTTCATCCTAGAAGGCGACGGAATTTTATATCATAATAATTCTGCATTGAAAGTTGAAGGCAGTTCATACTCTTTGCTTGTTCCGAATACTCCACACAAATTAAAAAATTTTCAGAATACTCTTGAACATTTAGTTTTCGCTATTCCTTCTTTCGATCAAAACGACGTTGAGTTATTGCCTGATAACATGAGTGAAATGAAACCTGAAGTATTTTCATATAATCGGGAACCAATTTTAGCGTTGGATGGAGCACTTATTTTTGAATTAACTTCTGAAGAAGAAAGAAAAAAATTTGGGATTGGATTGGCTGTAGGAAATCTTCTCCCCGGAAGAAGAGCAATTCCCCATTATCACAACAAGAGTGACGAATTTTATTATTGCATTTCTGGAGTTGGAGCAGTAAGAGTTGGGGTGAATTATTTTAAGATGGAAAAAGGAATGGTTATTCCTGTTCCAAAAGGCAGAGTTCATGCACTGGAAAATTTTAGCAATTTGCAAGATTTAAGCGTTTTATGTTTAACTTCTCCCGAATATAAACCAAACGATTTTATTTTTGAATGATGATAGACCACAAAGAGTATCCTAATCTTGAAGAATTATTAAATCATTTTACAAAAAAAGACAAAGACTACATCCTTGTCAGACACGACTTTAAAAAAGGAGACGTGGTCAAACCACATTATCATCCCGAGGCAAACGAGTGGGCTCTTTTCCGAAATGGAAAAGTTGAAATAATCCTAGAATCAGAAACAGCGACGGTGCAATCTTCAGGAAAATATTTTGTTGTTCACTTTCCAAAAACCAAATTTCACGGACTAAAATGCCTAACGGATATTTCTTATTTTGTCTTGAGAGATAAAAAAGATAAAACCAAATACAAATAATCTGATAACACAAATACTTAAAAACAATTTTTATTTAATTTCTGAATGGAATTAATCGCTTTGCTTTCTACAGGTGAGGGAACTTGGGCTCAAGTTTCAGGCTTGATAAAGTTCGGAGAATGGGAAAAAATAATTTTGATTGGAAATGATTTTGCAAAAAAATTTACCGTTGAAGAAAAGAAAAACATTACTGAATTCATTCAAATTGATACAAGCAAAAGAATAAAAGAACTTCGGGATGAAATTTCAGAAAAACTTCAGGGAAAAATTTCGGGTCTGGAAGTTGGATTGAGTATAGCTTCCGGCGACGGAAAAGAGCATATGGCTTTAATTTCTGCATTAATCAACTTCCCTGTCGGAATCCGCTTTGCTGCCCTAACAAAAGAGGGAGTAATCGATTTATGAACTCCCTCGTAGATGTTCGCCGACGCAGTCGCTCACATAAAGGAAGGGGTTTTTGACTTGTGAAATGGCTGAAAATTTGGAAGATTTGTCTGATGAAGAAATTTTTGAGAGAATAACTCCCTTTGAAGAAAAAGGATTCTGGTTTCTTCCGGCGTGGACTATGGACGAACCAATTACTCCCGACAGAATAAAACTGCCGTCAGGAGAAGCTTATGATTTGACAGACATTGATAAAAAGATAAATGAAAAAAAGAGACAGAGAATAGAGTTTGGCGATAGAGAATTAACGATGTTATCTGAAGCGCTGTCTTTTTATAAATTAATCAGAGCATTAGATGCTAGCCCAAGATACAATCGATATACTCAAAGTTTTTTGGACGATGGCAAAGATTTAGACTCATGCCGAAGGAAATATTCTTTGTAAAAAGAAGTTTGCGGAAAACTTAAAAGGGTAAAATTCTTTTCTGAGAGGTTTCAAAATTTCCCTATGATTCTGAAATTTTGTAAACTTCTCTAAAATGGGCGAACTAACTAACGACGAAAGAGAAAGAATAATCTCTCTCGAAAAAAGAGGATATTTCAAAAGGGATTTTAATGAAGGAATTTGGTTTGAGATTTTTAATTCGCAGATGGGGCTAATTCCACTTGATGAATTAGAAAGTATTTTTAGTGGAAGCTTAGAGTTTGGGAGTTCTCAACAGATTAAATACAAAGAGGCTTATGAATATTATTCTTTAATACACAAAAGAGATTTTACTTTTCCCTAACATTCAATTAAAAGAAAAAAACAAAAACCCACTTAACCATTAAAACTAAAATTATAGTTAACCAAAAATAAGTCATAAATTTAAACGATTTTTCCGCAAACTTTTCTGATTTTGTTACACTCAAAATTCCAAGATAAAAGAATCTTCCGCCATCGAGCATTCCCAATGGAAGCATGTTGAAAAGGGCAACTGCAAAATTAATTAAAACTATCCACCATAGCAAATCGAAAATGAACTGACTTAAAACACTTCTTGGGGTGTAATACACATTTGGCTTTTTGAAAAATTCAAAACTTTTCGCAATAATTCCTTTAATTCCTTTTGTTTCTCGACTCAAGAATCCAACTCCTAACCATGCTTTTTCTGTTTGAGGATTTTTTCCTAAAGTAACTTCTTTATCTAAATGGTTTCCTTCCCCATTCAGCGTCGTGATTACTACTTTTTCCCCAGGAGAATATTTATTTAATTCTTCAGAAAGTTTTTCACGACTATTAATCTTGATTCCATTAATTGAATAAATTAAACCAGACAAATTTTGCTTAATTGCTGGAGAGTCATAGTAAATTAGAACTTTGTTGTATTGTGCGATTGTTAAATTCTGTTTTTCAAAATCAGATTTCGAAAGGAGATAATCTCCGTTGGATTTTATTTGATTGAATCCTTTTTCATTCATCAATAAACCAATTCCAGCAATAGAAAAATTCGTAACATTGATTCCATTAACCTCGGTTATGTTCGTTAAATCAACAAAATTGTAAGCATAACTATCAAAAGAAACTCCCGAAGCAACGAAGGCAACTTTAAAGAAAAGAATAAAGATTATTCCAAAAATTAAAACCATCAAAACATTTGCAAAAACTCCTGCAGATAAAATGCTCATTTGTTCAAATTTGGTTTTCTTTTTCATCTGGTTATCGTCCTGCTCGACAAACGCCCCAAAAAATGCGGGGAAATATTTTAAGAATGCAAATCCTGTGCTCTTTATTTTTACTTTATATCTTGCAGCAAATATTCCATGGAAGAATTCGTGTGTTGTAGCGACAATTAAAATTGCAATTATGAAATAAATAAAATAGAATGGTGGGAAGATACTTTGAATGTTAAATATTTGTGGGAAGTATGGAATCAAAGGCATTATCGGCGGAGCTCGGATTGTTTCCGCAATAGCTGTCGTTAAATAAAGATAAACTGTCTGTATCATCATTATAAAAACCAAGACTACCAAAATCACACCTAAAATAATTGAAATATAACTTGCAATTTTTAATGTTCTCTGATATTTTTTTCCGATTCTGTCAATCAGCTTCACACCCCAACTAGTTTTGTAAAGTAAAAACCATCCTTCTTTTTTCAGATTAGCTCTATTCCGGTAAAGAAAAAATCCAGAAACAACTAAGAAAATAATTAAGAGAGCAATATCCAATAAGACAAAATTCATATACTCAAGAGAAGAAAATTATTTATAAACCTTTCATAAAAATTTATTCTTTATTATTCAACTGACCAATATACTCTTTAAGTTGTTGTCCCATCTTAAGAAAAAATTTAGGAATCGCCAAACTCTTTAATCGGCCTTCATCTATTTTTTCATAATGGTTGCTTCTTACCGTCATAGTTCTGTCAGCATTTCTTGATATTATTTCATAAACCTCAATCTGAACTCTAAAATCTGATTCTACCCTCGTTCCCGGAGCTGAAACTGCAAATAAATATTTACTCCGACCATTTACATCACCATCCCACACTTCCCGAAGTTTTTCATTCAAGCCATCTTCGAATCTTCTTCTTTTATCAGTTAAAACCATATATAAATAAAAATTATTTAGTTAATAAATATTTATATCCAAGAACAAATTAGTCTAACTTTACTTTTTCTTAATAGGTCTGAATGCGAATCCCTTGCATTTTCTGCATTTGACTTTCTTGTTAATTATTTTCAACGGACTTGCTTTTACTTTCGTATTACAATCTTTACAAACGAACGCATTCTTAAACATTCGATTTTGTGCCTCAGGTATTTTTGTTGCCATAAATGGATTAGAAAATGATGGTTTTTAAAACTTGCCTGTAAATTTTTATTTTAAATCTTACCTAATTCAAACTATATCTTTTTTTTACAGAAAAGTTAAATACTCTTTTTAGTTGGATAGTTTATGGAGAAGGTCATAATAGACGGCTCAAGTCTTACGATTGACCAAGTTGTCGCCGTTGCGAGAGATTTTGCATTAGTTGAGTTGTCTCCATCTTGCATCGGAAAAATATTAGCTTCTAGAAAAATTGTCGACGACCTTGTAGAAAAAGGTTCGGCAGTTTATGGTCTAACTACTGGTTTCGGTTCTTTCAAAGATGTTGCAATCAACAAAGATCAAACCGCAGAATTGCAAAAAAATCTTATCATGAGCCACGCTGTTGGCGTCGGAGAACCATTCCCAGAAGAGATAGTTCGCGCGGCAATTTTAATTCGTGTCAATTCAGTTATTCGAGGACATTCGGGAGTTAGAGTTGATACAGTAAATACTCTTTTAGAAATGCTTAACAAAAAAATTTATCCATTCGTTCCTCAACAAGGTTCAGTCGGTTCAAGTGGTGACCTCGCGCCGTTATCTCACATGTTACTAGTTTTAATTGGAATGGGCGAAGTATTTGTCGACGGAAAATTAATTTCCGGAAGAGAAGCTATGGAAAAAAAAGAAATTGTTCCAGTAATTTTAAGTTCAAAAGAAGGTTTAGCTTTGAATAACGGAACTGCGTTCATGACGGCGATTGGTGCTTTGGCTGTTTATGATTCTATGAACCTGTTAAAAATTGCTGATGTAAGTTTAAGTTTAACTCTTGAAGCTTTGACTGGAATAATTTCTGCATTCGATGAAAGAGTAATTTCCACACGCCCACATGAAGGCCAAATTTTGTGCGCGAGAAATGTAAGAAAAGTTTGTGACGGAAGCACGTTGATAAAAAAATCAGGAGAAACTTGTCGGGTTCAGGATTCTTACAGCATAAGATGTTCTCCGCAAGTTCATGGCGCATGTCGAGAAGCAATAAAATATGTGAAGAAAATTATTGAGACTGAATTAAATTCTACTACCGACAATCCCTTAATCATTGGAGAAAACGAAGCAATCTCTTGTGGGAATTTTCATGGCGAACCCGTCGCTATAGCAATGGATACTTTAGGAATTGCAATTTCTGAAATAGGTTCAATCTCTGAGAGAAGGATTGCAAAAATGATTGACCCGTCGACAAATAATGGTTTGCCTGGATTTTTAATAAAAAAAGAATTCGCCGGTTTGAACTCTGGATTTTTAATGCCACAGTATACTGCGGCTGCTTTGGTTTCAGAAAATAAAGTTCTTGCTCACCCAGCAAGTGTTGATTCAATTCCCACGTCGGCAAATCAGGAAGACCATGTGAGCATGGGAACAATTGCGTCGAGAAAAGCCCGCGAGATTATAAAAAATGTCCAGAATGTCGTCGCGATAGAAATAATGAATTCAGTGCAAGGAATTGATTTAAGGGAAAAATATACTATTCTTGGAAAAGGAACTTCAGAAGCATATAATTTCATAAGAAAACATGTTTTGTTTTATGAAAAAGATAGAGTTATTCACAAGGATATGATTAAGATAACTGAACTAATAAAAAGCACAGAAATTCTCAAAGTTGTAGAATCTGTCGTCGGAAGACTGGATTAATCCAAATAATTTTCTAATATTAAAGTATAATCTTTGAATCCATTTTTGTGATAAAATTTTATTGCTTTTTTGTTTGGTGCTGAAGTTTGAACTTTTATTACTTTAAATTTTTTCTTTTTACACCACTTGGCAAATTCATTATAAAGTTCTGTTCCTATACTTTCTCCCCGGTATTCTTCTAAAACGAGAGTGTTGTAAAGTTCCGCAACAGGGGGTAAATGTCTGTAATTCTCGCCAGTACTAATTCCACCTGCAAGGTAACCAACTATTTCTCCATTAATTTCGGCAACAAAAGCACATTTATCCTGATCAATCAAAACATCTTTGAATGCTTTTGTTCCCTTTTTTCCAAAAGTCCAATTCAAATCAAGATACTTATCATACTCTTCATATTCTTTTTCAAAAAGAAGTAAATTTAATCTTTGAATTTCCTTCAAATCTTTAATTGTTGCTTTGCGAATTTTCATGTCCATATTAAATTTTTAAAATTGTCTCAGTTCCACTATCCATATCTTTAACTTTGAATTTTTTAGATTTTACTTCATCAGCGCCGACGAAAATTGCTTTTTTTATTCCATAAGAATTTGCATACTCAAGTGCTTTACTCGGTTTTCCATAAAGCACGACGACATTTTTTCCTTTATCTCTTAATTTCTGCGCAAGTTCGATTGCCTTTTCATCCTGCTCGAGGGAGATTATAAGAAAAGAATCTTTTTCAATTTCTAACTTTGCAATTCCCATCAATCTGTCAAGCCCGAAAGAAATTCCAGTGCATTGCATTCCATTAAACATGTAACTTCCACCAGCAGTAATTGTTTCCTTAACATCTTTAGTTTTAACTTCGAAAACAGTTCCATTGTAATAACTCAATCCTCTTGCCAGCGACGGAGAAAACTTAATTTCAACCCCATAATATTTGCAGTATTTTTTCAATTCTTTAATCTCTGAATACGCAGAATATTTCTCAAAAAACTTTTCAGGATTTTTAAAAACTTTCAGAACATTTTGAGCATTATATCCTCGAAGTTCGTTAAATATTTCATCTTCGTCAAGTTTATCCATTTTGTCAATAATTTTGATAACATTCGTCCAGTCCATCTTTTCTATATTTTCTTTTTCCAAAATTTCATTCAGAAGTTTTCGATTATTTACATAAATTGTAAATTTTATTCCAATCTTTTCCATAACTTCTTTTACTATTACTAAAATTTCTGCTTCTTCTTTTATTGTCGCTCCGACGGTGTCAACATCACACTGAACAAATTGCCTGAATCTGTTTGCTGAAATCGGCTCGTCCCTGAAAACTTCTCCGATAGCATATCTTTTGTAAGGAAGTTTTTTATTATTCATCAGACGCTTAAGCTGAAAAGTATGTTCATATCTCAAGGCAAGTTTTCTTTGTCCTTTGTCTTGTAATCTAAAAATATCACTCACTGCCTCGTCGCTGGCGTTGTCTCCTTTGACAAATTCTTCTTGCTCAACGAGCGGAGCTTCAACTGGTTCAAATCCATATTTTTCAAAAGTTCCGACTAAAATTTTTCTTATCTCAGCGCGTTTCTTTGCTTCCTCGCCGGTAAAATCCCGAAATCCTTTTACTGGTTCTATGTATGTCATTTTATTTTTCCTGTAACTTCAGTCAAGTTTTCATAATTTAATAAGGTTTCTTTACAAATTTCTTTAACTTCTGCAGAAACTTCTATAAATTTTTTATTTATTTTTACTTCTATTGACTCTCCAGTTGGTTGGATTATTTTTTTAAATCCACTAAAAAGATTAAATGCAATACTTCCCGAACCACAAGCAGTTTCTTTTACAAAAGAATTGACTTCACGAACATAAACATAAGGAGTTATTTGTTTTGATTATAAATAATTACACCGAAGGCGGGTTTGTTATACTTATTGGACATTTCTAAAAGAAATTCTTTTGAGGTTTTTTCTCCATCTTTTTTGTTAATGCAAATAAATCCAATTCCACCAAATAAAATTACCTTGTCAAATCGTTGATAATCTAATGGGATTTTTATTTTAGTTTTCTCTCCGGAATTTTCATAGTCAATTCCTTCTGTTATTCCACTGGTGAATATTTTTCCTTGTTTATTTTCTAGTTGAGACGCAAAAGCTAATGTCCCATTAATGCATAATTCTCCCCCCATAAGTTCCAATTTTGGAATTCCATTTTTTGAAGAAATAAAATCAACCTGTTCAACTTTTTTTAGCAATTCCTTTGAAACTTGATTTTTTAATTCTCGAGGGTAGTTGCTAACTAACGCCGTGCTATTTCCCCCTGCAATTTTCAAAATAGAGTAGGTGAATATAATCAGCTTTCATATTAAGCAAATCCTCCAAAAAAAGAAAGAAATTTTTTCATTTCTTTCATTAATGCTCGTCCAGACTCTCACAAGCTCGATCCCAACTTTGTAAGCAAAGATTGGCGCAGTGACTTTGCATGAAGCGGGAGGCGAGAATCGAACTCGCGTCTTGGGATCCACAATCCCACATTCTACCACTGAACTACAACCGCCATTATAGCCCTCAAATTCCAATTTATTCAATTGAGAAAAACTTGATATAAAAAGATTCTTATTCAAAAACTTAGAATCAATAGAAAGATTTGCAGGCAAATCATTCAGTTGACTTTTTAACAAGTTAAAAAGATCAAAAGCACAGCTGTAGAAATCCTTCTTTGGATCAATGAAAACATTCTCGCACTAAGGCGAGTTTGAGTTTAGCTGTCATAGAATTTTCAGTTATAACCAGTTTTTAAATTTTTACTTTCCAGAATTTTTATCGCTTCAAGGACGACTTTGATTGAGTTTTTCATTCCTTCATCAACCTTATTTTCATCGACGAGACGATAGATTACTTCCGGATTTTTTCTAACTTCTTCCGGTGGTTCAGGCGTGTTAACAGTTAATATCGCACCAGCCATCATTTTTCTTAATTGAGCAACTAAAAAAACTGCCGAACATTCCATCTCCGAACTGACTAAATTTTTTCCTTCCAATTTTGTAAAATTTTCCAAAGGTTCATAAAATGCGTCGTGAGTTCTGTTTGTTCCGACGAAATATCTCACTTTCAATTTTTTTGCTGCTTCAACTAACGCGTTAAAAACTTCTTTGTTCGCTTTAATTTTTTGATTTTCATAACCATATTCTTTTGTCGTTCCGTCGGCACACCATGCTGAATCAGGAATTATCAAATCTCCAGGTTCCATTTCTTTTAACAATCCACCACAGGTTCCGATTCTTATCAAAACTTTTGCTTTAACATTAGCCAGCTCTTCAGTTACAATTGCTGCTGAAGGACATCCCATTCCCGTCGTGACTACTGAAATTTTTGTATCTTCATAATTCCCCTCGGCAATTCTAAGCCCGCGATTATTATTAATTTCTTTTTCATTAGTCAAAAATTTCAATATCTTTCCAACTCTGTCTGGATCTCCGGGAAGAAGAACATAATTTTGAATCTTGTCTATTTTCAAATGTGGTTGAATCATTATTTAATTTGTCTCGCAGGTTTTAAATATTTTTAGATTATCTTCTGGATATAATTCACAAAATCTAAAACTCCTTCAGTGTAGGATTTTCTTGAAACTAGTCCGTTATTTTTTCTTACAAATCTTTTTACTTCTTCTCTCGCGTTTGCCGGACAACCAATCATTTTTGGTGAAGATTCTTGAAACATTAATATGTCTGGAATTTCATCTCCAAATGAAGCTATTCTATTTTCTCCCGCAATTTTTTTCATCGGATTACTCTTCAAAGCATTTTTTGGAGTGAGAATAATATTCCCATACTTTTTAGAAAAGAAAAGATTGTATTTTTCTCCGTAAACTTTTTTTAATCTTTCAAAAACATTTGAAGTAAATTCATCGTTCTCTGTTGGAATTCCTTGATTGATTACTCTTGGATAAACTGTCGCTGTAAAGATTCTGCTTTTTTCACAGTATGCTTCTTTAGAAAGCGAACTGAAAAATTTTTCTGGACTTTTGACTAAGTCATCTGTAGATATAAAAGAAACTCTGTCACATAAATTTTTCAAACTTTTTTTCAGGTTCTCCCGCGAAAATTTAACACCAAATGCATTTTCATCCAAATTTTTTGCCGGATTAAAAACTCCCTGCCCATTTTCGTAAACTATTAATCCATTAGTTTTTATCTGTGACCAAATATCAATAATATTTTTCAATGATCGATTTGAATTCAAATGGAAATTTATTTCACCAAAATATTTTCTTAATTCCTTTTTTAATTCATCAACTGGGATATTAAATCGGTATTTTTCGTCAATAAAACACCCATCAATATCAAAAAAAACATCAGTCTTCTTCTTCATTTTTCTTTCTCTTGATTATTAATTCGTAGACAATATTACTTCTTTTAGACGGTTTTAATGCTACACTTATTTCATCCATAGCCAAGATTGATTTAATCGTTTTAAAGAAAGATTTATATTTGATTTTATAATCTTCAACAAATTCTTTCGGGATACTTGCCCAATTTTCTGGGTTCTCTGAATATTTAATGAAAAGATTTGCAGAGTTATCTGTATTTCTCATCGGAACTTTCCGACCATCAAAACCTAAACAATCTCTCATTTCAAGCCAATCAATCCAATCAAAACTTTGAACATATTTTGTATTCAATCCAATAGCATTAAGTTTTTCGATTCCTTTTTTCCCTGCGAAAGCCAAATAAATTTTTTCTACTTCAATTCCTTCTACTCTAAATCTATTTTCGATTTCATCTCCAAGTGTCCCACCTTCAAAAGTTCCGACGTCCATCAAGTCAATTTTTTTCCCATACCGCTTTTTTATTTGTCTTACTTGCTCGTCCAATGAAACAGCTCTAAATCTTGGGCCAAGTTTGTGTGGTTCATTCAAATTGTGCGGATTCTGAATTCTTGTAACATGATAATTTCCGTCGGGTAAATCTTGGCAATAAACATCATCAAAACTTATAATCGGATTTGATCCACCATTTTCCGAGATTACTTTTCTCAAGCCCGAATCGATTTCTCTATCTGAAATAAATTTCATTTCCCAAGAAAAATTTCCTTTTTCATCGCTATCTTCTCTCTTTCCAATCAAGTCCCGCATTTCAGTAAAGTAGTATTGCTCAAGGAGTCTCAATGATTGTTTAATCTCGTCACTTAAAGGAACATTATGTCTATTTTCCAATAAGGGAACCAATCCACCAGTTAAGAGATAAACTTTATTTCGAGAGGGCATGAAATTACCATGCCAACTTGTTTATATATTTTTCCAAAAATAGAATTGTACTTTTCTTCTAATAATTTTCTGACCCTCTATGCGAAGCGACTACGTTCGGCGAGCATTTCTGGAACAAAAAATTATACTTTTCTTCTAATAATTTTTTGTCCCTCTATATCCCAATATTCACAATTTTCGCCTTCAACTAATTGGGCGAACAATTCTTCATCAGGGCAAGGAATATCCATTGTTTCAAAATTTTCTAAATCCATAACACTCGCAACTTTATCTCCTTTTGAAAGAACTTGTGCTTTTCTTTTATCCACCATTGGAACTTCGAACTTATCATGTCCCGGGCTAACAAAAACTTTCTTGTTTCCTGCAATTAAAGGCATTGCTTCAATTCTACATTTTGCGTGTCCGTGCTTTCCTGTCTTTGAAACATCCATACTTCTTACAACGCAAGGAACTCCATCAACCATAATGTTGACGCCAGCTTTCGCCTCTGTTGCCTCTATAATTTTTAATACCATACGGACAATAAAAAAAGTATGTTTATAAAGATTTTTACTAAATTTTTCTATTTCTAAAAAATAAATATCCTTTAAATCAAAAGATTTAAAAGTCGTAATAACTGGAGAGTTAAAACAAAATGGCTCAATCAACTCAATTCAGAAACGGGCAATTGCCAAGAACACCTTCAGAAAGTTTGGAATCTATCTCTTCCAATCAGATATCTCAACAAATTCCAGAAGCTGATTTGGAAATGATTTCAAAAAAAGATGCCGACACAATTCTTGCACTTGCCGGAAGTTTTTATGAAAGATTCATGACTCGTGAAGCGGAATTGAAAGAAAAAAATAGCCTGACTCAATCTCAAGATAAATTAGTTCAATTAATTTTAGGAGAGATGGTCCCAAAAACTTATCTTTATGATATTGCAGAGCAAAATGGTTTGCCAAGAGAATTAATAGACAACATGGCGAAGATTAGTCTTGACAGCGGAAGAAGAAATGAATTAATGCAAAAATACTCTATGGATTTTTCTAAATTAGCTCGTGCAAAATATCTATCTAAAATGTTTGAAACACTTCTTCCTAATGACCATTATAAGATTAGTGATATAGATCGCTACGAACATTTTGCTATTTCAATAGATGAATCTAGCACAGTCAAAAAAGATTTATTCGAATTATTATATGATCGTTGGATTATGAAAGACAAAAATCTTAACAAATTAGTAAGAAAATCAAAAACAATAGCCCATTTTAATTTTTGTTATAATACTCTAAAAGGAGAGGTAAGTGATCCATTTATTCTAAATGTTTTTGACTTTATTTTGGAACATTCGGATTCTGGAATGAAACCTTATCTTGAACCTAAAAAAGGAGATCTTAAATTCTCTGGTGCAATCTAACCTTCGCAAACTTTTTTAAACACTCTTCTTATAATTTTTTCATGGCTTTGCAAAAAAAAGATTTTGTTGAAATAGAATTCACTGGAAAATTGAAAGACGGCGAAGAAATTTTTGATTCAAACATTAAAGCAGACGTTGAAAAAATGCACGCTGGTCATGATCACAGCAAAGAAAAGCATGATATGAATGTCAAGCCATTTGTTTTTTGTTTGGGAGAAAAAATGTTTCTCGAGGGTGTTGAAGATTTTTTAATTGATAAACCAGAAAATTCTGCTTCGTATAATATCGAAATTTCTCCAGAAAAATCTTTTGGGGTTAGGAATCCAAAATTAGTTCAGGTTGTTCCGATAAAAGTTTTTCATGCTCAAAGAATAAATCCAACTCAGGGAGATGTTTTGAATTTCGACGGAAAATTGGGAAAAATTTTGTCAGTTTCTGGCGGAAGAGTAATTACTGATTTCAATCATCCTCTTGCTGGAAAAGAAGTTATTTACAAGGTTAATCTAAAAAGAAAAGTCACTGATATAAATGAAAAAGTAAAAGCTCTGTTTGATTTCTTTTTCAGACAAAATTTTGAGTTTTCAGTTTCAGCTAACAAATTAATTGTAGAAGTTCCGACTGGATATTCACAACTCTTGATTTTGTTCAAAGACAAATTCAAAGAAATTTTAGGTTTGGAACTTGAAGTAAAAGAACTTTCTCTTGAAAACAAAAAAGAAATTTCTCAAAAGATAAAAGATAAAGTTGAAGAGATGAAAAATTAAGTTTCAACAAAATCCTTATAACTTTTGTTTTATTCTTTTTCTTATGTCTTTAGATAAAAAATTAGAATTAATGAATTTATTACATCAGTTAAATGTTGTCCAAAAAGGAACTTTCTCTTTAACCAGCGGGAAAATTTCAAATTTTTATCTCGACATTAAATTAGCTTTGGGAAATCCCTTGGCATTAATTCTAATGAGAGACTTACTTGTAGAAAAATTTTCTGAAAAAACTAGTTGTGTTGTTGCTTGTGGTTATGGCGGAATCGCTCTTGCAAGTGCAATCTCTACAAATTATAACCTTCCCTTGTCGATGGTTCGAGCAGAGGAACGAACTCACGGAATGAAAAAAGCAATTGAAGGTTACATTCCAAATCCAAGCGATGTTTGTGCTTTTATCGACGATGTTTTTTCAACAGGGAAAAGCATTAATTTGTTAGCAGATAAAATCCAACTAACCAGCGCAAAAATTTCAGGAGCTTATGTTGTTGTCAATCGGACTGATTTAAACAATAGTGAAAAAAATATTCCCTTTTCTCTTTATTCTTTATTTTCCATAAAAGATTTAGTCTAATCTTAATACTCTTGATTATTCCTCTACATTTACATAATAATACTTATAAACACAAATTGATTCTCCTTTTCATGACTGATGATATGTTCAAAAGAAGTGAAACAAAAGAGAAAAACTCTTCGGACGAAGTTCGGGAAATTGATAAAGAACTTGAAGAGCTATTAAAGAAACAGGCTGCGAAGATAAAAGTAATAGGAATTGGTGGTGGCGGAAATAATTCTTTGAGTAGAATGAGAGAAATTGGAATCAAAGGTGGAGAACTTATTGCGATAAACACCGACGCACAGGATTTGCTTTATGCTAACGCAGATCATAAAATTCTAATCGGAAAAGAATTGACCATGGGTCTTGGTGCTGGAAGCAATCCTAAAGTTGGTGCCGAGGCTGCGAAAGAATCAGAATCTGAAATTAAGAAAAAACTTTCTGGCGGAGATATGGTTTTCATAACTTGTGGTTTGGGTGGAGGAACTGGAACTGGTGCAGCACCAGTCGTTGCAGCATTATCTAAAAAGCAAGGTGCCTTGACTATCGGAGTTGTAACTTTGCCTTTCACTCTTGAGGGTGCAAAAAGAATTGAGAATGCTATGGAAGGCCTTGAAAAAATGCAAGCTTCCGTCGATACTTTGATTGTTATCCCAAATGATAAACTTCTTGAACTTGCCCCAGATTTACCTTTGCATACCGCATTTAAAATTGCCGACGAGATTTTAACGAATGCTGTGAAAGGCACAACTGAATTAATTACTACTTCCGGACTTGTAAATTTAGACTTTGCAGATATTCGTGCAGTAATGACT
>Ga0208375_1002384_pt1 | contig 17843 bp, 16 predicted proteins | sample RifOxyD1_FD_184038 | JGI IMG/M metagenome (GOLD analysis project Ga0208375, IMG submission 184038) | Soil microbial communities from Rifle, Colorado - Rifle Oxygen_injection D1 (SPAdes) | ecosystem: Environmental > Terrestrial > Deep subsurface > Rock core/Sediment | place: Rifle, Colorado... | reverse complement strand
ATGATCGATTTTTCTATTCAAATCTTGCCTTGGTTATGGAGAAAACATTTGGAAATTTACCGCCACGACGCATCACAGTCAAGCAGAAAGAAAGATTATGAAAATCACAGTAATTTTTAACCACGCAAAGCACAATTACTCAATTATTAATATAAATTCTCGCTTAAAATTTTTTATTTTCCCCATCACTTGAGCCACCGTTCCAAACATTAATTCTTGGGTACTACAATTTAAATCCATCGCCAAAAAGATATTCCTACTTAAGTTCGCCAAATCTTCAAGGGTTTTTTTCAGCCGATAAGGAGTATCAAGCAGCACTACCGTCCCTTTAAAGTTTATAAGTTCTTTCATCTTTCTTTCTCTTTCTTCAAGCTTTACTGGCAAACTGCCTTCAAAAAGAAATCGTTTATGAAAAATTCCCGATAACGCTAACGCCAAGGCAACTGAATTACAAAAAGGGGTAGCGGTTACTTTAATATCATTTTTATGACAGGCCCTCACTAATTCCAGGCCCGGATCCATAAATGCCGGCAATCCACCATCACTCATCAAATAAATATCCTTACCGCTCTTTAACTCTTCTAAAAAAGAAGGAGTTAAATCTTGATTGGTATGTTCATTAAATAAAATAAGATCATTGACATTCTCTCTGGGTAAACCAAAATGGATCCATCTTCTTCTACCTGATTTAAGTTCTTCCACCGCAAACATTGAATTTTTTAAATTACATGCATTAATAATTAGATCTTTAGCAACCGGTTCCAATGGACTATTTTCGTCAATGGGAGTCGGTACCAAAATAAGTTTACCTTTCATGGGCCCCTCTTCTTAGTGAGATTACATCTACCGGTGCCGGATAAAACCATCCCGAAATATAATAAGAAAAAATCGCGAGCGGAATAGATACCAGTACATCCAAAACATAGTGATATCTAAGGGCAATAGTTGCAAAGATAACACCAATTAAAATTAGGGTTACCAAAAAACGTTGTTGATGATTAATTTTATATAACCAAAAAGTCACCAGAAATGTTGCACCCACATGGCCGGAAGGAAAACAGTCTATGTAGGTTAGCTGTCCAGCTTTGATTAAATCATATAGCCACTGTCCTACCCAAGAAAAAGGTAAATCATTGACAAATAATTCCCTGATATAATACTGCGGACCGGACACTGGGATAGTAAAATATAGAGTATAATTAATTGAATAATAGATGACTATATTGGAACAAAACCGCCCTACTCGATACTTAAGATGTTTAGGTAATTGTAGGTAATAAAGAATTCCACCCAGATAAGGAAGAGCGTAATAGAGTAGATAACAAATAATAATCGAATCATAAAAAAATGTTGAATAGATTTTGGTTACTTGAAACACATTCTCAATTAACAAAGCAGGTGGTGCTTTAAAAACCCATAAATCAAACTTCCACATAACCTCGTCGTATCTTTGCAAGACTCCCGCCATGCGATCAAGTTCACCAATCATGTAGTAATTATAACTGATGGCCACGTTCATAAAAACGGCGTTCATAATCAAAATGAAGGCATGACCTTTTTCTATGATTTTTTGTCGGTAAGCATAAAAAGCAAACGATACAGGTAAGGGTAATAATATATAAAGATTAAATTTTTGAAAGTAAAACCCACCAATAAAAAACAAAAACGCATTAAAAAAGCAAATAAACAAAGCCATTCTGCCTAGACCAAAATCTTTAAGTCTCTGTTCCCATGCTTTTTGAATGCTTATTTCAAACATTTCTTTTGTTTCCTAGTAAAGATATCTTTTTTGTAATATAAAAAAAAACAAGATGATGAGCAAGCAATACTATACTTTTTTTTTAATAATTCCTCCAGGACTTGAAAATTTAGGCAAAAAAGAACTATTCCAAAAAACCCCGGCACTTTCTGGTTCCCACCTCACTTTAATTGACCAGCAAGTTGGAGGAATCACCATTGAAACCACCTTGGAAGTTGGATTTTTGCTTAATATAATCTTAAAAATTCCAACCCGGATTCTATTGCGTCTTGAACACTTTAAATGTCGGGATTTTCCCAGACTTTTCAAAAAGATCTCCAAATTTAAATGGTCTCAATACTTAAACCAACCGGTCTGCGAAATTCATGCATCCACACAAACATCTAGACTTCTTAATACTAAAAGAATTGAGCAGACTGTCCTTGAAGGTATCAAACAATTTTTTAAGGCCAACACTCCCACTAAAAAAATGCTGGAAAAGAAAATTCAACAACCTCCTCAAATTTTCCTCAGGGTAGTGGATGATTTAGTCACCCTTTCAATAGATACCACCGGTGACCGGTTAAATATTAGGAACTATCGAACCCATATTGGTTTTGCCCCCATCAGAGAAAATATAGCTGCTGCATTAGTTTACGCTCTAAACCTCCCTCCTCATACCCACATGGTGGATCCTATGTGTGGCAGTGGAACATTTCTATTTGAGGCTGCAACATTCTTTGCCCCAAGTAGCACCAGAGAATTTGCCTTTAGCTTATTTAATCTGGATATTCCATCACCTTCTTTACTTTTAACCACCAATCATTTAGAAGATTCAGTACTATCCTACACGGGACTTGATATTAACGAACGTGCCATCGAAACCGCCAAGCATAATCTGAAAAATTTGAAACCTACACTACCATTCCAATTTCAAATCCAAGACCTGTTTACCAAAAGCTGTCTTAAAAAAGAAGGCTTAATCAGTATCATTACTAACCCTCCATACGGTAAAAGAATTGCCATTAAAGAAAACCTCACCTCATATTATCAAAAAATATTAGATGCTATTTATAAAAATTACAGACCCTTAGTATGCGGAATTATTATTCCCAAAAGTGTAAACTATAAAAATTTAAACTTGAGAAATTATCTTATTAGCGAAGTGATCAGTTTTCAAAACGGCGGAATCAAAGTCAACTTTTTAATCCTTCACAAAAACCAGACTTCGATAAGTAATACCTGACGCATAATTAATATAAACGATTGATGCATGACTTGAGGAATCAATTTCTTCCCAGCAGGTATTTTTTAAAAATAATATTTTAAGAAATTTTACCTTACCATCCGGAGTCTTTATCGATAAAGGCGTATTCTTGCCTATCACATAATCACCCTTGATGAGAACTCCCAGAAACTCATCTTTTTTAACGTCAACCACTTCGCCTATGAATTTATCTTGATTAATTTTTAAATGTTCATTTTTTAATTTTTCAAAAACTTGATCTGAAGAATTCGATTTAAAAAATCCTTCAGTTAGCTCGTGTTGATACTTTTTTTTGATGTTAACAAGCAAGGTAGCATCTTGGGTATCAATATATTTGATAAGATCAAAAGTTAGATCCGAGGCTATCGAAAATCTTAAATCTAATCTGAAATTTTCAATTTTTAAGTCCTTTAAATATGGCAGATGACTCAAAAGAGAAAAATCTTTATGATAAAACAAAAAGGTACCATGTTCATTTTGCAAGGCCCAAAACTTAGACGCTCCTTCCTCCAGTGAAAAAACGTCCTTATCCCCATCAGCTCCACCTAAATATTTCACCAGCAATCGTCTGGGAGTATAAGAAACTAGAAGCTTTCCAAGGAGCATGATTTCCATTGGTATGCAGGTTTTTTCAGCTATACTTTGAATGAAGTCTTTGGTCGATTCCTGGGATACTATCAACCTGCGAAGCCTATCTTTTAAATATTCTATCCAAAATAAAATGGCATCAATGTTTTGATTTGAATAACCTTGAATTAAATCAATATTTGCCGAAGTCTTCTCTTTAATAAAATAAATTGCCCCGGTATCTTTGACTCTAAATATCTTAACTCCCAAATCACAATAACTTAAAACCTCATTACTACAACTAAGCATTGCATTTTCGGTCATTAAAATATCCCATTCAATAATCGGGATCATCTTTTTTTTCAACGCATATCTTATACACTCTTTAACTTGTTCAAAGCTGTTAGCACCAAATCTCGAAAGATTTTTCGAAGTTAAAATAACCTCGCTCACTCCTTGCATAAAGAGTTCATTAATTTTATCTATATTATCAGCATAAAATATCAGATTCATTTTTTTCTTTTAATCCTAACTATATTTCCTGTTTTAATATCTGGGATAAATGGCAGTTTTACCATAGTTGCTGATTTAGCTTTTCCAACATTTTTTCCGGAAGCATCAGTCATATCTAAAACATCAATACATTTAGCAACTCCCACAAAAGGTAAAATCTCCAATTGATCATTTCTATCAAAAGCACTTTTTACCGAAAGAAGTATATGTTTTCCATCTTTAACTTCTACAACGATCCCTGCGATATCTTCGGTTTTATCAATTTTGCCCTTTTCAAAAATACTTTGATCATCTGCTTTGGAAACCAGGTTACCGCTAAAATAATCTCTGGTCATTACTTTGGAAAGTTCCAAGATTAGAGATTGATCCATCTGTTTTTGTTCTTTCAATTGATCCAATCCTTCTCGATAGGCCTTAACAACCGTAGCCAGATAATGCAATGTTTTCATTCTGCCTTCAATTTTCAAAGCATTAATATTGGAGGCTCCTATCTGTGCCAGATATTCAATGCCCATTAAATCTTTAGAGCTGTAAAAATAATCTTTATGATTATCTATTTGATACAAAAATCGACAGCTATGTTTACATCCGCCCTTGTTACTATCACGATTAAATGTGTAATTAGAAAGCAAACAATTACCAGAATAGGACATGCACATTGAACCATGAATAAAAAGTTCCATTTCAAGCCCTGACTGGACCTTGATCATTTTGGCTTCACTAATGGAGACTTCCCTTCCAAGCACAATTCTTTTAATCCCAATATCCTTGCACATCAAAGCGCCATAGGAATTTAGGCAGGTATTTTGAGTCGACAGATGAATATTTAATTGTGATATTTTTTTTATAAAGCTTACGACGCCAAAATCAGAAACTACTACGGCATCTACTTTACAGTTTTCCAGAAATTTGACAAATTCGCTGAGTCCTTGAAAATCTTTATCATGCAAAAATGCATTGATAACAACGTAAATTTTTTTATTTCTACTATGAGCATACTGGGTAGCTTTTTCAATATCTTCGTTGGTAAAATTAAATGCAGCGGTTCTAAGTCCAAAATTTTCTCCAGCAATATAAACTGCATCCGCACCATAGGATATGGCGATTTGGAGTTTTTCTAAACTTCCACCTGGAGCAACTAATTCTGGAATACCTGACGCCATGCGCCTCCCTGACAGACAATTCACCAATAGTTTTATGCCATTTATCAAAAAAATGGGATAGAATAAAGTAAAAGAAATCAATTTATAAAAATGACCAAAAATAAAACAATAATATCATCTTTTTTCACTAAAGTTGTCTCAATAAGCCCGATAGTAATTACTATCACCTTATTAATTTTTATAATTTTGATTTTTTCAAAGACCAACGCTCAATTTGTCAATCATCCCTATTCCTACTTAATAAGTAATCAAATACTAGATCAAAAAGAAATAAATGAGGCTTCTAATGCCCATGTTTTATTTATTGGAGATAAAATGGGAGTAGCACTGTCCCATTATATTCCCTACATCAACGAAAAACTTTCCAAAAATTTGCAATCACCACTTAAAATTGTTAATTGGTGTAAAAAAAATGAAAGTATCGTACGAACTCTCGATAAAATTAAAAAACTAAAAAAAATCCCACCGATTATTATCTATCATGGAAGTGCTGATGAATTTTATGAAAATATTTTTGAAATTGAAGACTATCCTCGAATTGTTGCAAACATCAAAAGATTTAATCTTCCCTACGTTCAGCTGATCCTTGAATTTTTTCCACAATTATCCAAGCTTATATTCAAACCTACCAAAATTGTTATTCTTCGAGAGTTAAAGCAAGACACCAAAACCTATACGGATATAGAACAGCAGCATAAAATGGAAATTACTTATTCGCTTTATAATTACCATTTAATGGAGCTCATAAAAGCTGTGCGCCAAACCAACGCTGAGATCATTTTGTTAACGACTCCTTTAAACTTTAAAGTAGCTCCTCGAAGTGTTTGCTCCAATTCAACTACTGAACAACTCAGCAATCATCTTTTAAAAATCAAAACCTATCTTGAAGAAGGCAAAACTAAAATTGCCTATAACCAACTTCAGGAACTCTCTAAAAATGCTGTCACCAACGCACAAGTGTATCATCTTTTAGGACAGGCCAGCTTTTTACTTGGAAAAACCATTGAATCCAACAAGGCTTTTAACCTTGCCACCAGCTTTGACTGTACACCGTGGAGAAGCAATGCTGTATTCAACTCCATAATCGAGCAAGTGGCACTTTCGAATAGACTTAATTATATTGATTTCCATTCTCACGTTAACAAAAGTATTGAAAGAAGGGTGTTATTTTCTGACGTATTTTTTCCTCAACCCATTTTTTACGAGGAAATAAGCCAGCAGATAATACTTTTTATTAAACAATTTTTTCAGATATAACAAAGGATCAACCTATGTCAATTAGTCTGAGTAATCTCGAAAAATACAAAATCAAGCTTCAGAAAAATGATGTCCTATGTATGACCGGAGATGTTAACTATGATCTTTACTATATTATTTCTGGAAATTTACTTATCTGTGTAAACCAAAAAAGGCAGATTACTCCAATTGCCTATCTTGGTCCGAATGAATATTTAGGCGAACTTTCATTTATTGATCACATGGATCGTAGTGCCCATATTATCGCCTTAGAAGATAGTGAAATATTAAGAATACCCTCCGCAGAATTTAAAACACAAGTGCCTAGATGGCTTAGAAGAATTGCTAAGAAAATTACCGCTAAAATCAGATTAATGGACGAGATTATTCAACAAAATGGTATTAGGAAAAAAAATGTTGAGTCCATTAAGCCTTTGTCCATAGAAGATCAAAGAACCTATTTTAACTCGTTGGAAGAATACAAAAAGAAAAACAATCAGGCCTTTAAACCATAAAAGTTATCGCTATTACGGTAATTATACTACTCATATAAAAGAAATTCTTTGATGAAGTTGTTACCAAATCATTATTAAACAGTATGAATGATAACATAAAAAATGGATTGACTGACATTAGTTGCAAAAGATCAATTCTATTTTTAAACATTTTTTTCAGTATCAAAACTATCGCAAAATATAGTAAACAGATTAAGGTAATAATAACTGTCATGACTAAAAGCTTAGTGTTCGCCAGATGATTACTTATTAAAAAATTGCAGCCAAATAAAATCATTAACACGTAGCTAAAAACAAACAATAACTTATATTTCTTAATTCCCGCCATCATATCATTTACAATTTCCTTCTCTTTGAAAATATTTCCTAAGAAAAATATGGTTAACAAATAAACGCCTAGTGGTTTGGCAAACCAAAAAGCTACCACCCATAAAAGAAATAAAATCATTTTTAAAACTAAAATTGAGCGAGAGCTGTTTGGGCCTATATCAATTGGGATTGGTTTCAAGACTTTACTTATGCTGAAATGAACCAGCATCGCAACCACTCCCCCCATTAAAAACATCACGTAAAATAATATTAGATGCTTATTACTATTGGATACCAAATAATAGTTTAGATTGCTGATATGATTCCAAACGTTCAACGGCTTAAGATAAATGATCGGGAAGATAAGGAAAATTCCAATTAATATCCAGGCCATTAGATTGGTATAAATTGCTTTGGAATTTTGTAACTTAAAATTAAAGCAGGTCCCCCATATAAACATCATTATGGTAAGCATCGCTATAAATACCAGAGATAGCATCTGTAATTTTTCAAAAGCTACATAATAAAGAATCATTGGCGCAGCATAAACCGCGAGAGAAATTCTAAATATTTTTTTTCTATTAGCGAAAAAACCAAAGAACATAAGCAGTACAGTTAACAGCCCCAATACTTTAGTTGATAGATCGATATTATCTTTTTTCACATTCTCATAAAGTGAATATCGCCAATCTTTACTAGGTAGCACCATATTGGTTGGTAATTGTCCCTCCCGGTAATTAGTAGGTCCCGAATCATTCGATAGCGAGGCTTGACACTGAGAATAACTCCAATTGGGACAAAAACATATAAGAAACAAAATACATATTTGCATAGAATTTATAATCATTTTAAGCATACACGCCTCCCATACGAACCATGCTTGGCTTTAAGCAGAATATACTGGGTTCAAAAAGCAATTTCAATTATAGACCCTTTATTAAAAATCTGCTAGTTTTATAGGCAGAGACAAACCGCGGTTTTAAATCACCAATGTCTGTTTCTCTTGGAGGTTTACGATGAATAATAATTTTTCTAATGATAGAAAAAATCAATCAAAAAATCACACTAGTAATAGTAATAAAAATAATTATCGAGGTAACAACCGTTTTAATAAATTCAATTCCAATAAAGCGAATACCCACAATACTCCTCCTCTTTCTGACGTAGCTGTGATATCTCATTCCATGAAAACTAATTCCAATTCTAATAAAAATTTCAATCCGAACTATCGTCCCAGAAGAAATAATTATCGAGGAAAACCAGAAAAACATTTTACGTTAGACAAAGTGTATACTCGTTACAACTATCTATTGGAACTGCATAACTTGGCCCGCAAAAAATATTTTGAAAACATCTATCAAAGCAATGAAAGGATTGTTTACAAATTAAAAAACACCTACGAGCAAACCCTCCTCGATATCCAAACTTTTCTAAAAGAGCTAACTGATCCCCAAAAAGAATATTTAAATGAAAAGCTTAACATTTACCCTGAAGATACAACTTATTCAACTAATCACGATCTCAACAAAAAGGGTGAGAAACCTATTGATGACTACCAGGTCAAGGATCCGCATTTCCTAAGCAGCCAAAGGGAAACTGATTACTCCACGGATACTCAAGAAAGCGTAGGAACGCTTGAAGAGTATAATCAAGTTAAACAATTTTAGATTTATTAACTAAAGACCGTCCGAATCGTACATCTCTTCTTTTGAGTCTTCTAGTGAAGATGCAGAATTAAGATAGTTGTCTAACGTTTTCTCATTATCATCCAAGATAGCTTTTTTAAGATCACTAGCGGGAATATCCAAAACTTCAGTCACCCGTCTAAGCATTTTGAGTGGTACATTACAAAGTGCCCTCTCAACGTTACTGATGAACTGTCCATTTTTATATCCCAACAAATTAGATAATTCTGATTGCGAATACCCTTTGGGATGTCCCAGACGTTTGTCTTTTATAAGTTTCGCAATATTTTCAAAGCAACGCATACTCTCCTTCTCTTTCACATTTCACTCCATTATTTTAATATCTTTGAACACTTTTAATTTAACAAAATTATTCAAATCTGGCCAAACATGTTTTAGTTACTCATTTTAATCAACTATATATAATTACAACGAGTTAACGCATCCATATTGTAAAAATAATATTTTATATTCACCAATAAAAATGTAATACAGTTTTTTATAAAATAAAAGATGGGAAAAAAATGAAAAGACTTGCTACTTGGAACGTGAACGGTCTTCGGGCCATAACTCAAAAAAACTTTTTATCATGGTTGATGCAATCTAATTGTCAGATCATTGCTCTCCAAGAAACCAAACTAAATGAAACTCAAATTCCTAAAGAACTTTCTAATTTAAATAATTACCATACTTGGTATGCCAGTGCTTTAACCAAAGGCTACTCAGGAGTGGCCCTTTACTCTCATAAACTTATTGAAAAACCAGAGATAGAAATTGGTCTTGGAATTAGTAAATTTGACGACGAAGGCAGGACCATTATTGCTCATTACAAAGATTTTATTTTCTTTGCCTGTTATTTCCCAAATGGCGGTAGAGATCTTTCAAGAGTGCCTTATAAATTGGAATACTCTGATGCAGTTTTAGCAAAAGCTTCTATCTTAAGGAAACAAACTCAAAAAGGAATTATTATTGCAGGCGACTTTAACACTGCCCACCACCCCATTGATCTAAAAAATCCAAAATCCAACGAAGGCAATACTGGTTTTTTACCAATTGAACGAGCATGGCTTGATAAACTAATCAATAATGGATTTATCGACATATTCAGAAAACAACACCCACAAGAGGATGGTCAATATACTTGGTGGAGTTATCGCTTCAGTAGCAGAAATAAAAACATTGGTTGGCGGCTTGACTACTTTTTTATTTCAGACGATCTAAATTCCAAGATTCGTCATACTTGGCATGGACAAGAGGTTATAGGCTCAGATCATTGTCCAAGCTACCTTGATCTGGAGTTATAAACTTCATGACCTTTATAATAGGTATAATAAACCATTTCATTATATTTTTTTCTATTTAATTTATTTTTTGAAATAATTTTTTTTAAGACCTCTTCGGATTTCTCGTTGTCTCGTACGCTCGGCGACTCGACAAAAATCATATTAGCATATTTACCTCGATCTAAATTTCCGTGGGTTTTTTTAAGTCCCAAAAACTCCGCCGATTTCAAAGTCGAATGGAAAAGACCTTTGGTATATGTTGCGCTGGAGATCAACTTTTTTTTATTTTGACTTACAAACGACTCTATAACGTCAAACATAGATAAATACGGCCCGCCACCAACATCAGATGCCAAGACCCAATTAACTCCTGCGCTTTCTATTTTTTTAAAATCAAATAAACCTGATCCCAATCCTTTATCTTTTATCGGGGCATTAGATGTCGGACAATGAGCAATCCACGCTTTCTTTTTTTTAAGAATACTTAATTCTTTGGAAGATAAATAAATACCATGCCCAAATAATGAACGGGGGCCGATGAGCTTGCATTTATCATATATTTCGGTGTACGTTTTCACCTTTTCAAAACCCATAAATTCTTTATACAAATCAAGTACTGCTTTTATTTCAACTTTAGTTTCTGACAAATGAGTCTGAACGAATATCTTTTTCTTTTTAATATAGTCACCAAGTTCACGCATTAATGGAGCATCTACTGATAATGCAAAGCGAGGGGTAAGTGCATAACGTCCTTGGTATTTGGTAATCATTTTTCTTATAAGCGTAGCCGTTTCCCCAGATTTCATACATAAATATTTCGGAGAATTAATCGTCATTATCACATTACCAATTAAAAAATCTCCTAAGAAATTTTTAAACGCATCTTCCAAGGCATTAGAATGAATCGACGAATAACACGCCCCACCAAGCGTTCCTACTTTAGTCAGCAGTTTGGAAAATTCATAGGCTTTATGGCTTGAAAACTTTTTATTTTTAAATTTTGCTTCATAAGGCCAAGTATATTTTTTAAGCCAATCTAGCAGAGAAATCTTTGGTTTGAGGCATACTCCATCTTGCACCCAATGAAAGTGCATATCAAAAAAAGCCGGTAATGCCAGCAGTTTAGTCATCTGAACTACTTCTACTGATTGTTTATTAAAATATTTAGGTAAAATGCTTTTTTCTTCACCTTTTTCATCAATTTTATAAAAACATTGGTTTTGGTGACCGTTTTGTTTTTTTAAAACAATCGCCCCATTTCTGACTAAAGTTGCCTTTTTTTCGGTTTGAGGATTAATAAAGTCACATAAAAATATTTTATAGGTTGGGTCTTGCAAAAGTAACTCCTCTTACATTAAATTGACTCTCTTTATTTAATGTAAGGAAGTACCTATGACAAGTTTTCAATTCAAAACAAAACTTTTTTTCCTAACTTTCTGGCTACTTTTGCACCTTAATGCTTGGGCCGAAACAACCTATAGCGTTAACAAAATCCTTAGTTTAAATATTTCATCCTCGATCAATCCGGCTACCACCAATTATCTCGAAAGCGGTTTTAAATATGCCCATAAGAATAGTTATCAATTAATTTTAATAAAAATGAATACTCCAGGTGGACTGATTACAACTACCAAACAAATCCTTACTATGTTTGGTGAAAGCGATATCCCAATAGTCGTATGGGTTACCCCTGAGGGTGCCTCAGCAACCAGTGCTGGAGCTATTATCGCCAGTGGAGCACATCTGCTCTATATGAACGCTGGTACCAATATCGGCGCCGCAACTCCGATTTCACTGGGTAAAGATATTGAACAAACGGACATGAAAAATAAGGCCATTAATGATCTAAAAGCCTTGGTGCAAAGCCTGGCGCAAACCAGAGGAAGAAGTGAAAAAGATTTTGGGTCAATGATAGAGGAAGCAAAATCTTTTAAGGCCCAAGATGCTTTAAGTAGTAGATTAATTAATGGGATGGTTCATAACGAAAATGAATTATTCCAATCAATCAACCAACAAAAAATAAAAGTAAAAAACCAAGATCTTATGCTGGTACTAAGCAATCCTCAACTTGACGAATACGCAATGGATCTAGGACAAAAATTGCTAAACATATTATCAAATCCCAGCCTTACTTATATTCTTTTTTTAATTGGGGCAGCATTGATTTACCTAGAATTTCAGGCCCCTGGCGGATATGTAGCGGGAGGGCTTGGTTTTATTTGTATTATCCTTTCAGGGATTGGCTTTCATCTACTGCCCCTAAATTTTGGTGCACTTGGATTAATTTTGCTGGCATTCATTCTCTTTATCCTGGAAGCCTTTATCAGTAGCTTTGGACTGATTGCCCTGGCCGGGCTTATATCACTAACGATTGGTTCATTATTTCTATTTCGGACCGATGATGCCTATCTACATTTTAGTAAAATGGCGATGTTTTCTTCCATTTTATCCATCGGAACATTTTTATTAATCATTTTATATATGTTTGTTAAAGCAATGAAAGTTAATGACTCAATGTCTTTTCATAGTTTAAAAGGTAGTGTTGGCATTGTTACCCAAATAATTGATGCCACGGGTACGGAAAAAATATATTACATTAAAGTCAAGGGAGAAATCTGGAAGGCCACATCCCTTGATAACATGCTGGTTAATACTCCCTGCCTAGTTTTGGATAAAAATAAAGATGAAATGATTCTCAATATAAAAAGAAACTAAGGAGCACTTATGTTTGGAAGCACTTTTCTACCATTTGTCGTAATTTTATTTATTTTACTTGCTAACATGATCAAAATTGTCAATCAGTATGAGCGAATTGTGATTTTTACGCTTGGAAAATTTACCGGTGTAAAGGGACCTGGTCTTATCATCATCATTCCGCTAATCCAAAAAATCCGCAAGGTTGATATCAGAACGCTGACCATGGATATTCCCCCACAGGATATTATTTCCAAAGACAATGTTACCCTGAAAGTTAATGGCGTAGCCTATTTTAGAGTTGAAGCACCTGCTAAGGCCATTATTGAAGTTGAAGATTATTTGATGGCCACAGGACAGATTGCCCAAACCACGCTACGTTCAGTTATCGGTCAATTTGAATTAGATGAAATTTTATCACAAAGAGACACTATCAATCACAAACTGCAATCAATCATTGACGAACAAACTGAACCTTGGGGTATAAAGGTCTCTGCAGTTGAAGTCAAAGCAATTGATCTTCCTATAGAAATGCAACGGGCGATGGCAAAACAGGCCCAAGCTGAAAGAGAAAAAAGGGCCAAAGTTATTTCTGCGGAAGGTGAATTAGTTGCTGCAGAAAAACTAACCAAGGCTGCAGCCATTTTAGATCAAAACAAGAATGCAATTATTCTCAGATATCTAGACACCATGAAGGAAATATCAAGTGGTGAAGGTAGATCTACCACCTTCTTCCCACTTCCCATCGATTTTTTAAATACCGTTAAAGACAATTTAAAATAGTTGTTTAAAGGTGACAAAAATTTATTTTTTGTCACCTTTTTTTGAAGAAGCCAGTTTTCTTTCTATTTTTTTCAGCACAAATTCATTTTCTTTGATCTGTTTTTCTTGTCTCTTGATTACTTCTAACATCGGAGCAATGAGATTAGCATACTGTACAGTTAAACCACTTCCCGTCTGATCGACTAACTCTGGATAATATTTTTGAACTTCCTGAGCTACTAATCCTAAACTTTTTTCACCACTATCTTTCCAATTAAAGCTTACTCCTCGCAAACTTAAAATTCGATTAGCTTCTTTTTCACTGATTACCTTAATATTCTTTTTTTCTTTTTGATCAGAAACGTGATTATACTTAGTCGCAGAGACTTCATTAGCTGATGCTGATCCCCTTACGAATATTTTGGTGACATTATTAATTTTACCACCATCAAAAACAACTGGCCCGCCGTTAGCGGCACTGCCCACATAATCAAAGGTCATTTTACCTCTAACGTCTACTGCTCCCTCAGCTTTAAGCGCATAAGGACGAGCGGGGATTAACGGCGTTCCACCCATAGTAAGAGAATTTGCGGTAGTAAACGTTTTAACATTTAAGCTCTTACATAAATCATTATCAGAAAAATCTAAAATCCCCCCCATCGCATTACAAAGATCTTCCAAATTATTTGAATTTTCCGATACACACCTTAAAAGATTGACTCCTGACCCATCAACAATAAATTTTACAGGTAGTATTCTTACTGCTTCCGTATCTTTATTACTACCAGCACCTTTCTTCCCAAATGTGACCAATAAATTAGTGAAATGCAAATTGCTACCTATTGGGATATTTTTTACTTCGCCAAGCTTCATTTCTTTAATTATAACTTGTCCAATTCCGTCCCTCCCTAAAGTTCCGTACTTATCATCTACTTTGTATAGATCAGTTAATCCTCCGTTTATATCCTTTCTAATAATTTTATCTATAGAGGCATTAGAAGTAATTTTGTTGTTAAATGTTTCAAAACAACTATCTCTATCTCGAAGGACAAACATCATATCGTACATGATATTATCTGCTTGAAAATTCTTCGAAGTGTCTCTGGTTCTTCCTGTTTGAAAATCGACAATTCTCATTCCTCCAAGCGCTATTACCCCAAGTAGTCCTGCGGCAACCATAACCTCCACTAATGAAAATCCATGATTTTTAATCCAACTATTTTCTTTTTTCATAAAACATACCCACCAGTTTTTCTTACGGTTGTTGCTTGATTGTATTATTAATCTCTTTGATTCTTGATTTTTGACTTGCGATTACTCTTTCATTTTCTTTAATTAGCTCTAGAAGTGGTGCAATTAACTTTTCCGTTTCAATGGTCTTAATATTCATCTTTTCGTTGTGATGAATTATTTCTGGGAAATATTTTTCCACTTCTTGGGCCACTATTCCCAAATCATGTTGGTTATTTCTCTTCCAATCAAAATTAACCCCATTAATTTTCAGTACTTTTTGTGAGTCTCCAAGTGTCAACGTCTTAATATTTTCTTTCAAAAAAAGATCTGATTTATAATGCATTTTTCGAATCGTCATATAGTCATAAATATCCATATCACCACTTACATTGATTGATTCACCTACATAAAGATCGCCAGCTTTTTGCTTGAAAATATCATGTTTCTTATCTTCATCAGTTATCTCACAATAATTTTTTCCACTGGTACCGCTATTATCACATGGAATATAGGTATCTCCATTACCTCCACAAATATCCGTACAGTTAAACGGATCAGTTTCTGTGCTAGTACTGCTACAGCTTCTATAACTGCCATCCGCTACACCATCACTATTACAATCTCTATTATCCAATTCTTGAGGCGGTATAAAATATCCAGGATCACCAGGACCAGCTTCCATGATCGGCCCAGTACATTTATCATAACTACTAGGGGGGATACTTACAAATCCAGAGGATTGCGGTGTTGCATCCAGTACCGTGCAAGTCCCTCGACTTTTAGCATATTGCCGACAACTACACTGCTGAACTTTTCCATTTTTCATAAATTGTATTTCAACTTCTCTCTTAACTAGGTCGTATTCTGCTGCGCCAGTAACGCTATTGACCCAAAACTCAAGATAATCAGTAATCCGTTTTGAATCTTGTGCTGTCGTTCCAGAAACAGTACCCAAAATCACGCAGTCTTCGACCGGTACACCTCCGACAGCAAAAGGTTTTTTCTTACACTGAATAGGTGACTTAAATTCGTTTTGAACTGCTTGACAATAGGTTGCCCCGATTGGACACAAAATTGAATTCCCCACAGTTAATCTTGAATGAATAATTGGAAGTGGTAAACTTTGGGGTACAATGTTCAAGCCGCTTGCCGGCGCTTCGCTGTTGACACTTACTGCCAAGGGCGTTGCAGTTGCAGTTACTGGCTTAGGTTTATGCTTAATAGCAACACTTCGACATTCCAAAGTATTCCATTGCTTATAGAATTCTCCACCAACTGTATCACATGTAGCCGAATCAAGGCTTATTTGATAACCACAATCATAAATGTATGATCTTGTACCATTTGAATTTTTTCGAACAGTCAGTGGTAATAGAACCTTGTGTTCAATGACTTGCTTAGCTTTTTTATCTTTTAAATTATTAACTCCTGATACATTTTCTCCCACTGCATATTTCACTCTCAAGTCTATGGAAGCATTGTGCACCTTTACCACTCGCTCTACCGGTACACTACCCACCATAACCGTCACTTTCATATCCATTTCATTTAATAATTTAAGATTCTCAAGACCAATATGACTTACCCGAAACTGACTGTCCCCTTCCCCGTATCTGTAATACAAATTAGGTGCGACCTGGTTATCTCTTCGTGGGGATGGAAATTGGGTTTTAAACATTTGGGCCAGACGTCTACTTTCTTTTTTATAAGTTATTCCTCCGGTCGCCGTACGAGTTGCTTCGCCCATATAAAGATCATTGATAATTATGTACGGAGGATTAGGTAATGTTTTTTGCAAAAGTCTCGTTACCTCAAGACCACCAAAATTTGCCACACAATGCTTAGACTGAGTCATGGCCTTCATAATAAGAAATTTCATTTCGCTTACTGCAAAATCTTGCTCCATTTTTTTGCTACTTTTCTGCAAATTTGAAACCAATGTCATAACACCTAAACCAACCACGGCACTTACTCCAAGCGCAATTGTCAATTCAACCAGATTAAATCCTTTTTTATTTTTCATGATTTATATTATCCACCTAATATGAAATCGCATCAAATCTTGCAATTTTTTCCCTTAAATCTTAATAAGATAGCATTTAACTACGGCAATTATATTGCCAATCTTATCTGTCACCCTGGGATAAAAAAAAGACCCAGCATTCGCTGGGTCTATCTATGTGTTATGCAACACTTTTAATTTTAGGTAAGAAGTTAGCTGAGTAATTTAAGCGCAGCTGTTCCTTCGTTATTTGCTTGAGACAATACTGAAATACCTGCATTGGTAAGAATACTATATTTTGTATTTTTAGCTGTCTCTTCTGCAAAATCAGTATCACGCATTCTAGAATTTGCAGTGTTTAAATTCTCTGAACTTATTTGTAAATTCTGAATGGTTGAAAATAATCTGTTTTGAATTGCACCAAGATCCGCTCTTTGTCCAGATACATGAGTAATTGCTGAATCCAAAGTCGCAAGAGATTCCTGAGCGGCTTTTTTGTCAGTAACATTGATTTCATTTACTCCCAAGCTTTCCAAACTTGAATTGGTAGCCTGTGCATTGTAAGAAATCCTATCTTGAAAATCATTATTATTGATGCCAATCTGGAAATCATACTTTTCACCAGATCCATCTAATAATTTTTTACCGTTAAACTCAGTAACTTGAGCAATTCTTTCAACTTCAGCTTTCAAATTTTGATATTCCACGTTAGTAAATGATCGCTCAACATCGCCAACTGTATCAGAAGCTGCTTGTACTGATAACTCGCGCAATCTAGTTAAAATACTGGATATCTCATTCAAACCACCTTCTGCAGTTTGAATCATTGAGATTCCGTCGCCCGCATTTCTTTCTGCTTGGTTTACACCACGAATT
>Ga0208375_1002383_pt1 | contig 17846 bp, 15 predicted proteins | sample RifOxyD1_FD_184038 | JGI IMG/M metagenome (GOLD analysis project Ga0208375, IMG submission 184038) | Soil microbial communities from Rifle, Colorado - Rifle Oxygen_injection D1 (SPAdes) | ecosystem: Environmental > Terrestrial > Deep subsurface > Rock core/Sediment | place: Rifle, Colorado... | reverse complement strand
GTTGAGGATCGTTGCCCCGGGGAACTTACGCAGCAGGGCATCCTTGATGGCAGGGCTGTAGACCCCCTTCGTCTCCATCAGTCGGCCGTTCGCAAGGAACAGCGTCTTGGACTTGAACTGGCGCGTAAGGCTGCGACGAATCGCTTTGCGGAACTGTTCATCGTCCACCAGGGTGTCAACCATAGTGTCCAGGGAATGGAACGAGGGCTTGCCGTCGTAGACGAACTGAGTGCCGTCGTCATCGAGAGAAGGCTTACTTTCGCTCCACGACTCAGCCGCTTGGATGTCCTCTTTGGACCCCACGTAGTCGAGATGGGTGCAACCGCCGGTACCGCTGTTCTTGGCATGGGCGATCAGACGCCCCTCCCACAGGACCTTGCAGGTCATGGCGAGGGTCTCTTCACTGAGCGCCGTGCTGACACTGAGGCTCTTGATCGAAAGCATTGCTGTGCTCCTGTTGCGCGGAGACAGCACATCCCCAGTGGGGACACGAGTCCCCGCGAGGGTGATAGGCATAACGCCTGGTATGCCGGATAGCCGGCTCTTTCTCCGGACAAGCCGGACAGATCAACAGGCCAGTGGTTGAATCACACCGGTCGGGGCTATCTCGATGGTCCGTAGCGACAGCTCATCGAGATAGCCCCGTCTCACGACGGGGCTGCTGCAAGGGCGGGCCGAGGGGAGCGGCAAACCTGCGATGTGATCTCCGGGGGCGGTAGAGCATCGCGTCCTGCAGGTGTGGTTACCTTAGCGTGATCGACGCATGCGACAACCGTCCAACCGGCCTCGATGCAAGGCGGGTTAGGCGTGCAGGTTCTCCATCGCCTCGATGGGCACTTCCAACCATCCTGTCCCGATCAACACCGCGGCCTTGTCCTCATCCCAGTGCACGACCTGGAGGCTTCCGCTGGCTTCGAACAGCGCATGCCCTTGCGCCTCAACTGCCACATGCAGCTGGCCGTCATCTTGCGTCACGGTGATCACACCGTTCTTGATCAATGGGTGCGGCCATTGGCCTTCCAGCAATCGTGGCGCCCACGCTTCGTGTGTCGGCTCGAATGCATCCGCGTCCGAATAGCTCTGCTGCCCTTCGTCCTCCCGGTACCCTTCCATTGACGCCCAGAGGTTGACCGACGGCGGCAGGCTACCCACCACGGCGCTGCAGTCGGTGGCGTCCAGTTGCATCTGGGCGCGCGTGGCGGCCACATAGAGCAGGTTGCCGCACTCGGGAGTCCAGCCCGTGCTCCCCGGGTCTTCGTCGGGCCCCTTGGGAACGAAGTCATCGAGCAGCTTGACGGATTGGAACTCCGAGCCCTTTGCCTTGTGGGCCGTCGACAGCAATACGTCGCAGCTCTCCGGGTCCAGTTCGTTTCCGCCGATCCTGTCCAGCGTGGACAGCAGGTTGGCTGTCCCGTATTCATCGACCAGCGTCACAAGGCCACGCAGGTGGCTGTAAGCCTCCTCCTGCACAGCCTGATGCACCTGGCCCCAGTGACTGAACTCCGCCAGCTCAGGGTGCTGCACCGGCTCGCTCTTTTTCAGCTTCGCCGCAGCCTCCACCAGCTTGACCATGTCCGCAGTGCCACCCACCACCCCGACCTTGTACCCGGGGGTCCTGCGGTTGATCTCGAACAGCTGCCCCACCAGGACGGCATTGGTCCTGGCCAGGTAGCAGTGCGGCGCGTCAGTCGGCCCCAGCACGCTGTCATGGGCTGCGTACCCCCTCAGCTTGACCGTGGAATTGCACTGGTCCTCCAGGATCGCATTGGCGACTTCGGCAATCTCATCGCCGAACCGAAAGGACTGCGTCAGGCTGGTCGAGTGGGCGAACTCGAAGGCATCCATGCTGGAGATGGCCCCGCGCCAGGCGTATATCGCCTGGTACCGGTCGCCCACGATGACCAGCTGCGCATGGTCCTGCTTCTGTAGCAGGTCCACCATCAGCTCCGAGGTGTCCTGGGCTTCGTCCAGCAGGATCGTCGTGGCGTTGATCCTGGGGCTGGTGAGCGCCCAGGCTTTGAGATAGGTGTCATGGCTGACACCAAGGGTTGAAGTTGGATCGATCGATGCAGCCCACACTTCGTTGGCCATCCCCGCCACAGTCACAGCGAGTCGGGTGGCGTTGGCCAGATCCCCGCGGCAGATGCGCCTGCAGGCAGACAGGGCATGGGCGGTAGTGATCTGGGTGTCGGCGCTTTGGCAGAAGGCGTTGACGGCTTCACGAACGGCGTACGCACCGGCCCGCGCGTCGGCGTAGGGCGCGAAGTGCTGGTCCCGCCACCCGAAGTGCTGGATCAGCTGGTACGGCGTGACCTGACCCTGCAGGCGGCCTGCGTCCCGATAGCCCTTGCCCACCCCCCACGCCAGCGAGTGGTTGGTCGCCACGCGGCACGCGCTTGGGAAGCGGGCCTTGGCGTCCTTGATCACCTTGGCGCCAAAGCTGGTGTAGAGCACCTTGCCCCGGCGGGGCGAGCCTCGCTCCACGAGCATCCGCAGCGTGGTGGTCTTGCCGGTACCGGCGAGCGCCTCGATCCGCAGGTTCTCGCCTGTCAGGTAGGCCTCGATGGCCTGGGATTGTTCTTCGGTCGGTGAATGCATGGGCAGAGCATGCCGGACTCAGGGGCGCGGGAAACTTACAACCCACCCCACCCTTACGCCGCCGAAATCGTCAGCGTGAGCTGGCCATTGTCATTGGTCATCGACGCCCGGGTGCCGAGCCGTTCGCGAACGCGAGCCAGCAGCACCTGGCTGAAATCCTTGTGCCCGTCGAAGAGCGGTGCTGCGCCGGTCAGCCGGAAGAGCTGGGCGAGCTTGCAGTAGATCGCGCTGAACTCGTGGTGGAAGACCTCAAAGCGCGTGGCCAGCTCCATGCGCAGGCTGTCGACCTCCTTCTCCTCCAGGGCCTCGCCCAGGGTATGGAAGCGGATCTTGCGCAGCGTCAGGTCCTCGCCCATGACGAAGCTGGAGGATTCACCGAGGTTCAGGCCCAAGCGGGTCACCCGCTTGCCCGCTTCCATGTGCTTGCGCAGGTCCTGGTTGTGCAGGTCCTCGCGGCTGGCGCGGATGGTGCCCTCGCCCGCGGGGTCCTTGAGCTCGATCTCATCCCCGAGGGTGATCAGAGGGTCGTTGCCGGCCAGGAACAGATCGGCCAGGACGGACGACGGAGCCACTTCGGCGTTGGAGGGAAGCGCCGGGAAGCTCCCCAGTGCCCTGCGAATCATGGACACCGCGCTCTCGGCCGTTTTCCTGCTCGCCGTATCGACCACGCAGATGCCCAAGCGGGTGTTGATGTAGACGTCCGTCCGGGACGGCTTGATGAATGCCTTGGGGATCAGCTCGGTCACGACCTCATCCTTGATCCGCCGGCGGGTGCGGCTGCCGGGCGCCCTGCCCTCCTTCTCGGTGATCTCGGCGATCTTGCGTTCCAGCTCGCGGCTCACCACAGCCGGGGGCAGGATGCGGTCTTCGCCGCCAATGGCCAGCCAGATGGCATCGTCGGTGCGATAGGCCAGCGCTTCGTCTTCCCTGCCCATAGGCGGGATGAAGCCGCGCGACGACACCTCGAGCGGACCGACGGGCTTGAGGACGCACTCGGGCAAGTGCTTTTCCAGCTCCTGGAGAGTGGACTTGTCCATGTCGGCAAAGGAGAAGATGGTGGCGTTGGTGAATTGCATGATCAGTCCTCGCCGACGCGGCGCTGGGCCTTGCGGATGGTGATGAGCGGGGTGCGGCCCCAGTGCTTGGTGGCCGAGATGTTGTGGATGACTTCATCCTTGGCCACCAGTACGTCCTCGATCGCCTTGCACAGGTTCGATGTGTCGGGCTTGAGCAGGTGGATGGCGCCGTCCATCGCCTGCTTGACCTCCTCCGGCCACGAATCGGGCATGGGGAGGATGAACTCGACGTGGTAGGCGTACGGGAGCTTGGCCCCGAGCAGGCGCATCTCATCGCCGTAGGCCCTGTATCGGAGCACGGCGTCGCGCTTGTTCCACGAATCGCTCTGGGTCATGCGCGGCTTGGCGACCGCGGTCACGGCGAACTTCTGGACGGCTGGCAGGGTCGCGTCGTGCTCCACGACCTCCTGGACCTGTTCGATGTATCGGGCGTATCGCTCTTTCGCAGATTCGGGCTTGGTCTTGGCCTTAGCGATCGCCCGCATCGCAGACCCGGGCTTTAGACGCCGGGACTGCGGCGCCGGCACGGCGACTCCCAGTGCTTGCGCCCAAGCAGCGCGGTTCTTCACCAGAGCGCCCAAACCGCCAGCACCAGGCAGGCGCTGGCCATCGCGAGCACCGTCCCGCGACGGGCCCGGGCTTGGCGACGCGTGCGTCGGCGTTCTCGCCGGGTCGGTACATCCTGGACCAGCAGGTCTCGTGTCATGGTGCGGCCTCGCTTGTTGCAGATGGGGCTGGACTGCGGCCCACCGTTACCCGTTGCTGGCCGTGGCGCGTTCGCGCTTGAGTCGGGTGACGCGGGACTCGATGGCCTTCTGGATCAGCCCCAGGTACCGGTGCTGATGCTTGGGTGTCGGCGAGTGGTAGTAGGCCAAGGCCTTGGGCAACGTCTTATGGCGCTGCAGTTCCTTGGTGAAGATCCACGTTCCCACATAGATGTTCATGCACAAGTTGTCGCGAAGCTGCGACTCGCTGATCCCGTAGGGAGCGATGTGCTTGAGCCAGATCGAGTTCACCTGCATCGGCCCGATGTCGTAGGTCTTGTTGCTGTTCCAGCTCACCTTGCCGACCGTCCCGCCCTCTACATCCAGGATTACCCAGATCGGAAGCTCGGGGATGCCGAAGGTGCGAGCGGCCTGCGTCACGCACTCGGCTCTGTCTTGTGGGTCGCTGAGCAGCCGGCCGGCATGAGCGGGCGTGGTAACGGTGAAGAGCGCGGCCAGTACGCCGGCGCTGAGTATCTTGTGCAACATGGTTGGCTCCAAAAAGAAGCCCGGTTCACGCCCGGGCCCAAGGTGGTGCGAGGTCGACCACCTGATCACCCCGCGCAGACATTTTCCCGCCGTCACGCGGTCAATACGTCCCGTAACCGGCCTCGAGTGGAGCCGGGTTAGAGGTTTCTTTCTGGGTGTACGCGCACGGCAGTAGCGCCGACGAAGTGCGCGGCGCCTATGCGTGTGCGCGGAGGTGGGGCCGCTACGCCCTCTTGGCGTCGAGCCTCATCAGGGTGATGCCCGCGGCCTGACCCGCGCCGGCCAGTGCAGTCGTCTCTTCAGACTCACCAAACACCACGATGGCGTTGGGCTTGCGTGCCAGCACCTGCGCAATGCGCAGCTTGGCAGTTGATGGCGACTCCTTATCCGCCTTGCCATGGAGAAAAGTGACGCGGATCCCCTTCTGGTTGGCGAATGTCACGGCGCTGCGCTGGACATCGTTGGGCACAGCGGGCACCAGGATCTCGCCGATGGCCCGGCGTGAGACGAGCGTCTCCATGCGCGCGTGGAAGTTGCTGATGTCCGCGCCCGTTCCGCTGGCCAGTACGGCGATGGTGGCCGGCGGTGGTGGACGCTCTTCGACCTGTACCCCCGAGTCGATCGACCTGGTGCCACCCAGCGCCTCCATGATGCTGTCGAACAGCGCCGGCACCTGGGTCATGATGTCGGGCCAGATGATGAAGGCGTCCTGGGGCTTCATCTTGCACTCCGGTGGCCCGATGGACTTGATCTCGCCCTTGTGGGTGATCTGGAACTCGACCCCACCGCCCCAGTTGAGGGCGAGCTTGAGGATGCGGTCCCCTTGCTCCAGGTGGTTGAGGATCTCCGGGCACCGAAGGTTGCGACCCTTGAAGCTTGCTTTGCCGCCCTCCTCCTCGGACGCTTCCAGGTCAGCCGAGTTGCCCAGGAAGAACCCAGCCGGTAGCGCATTCTCGGCCAGCCAGCGCGTCAGCTCCGGCTGTACCGCCTTGCTTGGCAGGATCGGGGTGGCGTGTGCGCTCCCGGTTGCATTGCGTAAGCACTGCAGCACCACTTCCTCTGCCAACTTGGGCGGGCCGAACACGTACAGGCGACCGGACGGTTCGTCGAACACGGCGGGCACGCGCTTCTCGCGCACGGGCGCAGTCCCCAGCATCTTCAGCTCGACCTCGGCCCATGCTTTCTTGAGGGCACCTTCATCTTCCAGGTCGGCGGCCTTGAACTGTTTGCGCACCTCGCGCTCTACCGCGTCCTTGGGGAGGTGCCTCTCAGCCTGGGCGGCCAGGAAGGCGTGCTGATTTTCATAGCTCTCCACGAACTTGTCGGTCGGACCGAGTAGGAACCCTACCGACTTGCGTAGACCCGCCTCAGGGTCGGTCAGCGCGTGCTCCTGCATCTGTTCTGGCCACATCGCCGGCGTGGCGAGCGTCAGGTCGTACACACTCAACTGCGAGATCCACATGTGACTTGCCTTCCTACCGTCAGTCGTTGCCGCGGAAGGCCGCGCGCATGGAGGCCGGCTGCCCACCCTGCTCGTACTTCTGGACGTCCTCGGACTGGCGTGTGGCCAGCTCGTGCAGGCTGTCCAGCGGCTGGTCACGCAACGCCTGGGCTACGTCAGACCGGTAGCCCGCCGACCACAGGATCTGGCCGACGACCTTGGCCGCACTCCAACCTGTCTGGTCGAGCTGCCAGCTCAGGCGTTGGCTGATCACGCAGCGCAGGGAGTCCGAAAGCATCTCCCGGGCCAGATCACTTTGGACACCCGAAACCGGGTCGCTGGCCAAGGTGATGATGCGGCGCAACGCCGTGGGGATGCTCTTGCTGTGCATGGTGGCCACCACCAGGTGCCCATTGATCGCGGCCTTGAGCGTCTCGATGGCGGTCTTGGCATCGCGGATCTCGCCCACGAACAGGATCGTCCCGCCGCCGCTGATCGCAGGGAACTGCCGCAACGCATCGAGCATCGAGTAGTAGTAGCCATCCCCCGGGTCCCGGGCGGAATCGTCGATCGGGCGCTGGTAGCAGAGGCCGCGGTTCCACACCCCCTGCAACGGCAGTTCGATGGGGTCCTCCACGGTGTTGGCCATTCCGCCGAAGTGCTCCAGGCGTGATCGCACGATCGACGAGGCCGTGGTGGTCTTGCCCTGCCCATTCGGGGCCGTGACCAGGATCAGGCCGCCATTGAGCAGGCTGTCGTCCAGCAGCAGAGAGCGCCAACCCGCTGCCATGTCCAGGGCGGACAGCGCCGGCGTTTCCTGGGGAAGCACGCGCAGTTGGAGGTCCAGGTGCTCAGCATTCGCGCCGACCTGGGCGCGGTAGGTCATGCCGCCGTTATTGAGGCGGAAGCGACGGTGACCCTTGGCCACCTGCGCATCGACCGTGCGGGCCAAGTCAAGCGTCCGGATGAAGCCCTCGGGGCATTCACCGTTGCACAGCCGGTAAGCGTGCGCGGCGCCTACGAAGCAGATGGCCTTGTCCAGCTCGGCTCGCAGCGTGTTGCCTCCGTCTGCACGAGCCAGGGGAATGCTGATGTCGCGGATACGCGGCCACTGTGCAGCGGGAATGACGGGCAGGTTCTCGAGGTAGCTCATGGTTGCCTTATTCGATTAGAGGTTGGCGCTGCCGGTGATCCGGGCCAAGTGCTTGCGAACCCGTCCCTGGTAGGCCTGGTTGAGGTGGGGCGTACGGGAGTGGTAGTTGCCCACCCCGCGCCAGAAGTCCTTGACCCGGTTGATCTCGAAACGCAGCCGGTAAGCCGCTACGTGCAGGTTGGTGCACGGGTCATTGACCAGCTGCTCTTCGGTGATGCCGTACTTGCCCAGCTCGGGAAGGTGGATGGTGTTGATCTGGGCGGGTCCCATGTCGTATGACCCGTTCGTGTTGCGCTTCTTCAGCCCAACCCAACCGCCTTCTGTCTTCAGCACGGCCTGGAAGAGTGGAAGGGGGATCCCGTAGCGACCGGCGGCGCTGGCCGTGCAGGCATCGACCCCGGCCGCGGCGGCAGGCAGCGCAGCCTTGGTGGACTTGGCTGGCGTCGACGCTGATGCCGACACCTTGGCCCTAAGGGCCGAGATTGCCGCATCAGGTGCGCCAGCCGCCGGCGCAGCTGCCGCCCCGGGGGCCATTGCATCGCGCTGCAGCAGGTACGTAGCGATCGCGATGTTCAGGCAGTCGTCGTCGGCGAGCTTGCGGGGATTGATCGACTCGCTCTTGAGCGCGGCAATCTCCTTGCCGGGGATTCGCGCGAGGCCGACCTCGATCTCACCGGAAGGCAGTACACGAATCTCCCCCGTTTTGCCGCCACGTGCGCGTACATGCGCCAGAACGCGGGATCCGTCAGCGCGATAGTGGGCCGCGGCCTTCGCCACGCAAGCAGGAACATCAACAGGGACATCAGTCATCGGTGCGGTAGGAATTCTGGACCGCACGAACTATATGGCGCATCCAAACGCAAACCGCCGTCCAACCTTGCCTATTTCAGGGCGGGTTGGACGGCGGCGTGTGAAGAACGATCAGAAGCAGGCGGCGTTGGTCTTCAGCTCGACGTCCATGTGCGCCTTATTGATCGTGCCGGACGGCTTATGGCGAAGCTGGAACTGCCCGCTCACCATTCGACTAGCCGAACCTCCATCCCACGCAGGCGTCGCCCTCCAGGTCAACGTCTTGCCATTCTTCATGTCGTACCAGGTATTCGGCGAGACGCTTCCCGATTGGGGCGCAATTGTTGTGATCAGGATCTCGTACTCAGAAGGGTCATCTCCATTTAGCCAGTTGAAAGTCGGGCCAGCACTACAGTTCGTGGAAGATGAGCCACTTCCCGTTGCGCCCAGATGGAGCGTGTACTCGGCATCGAACCCAGACGTCGCGCAGCACCCCATCATGGATCCGGTGGTGATGCTCGCCGTCGGCGGCTCGGGCGGCGGAGGCGGCGGGGTACCGGATCCACCACTGTCTTCGCAGCTGGCCGGATTGGTCATGCACGGATCCGGATAGTCGATCTCATTCTTCGGAAAAACGAAGCCGCTACCGCCAGCAAGCGTGGAGTCCTGGTAGTTATCTCGCTGAACGGGCTCCTTGACCGGCTCAGTGTCAGTTACCGGTCTCGGGTCCACTGGCGGGACGGGGTTCTGGGCCACCGCCGATGTTGCTACTGCAAGCAAGCTCAGGCTTGCGAGGATGAGTTTGATCTTCACGCGGGTCTCCAGGGCGAGCGGACGAGTTGAGGGGATTACTGGCACCGGACCATCGCGACAACGCGCATGTCCGTGGGGCTGTAGGGACTGGTTAAGGTCTTGTTGAGCTCGATCCCGCCGCCGGTATCGCGCAGCTCGAACCGCGTGCCGCGAACCACGGGGACCACGCGCCAGCTGGCGCCCAAGTCCGTCACGTCAACGCGGCTGTCGTAGATGGCGTCACCGCGATAGGTTCCGTCGTTGTTGATCGAGCCCGTGCCCTGGATTGAGGCATAGATGGCAGGACGGTTACCCACCTGAGAGCAGTCGGGCTTGGGCACGGTGTAGCTGGTCGCGCCAGCAAGGACCTGGGCGCTGTAGATGCCTTGGGTAGCTGCCTTGCCGATACCCGTCAGATTGATGTCAGGCGTGGTGACACCCTCGCGGAACTCGCTCATTCCTGAGGTCACCACCAGGCCGTCATCGATCTGCACGGTGCCGGTGAATCGGCCATCGCGTGCGTTGGCGAGCGATGCTCCGCCCATGTTGAGGTTCGCCAGCATCTGGTTGGTGCCGTCGGTCCTCAGGAAGATGTCATTGGATGGCGCGTTGTTGACGACCATCAAAACCCGGCCAGCGTTTGCCCCCGGGTTGGCGAATGCAGGGCTGGTCGATGGAACCGGGCCTGTGGCGGTGGGCGCCACGTTGGCCAGCACGGTGAAGAACATGCCGTTGTTGGGTAACGACTGCTGTGCCAGGGCGGTATTGACGAGGTGGTCGGCCAAGAGGATCGAGTTCGCCGGTCCATCACCTTGGGCCGGAACCCGGAAGGTGGTGCGCGCTTCAATAGCATTGGTGACCACGTTATGGGTGAAGGTCGTCGAGTACAGGGATCCGTAGGTCATCCCGCGATACCCACACGGAACGAAGCCCTCCTCAGGGTTGGTGCCCAAGCCGCCGCAAGATGGAGCCTTGAGCCAGTTCACACCTGTCATGGCCCCGCCCGGGATAAGCGTGGCATCGGATTGAGCCCGCGCTACGAATCCACGCAGGCCAACGGCAAACTGGCCGAAGGCCTCGCCTTCAGACCTGGCTCGGTCGACCAGGATGTGCCGGTCCATGAGGCGTGCGCCCCACATCACCATGGCACCGAAAATGGCAAGGGCAAACAACGCCGAGATCAGGAAGTACCCTTCCTGACCCCGGCGCCCGGCCAGATGGCGTGGTTTGGCAGCTTTCATCTGTCCGTCCGTGTCCATGCAGCGCCGACTACGCTCAGCGGCCCTGGGACAGGGCGATGGTCACGTTTGCGTTGCCGGTGGCAGTTGCACCGCACGAAGCCAGCTCCGCCACGGAGATGGAATTGTCGCCAGCGGGCACGTTCTTGACGTTGGTGCCGGCGATTGCGATACGGGAGAAAGCCCCTTCCGCGCCCGACACGAAGTTCGAGCAGTCATCGCTCGGGACCTGGTAGGTGAAGGTAAAGCCGTCGTTGGCCACACCATTGATGTTGGCCGCGGCAACGGTCACCGGCGTGCTGAAGCCGCTGGTGATGGTCGAGCCGGTGATCATCGGCTTGGGGACGATATTCAGGGCGATCATCGCTGCCGGCGTGATGCCCGCGAAGCTCGACTGCCCCGTGAACTTGGTCCGCAGGTCCGAGGCCATCATCGTGACGTTGGAGACCTCGTTGTTCGTGATGCGCTTACCTTGCACGACGCCGACGAGATAGAAGACGCCGAACAGGATGGCTGCAGCCAAGGCCAGGTAGATCGCGAATTCGATCAGGCCCATGCCCTTCTGCCGCTTGCGGCTGGTGTGGTTGTAGTGACGGATTTTCGAGTGCTGCTGCATGGTGTTACTCCTTAGGTTGTACTACTAGCTACTGCGTTGAACGGCGCTCATTGAGGACTGAGCTTCCAGGGCGATCTCGCCGATGGCGAAGATCGTGAGGAACATGAAGCTTGCGAGCACGAGCATCGAGAGGACTTTGATCACGTCACCCATCAGCTTCACTTTCTTGATGAGGATCTCCATCGAATCCCTGGCGGTGCTCGCCATGACCCGCTTGAAGTCGTCCAGCATCTTGTAGACGGCCAGCCGGTCTTCCGTGTCCCAGGGCAGGATCCCGGTCTGCATTGCCTCAGCTTCTGGCAGGCCATGCGAGAGCTTCCCCAACATCCTCCTTGAATGGGTCTTGACCCATGGGGAAGACATCTTCTGGATCTGCTCCACAGCCCCTTGGAAGGGCGTGCCGGCCTGCATCATCGAAGACGCGGTAATGAGGAAGAAGCTCGACTGGGTCCTCGTGAACAAGGTGTAAGGCGGGACGTGCCTGTCCAAGAACATTCGAACCTTCGTCGGCCGCCAGCGAGGAAGCGATGCAGAGACTGCAATCGAACCGGCAATGATGCCGATAACGGCCCACGGAAGAGCCGCGAGGAATACTTCGCCAAGGTTGAAATACAGCGGGGCGAATGTCAGTTTTGCAAAGACATCATCCGGCACCAGGGAGCGTGCTTCCTTCAACACGGTGTTGAGGATGTAGACCATGAGCAAGGCCAGCACCACCATCATGGTCAGCGAGGGCACGAGCGAGGCAATCAGCGTGCTGATCACCAGTCGCTTCTTAGCCAGGAGTCCGGAAAGTTCAACCAATGACTCCCGCAGCCGTCCACCGCTCTCACCCGCCGAAAGCAGTGCAGCTTCTTCACCCGGCACCCAAGGCGCCAACGCCGGTCCGAGTTGGACGCCTTCGTCCATGCGCCTGGTGACCTGGACGAGCAGCTTGACCAGCCATTGCATCGTCCGACGGGGACGCGCCACGAGCAGCATCCGCTCCATTGCTCGGTAGGGCGTAATGCCCTCCCCCACAAACGAGGCAAGATCCTGGTAGAACACCTCGCGCCGCTTCACGTTGAAGCCGCGACGGACATTCCATTTCTCCAGCCCGGTCAGTGGCTGCTTCTTGACGGCACGCGTCTTCACTCGCCCGCGTCCTCCCAGGGACGTTCGTCAAGGAAGTGGAATTCGCGCTCGACCGACTCAGGGCTTACGTATCCCTGCTTCATCTTCCACATCGCGTGCTCGAACGCGGTGCGACCCATCATCTTCGAATCGTCCTTTTCGTCGATCTGCTGACGCCAGAGCTTCCATAGGGTCCGCGAGTCGCCATCGGAGATGGCTTTGAGCATCGGCTGGGTGGGGCGCAGAATTTCAGCGCAGACCGTGCGGCCGATAACGCCACGCTGCTCGCATTCCGGGCAGCCTTCAGTGTTCCGGACGTAGATCCCGTCCAGGCTACCGAGCACTTTCTCCACTCGACCCAGCACGCGCTCCATTGGATCGCCGGGAGCCATGTAGGCCTCATCGGCTGGCGTCTTGCAGTTCGGGCACAGCACCTGGACGAGCCGCTGGTAGATGAGGCCACCCACCAGGCCGACCGAGCACAGGTCCAGGCGATTGATGCCCATGCCGATCAACCGGTCGTAGCAGATCGGGGCGCTGTCTGCATGGATGCTCGAGACACACAGGTGACCCGAACGAACCGCCTGGATAGCCAGGTCCGCCGTGTCACCATCGCGGATCTCACCGACGCCGAGAATGTCGGGATCGGCCCTAAGGATCTGGCGAAGAGCGTTGAGGAAATCGCTCTTGTCGCCCTTCAAGCGCTTGACGGGCGACTGGTAGACGCCGGCGATCTTGTACTCGACCGGTTCTTCCACCGTCCGGATCTTCTTGCCCGGCCGGTCTTCTGCCACCTTGCCGAGCATGCTGGCCATCGTGGTCGACTTGCCAGAGCCGGTCGTGCCCGCGAACAGGATCAGACCCGAGGAGTAGCTGAAGATGCGCTCCAGCACGTCGCACTGGTCTCCCGAATACCCGAGCTCGTGCATTTCTTTGCGACGCGCTTCAACACCGATCGGAATCACACGAAGCGTCACGTCGAAGCCGCTCGGCGCAATCGGCAAACCCGAGTACCGGAACCTGACCATGCCCACATCGAAGTGACGCTCGATAACGGCATCCTGCATCTTCTCGGGCATGAATCCGTCCTTCGTCGATCCCTGCTCAGCGAGCGTGTTGTATATCGACGAACACAACGCGTGTGCGCGCTCTGCGGTGATATCCCGGTAGTACTCCAGCTCACCATGAACACGGAACTTGATCTCAGCGCCCTTAGCAGTGACGCTGATGTGGATGTCCGAAGCCTTCATTCGAACTGCGTCCAGTCCGATCTCGTCGAACTCCTTCTGGAGTTCGGAGTCATCGGCCTTCCGCCGACCGGACTGGTTGGCCAGGTCCCACTGGTTGTAGACAATCTTCAGCAGCTCATCGGTGACCTGAAGCACGCCCCCCATTCGGTAGCCGTGCGGCAACACCTTGGCGATAGCGTTCTGGATGCCCTTTTGGGTGGCTGCTGGGCCCGCAAAGAAAAAGCAGCGGCGATTCTTGCCGGTCTCATTGGCAACGATGGCCATGTTCGGGTCGCGTGCAGCGCCAACGCCCAGCTTCTGGCCGGCGTCGTTGAGTACGACGTCCCACTCAGGGAGGTCCGACTTCCGTTCCAGGGTGCCGGGTTTCAGCCCCTGCTTGAGCATCACCTCGATCACGTCACCGCGGGTCGCATCACCCTGGGCGAAGAGCTGATCTACCAGCGTCCTGCCCTGGAGCACGGACTCAGTGCGAGCGCGCTCGAGGGCCTTTCCATCGCAGATGCCGAGCCTGACAAACTCATCGCCACCGTCGTTTTCGAAAACGGTGATGTCCTTTGCTACTGCATTCATTGTGCTTCTCCACCATGCACGCGGGTCCACTCCATCCGCCAGGCAGCCGGGACGGCGCCAATTCCGCTGGAGTAGCTGAGGGACGTGGGCACGAACTCGGCCCTCGACAGGTACGCGGTGAGCGTGCGCAACATCACGAGGTCCAAGGCATTGTCATGTCGTGTTGCAAGGCTCTCGCGCACCAGCAAAGGTGCATCGGCCGGCCCCGTCAGATCGGTGTTGAGGCGTTCGATGCGGACATCGCCATCGAGCGTGACCTGCGCGAAATTCATGCCCAGCTGACCCACGGCATCGATCAATGGAATAGCCGTTTCCGCCGGCCCGTAAACAAAGGCGTCGTCGACAGCCAGGCTCTCGCCCTGATCGAGCGATACCGTGGCATTGAAGCTGCGGTGGTCAGGCAGCATCGACACCGCGCCGCTTCCGAAATGTGCTTGGACCGGGCTGATGGTGTAGCCGGCCGAACCGGCCGGCAGCGAGTACGCGCCCGTGCAGGCGGTGGGAACGCATGAAACCCCATCCAGGAGCCAACCGGCGATTACCGGGGGGAAGCTTTGCTGAGCACGCCGGTAAGCGGTCGATGCCCAGCCAGCCTCTGTGGGGATCACCCCCAGGGCACTTTGGACGCTCGCCACGTACAGGGCTCGCTGCTCGGCAGCCTGCTGGGCAGGGTCGACCGCGATTTCAGTCTTCTTCAAGAACAGGTGCCACACGCCGAAGCCGATTGCCCCAACGACCGCGACCAGCACGAGTGCGCCGACCAGGCTAGATTCCTTGCCGCCCATAAGCTTCATGGGCTTAATGCGTACCTTTGCCACGGCGGCGATCGGATCGAACTGGATGGCATCAGCCACCCGGTCCGTCGAGCTGAAGACCGACAGGCGGAAGTGGTTTCGCATCGTCTCGACGCTGTCGACGACCAGGTGCTCAGGTCCCGAGCGATCCGTGCCGGCCATGACCTGGCCGTGCTGAATCACTACGTACCAAAGACGGTCTTCGTCCACCTCAGCAACGAAGATCCCGTCCCGGCCAGCCTTCGCCAAGGCGACCGCATAGCTGTAGATCGACCCTTTCGGGGCATCTACCGGCACCTGGGCAAACGCGAGGTGTTCCGTACCGTCACTACCCTTGTGGGTGGTGAAGAGCGCAGCCACGTCCTCGCCCAAGGCATCGCGGACCGACTCCTTCGGATCAACGAAGGTGTCGTTCCACTGAAGCTCGAAGGCAAACTGCCGCTTGCCGATCTGCGCAAGGCGCATCTTAGATGCCCACCTGCACGATCACGGACTTACCGCCCTTGCGGATGGAGATGGCTTCGCGTTTGACCCCCTGGACCAGCCAGCCGCCCACCACATCCCCGGCGCGTACCGAGGAGCGGGCGCCGCGATGCAGGACGTCCGCATTGAGGTTTCCGCCTTCACCCCACACTGCAATGACCCGCAGCGGCGGCTGAGGCGGCACGTCGATCACACTCGCCGCCGCCATCGGCGGTGGCGGGGCGGTGTTGACGGAGTCGGCCACGGGCGCACCGGCCATCTTCTTGCGCAGATCGAACGCACGCTCCTGCAACTCCAGAAGGCGGATCTCACGTACCAGGTCGGCTTCCCGTTCCTGGAAGTCCATTTCGCTGGGCGCGAGCATCAGCGGCTTGATCTTGTTGGACACGGTCGCCGGGATCGGCTCACCCGAGCCCGAATTGGCCGCCGCAAGAGCGGCCTGGACGGGGTCGACCGCAGGTGTAGCCACCACCGGGGGAGAAGCCGGTGTGCCAGTGGCACCCTTCTCCGGCAGCGGGGGTGACTGCGCCAGGAGGGAGAACGAAGCGCTAAGCAGGGCGATGAACGCGGGAACGATGAACTTGTTCATAGGGGTGCTCGATCAGATACGGCTACGTGCTGCGGTGACGACAGGACGGATGGCCACAACGACCATTTCGCGGCCCTTACTGGCGCTACGGCTGCCGCCGAGGGCCCAGAGCGACTTGTCCAAGGGCGAGCGGGTTTCAAGCCCAGCATCGATCTGCTCGAAGCCGGCCAAGACCAGGGTCTCCCCGCTGTTGAGCCATGCTTCCTGCTTGAACTCGCGGCTTGCCACCTGGGGCAGCTGGATGGACGATTCACCAGAGGTGAACGTCGCCATTTCCTCCAGCGTGCTGAGGCTCACCATCAGCTTGAGGAGCATTCGCTTGCCGTCGTCCTGCACGTGCGGGAGCACGTACATGTTGAGGCCCGTTTCGACGGTGCCCGGCGTCAGCGTGGCGCCTGCTGCGACTGCTCCGCCGATCCCGCCGGTAGCGAAGTTGGGCGCTGTTTCAGCCAGATAGGCTGTCCGCTTGACCACCTTTACCGGCGCCGGATGGTTGTTGGCCGTCAGCACCGAGGTATTGGTCACGACGGTGGTCTCGCCCAGCGAGGAGAGTGCGTCGATGAAGAGTGCGCTTCCGCCGTAGCGGTGCGGGATACCGTTGGCGTCGGTGTCCTTGACCTTGATGATGGCCGACGTCAGCCCTTCGCCGATCACTTCCGGACGGGCATTCAGCGTGTCCAGGGCAATGCCGTAGGGGGAGTTGGCGATCATCTGCTGGAACAGGACGTTCCAATTCAGGCCGCGGGTGTCGCGGTTGTTCACCAGAACGCGGTAGATGTTGACCTCCACGTCGACCTGACGGCTCATGGCCGCGTTGGTCTCCTCGATGTACTGCCGGATCGTCTCCATGTTCGCGGGCAGATCGCGCACGACGATCGTTCCGGCCACCTGGTTGACCGAGTAGACGCCTTCCTTCGAGATCAGCTGCTTGATGGCCGACTCGACACCTGTCCAAAGGCTCGCTTCGGTGGTGTGCTTGGCCTGCGCTTCTGCCGTATCGAGCGGTTCGCCGCCCGGCGAGCTGGTCGAGCTCGAGCTGGCACCGCCGAGCGACGCTGAGCTCGTGGTCGAGCCCTGCACGCTGGCGATGCGGAAGTTCTCGGTCTTGTACCGATAGAAGCGAACGCGCTGACGGCTCTCGTCGAACTCCCAGGCCGAGTTGGTCGAGGAAGCGATGGTGTCCAGCAGGCCGCGTACGGAACCGGAGTAATCGACGGGGGCGCCGGTTGCCACGGACGGGGCGCCAATCCCGGAGATCGGGAGACTGGGCAGGTTGGGCATGCCGCCGGGGAGCTGCGGCAGGTTCTGCCAGGAGCCTGCGCCTGCGGATCCGTCCACCCCGCTTCCGGCCCGGGCGCTTCCGATCTCATCTTCGTAGATCACCGGCATGGCGATGATCGTCTGCAACCGAGAGGACAGATCGCCGATCCCCATACCACTGGGCGCATTGAACTCGACGACGCGGCTGAACGTGATGGGATAGCGAGCGTTGACAGGTACCGGGGTGATGTCGACGAAGGGGACGTCGGTCACGATCGGGCCGCGGGCTGCACCGATGCCACGCGAGGGGCGATTGTCCAGCAGGCCCTGCGCATTGTTTCCCGCGAGCTGGTTGGTATGCACGGCATCGTTCTTGATGTCCTGCATGGTCGAACAGCCACCGATTGCCAGGGCGAGGCTCAGCGCGCCGACGAGTTTCAGTTCCTTCAACATCAGTAGCTCTCCCTCACATCCATCTTTTCAATGACCACCACGTTGTTGCCACGGGCGAACCGCGGAACAACACCAAGCATCCCCCCCTGCGACTGGTAGGCATGGACCACCCAGGTCACGCCGTCGATGAGTTCGCTTGTCGGGATCGGGAGGTTCACGTCCAAGACGTAGTCCTCCTCGATGTTCCAGCGCAGGGCCCAGCCCCGGTCGCGCACGTAGCGCTCCAGTGCCGTCGACAGGCGCGAGCCCGCCGGAAGAACCGCAGTGGCCGGCAGGGGTGCCGGCGCTTGGCGCTGGGGACCCAGCTGTCCCTGCAGCTGCTGCACGCTCTCGCGCGGGCTCGGCTCGATGGCCGGGGCTCGGCTGGCCGGATTGACC
>Ga0208375_1002382_pt1 | contig 17850 bp, 20 predicted proteins | sample RifOxyD1_FD_184038 | JGI IMG/M metagenome (GOLD analysis project Ga0208375, IMG submission 184038) | Soil microbial communities from Rifle, Colorado - Rifle Oxygen_injection D1 (SPAdes) | ecosystem: Environmental > Terrestrial > Deep subsurface > Rock core/Sediment | place: Rifle, Colorado... | reverse complement strand
TTCAGTTATTATTCCAAGCAAATTTTCATCCTTAACAATAACGCTGCCAATCTTGTTTTCTTCCATTATTTTTGCGCAATCAGAAATAGTAATATTTGAATTAACAGTAACCGGATTTTTGGTCATGGCCTCTTCTACTTTTACTCCAATCTTCATGCTATTTTTAGTTTCTCCTTTATTTATAAAAATTCTTATAAATCAGTCTCTATGTTTTGCAGATTTTTTTATCTAAATTCTTTAAGCTAAAATAATTTACCCCAGCTAAGAATAAAACACCGAAAATCTTCAATTCCAGCCCTTTGAATGGCAGACTTGCTAATCCTAATGATAATCCAAAAAAAGAAGCGATTCCTGAAAATAAACTAACACTGCATCCAGCGCACCCGCTTCCTAATGCCCCGATAAAACCACCAAAAAACCCGCCAGTTGAATTCTTGTAGTCTAAATTCTTTAATTTATTGTATTTATAAAAAAACAAGCTTAAATATAATCCCAATAAAGAAGCTACAAAAAAACTTAATATAAAATAAATTACACTAAAGCTTGCTCCGTTTACATAAACAAAGTTGTCAAGATTGGCTATTTTGTAAATTGTTAAATAATAACTTCCAATACTAAATAAAAAAGTGAAAACAAGAAATAAGCACAAGTATTTTTTGTTTCTTAAGACTTTCTTTAAATTACTCATGATATTCATCTTATTAAGAAAAATAAACAATATTTAAGCTTAATCCTTAACAGCAGGCGCTAGTTTTCTTTCTAATTTTCCTAGTTTAACTTCTTCTTTTTTAAACAAATCAGTAAGAATGACATCTTTTTTCTTCTTTTTTTGGATGCTTGCTACATATTCTTGCCCCTTATCAGTAAAATTTAATATTTTTTTATTTCCTTCATTTCTTTTTAAATAACCTGCTCTCTCTAGTTCACTTAATATAAAAATACCGCTGCCAGTATAAGGTCTTTCTTTAACAGCAGCAATTAAATCATTTTGGTTATTCATTCCACAATATAATTTTTGTAAAAGAAAATCAGCTTCTTGTCTTATTCCATCACTGAACATTAATTCTATGCTTGTTTCTTGATAACCCATTCTAGCCTCATAAATTATCTTATTTTAAATTCTTGTTAATTTAAATACTTTTCTTTTTTGTTAAGTAAAGTTGTTAAGTATACACTTGGACTGGGAAATTCATAACTCCATTATGAAATCTTTCTTCATTATACCACCTTTGGTATTCTTTTATTTGCCCATTCAGCCAAATATATTTTAAATTCACAAATAATTTAAATACCACTTTTCTTATTTTTTAAATGTCAGAATTAAATTTTAAGCAAATTGAAAGCAAGTGGCAAAAAGAATGGGAGAAAACCCAGATATTTAAAACAAAAATAGATTCTAAAAAGGAGAAGTATTTTTGTTTAGAGTTTTTTCCGTATCCTTCCTCATTTGCTTTACACATGGGCCATGTAAGAAATTATACTATTGGTGATATAATTGCAAGATTCAAGAGAATGCAAGGTTTTAATGTTCTTTACCCAATGGGTTATGATTCTTTTGGATTGCCAGCTGAAAATGCAGCAAAAAAAGAAGGAATTCATCCTAAGGAATATACAGAAAGAGCAATCAAGCAGATAATTCAATACCAAAAAGACTTGGGAAATTCCTATGACTGGTCAAGAAAAATTTCTACTCATGAGCCAGAATATTATAAGTGGAATCAATATTTCTTCTTGAAATTCTTGGAGAAAGGTCTTGTTTATAGAAAAAAATCTCCAGTAAATTGGTGCCCTGATTGTAAGTCTACTCTTGCAAATGAAGAAGTTGTAAATGGGAAATGCTGGAGACATGAAAATACTGAAGTTATACAGAAAGAATTAGAGCAATGGTTCCTGAAAACAACAGCTTATGCAGATGAGCTATTAAAAGATATAGAAAAATTAGAATGGTCTGATAAAATAAAAACATTGCAGAGAAACTGGATAGGTAAGTCAGAAGGTCTATTAGTTGATTTTTCAATTAAAGGTTCAAAAGAAAAACTTCAGATTTTTACAACAAGGCCAGATACAATTTTTGGTGTGACTTTTATGGTTGTTTCTCCTAAGCATAAATTAATTAATGAACTAGCAAAAACAAATAAAAAAGAACTAGAACAATTAAATAAAAAGGTTTCTGAAGAAAAGGAAAAAGAAGGGGTTTTTCTAGGTTCTTATGCAGTTAATCCTTTGACAAAAGAAGAAATCCCTGTTTATGCAGCTAATTTTGTTGTTGCAGAATATGGTACAGGTGCAGTAATGGCAGTTCCTGCTCATGATCAAAGAGATTATGAATTTGCAAAAAAATATAATTTACAAATTAAACAAGTCATCCTTGGGGGGGATATAAAAAAAGAGGCTTATGTTGGTGAAGGGTCTTTAGAAAATTCTGATCAATTTGATGGAATGGATAGTAAATGCGCAATAGTAGAAATATCAAAATATATTGTAAATGAAAAACTAGGTAAAAAAATAACACAATACAAATTAAGAGACTGGTTGATTTCAAGGCAGAGATATTGGGGCACTCCAATACCAATAATATATTGTGATAAATGTGGCATAGTTCCATTAAAAGAAAAAGATCTTCCATTAAAATTGCCAGAAAAAATTGATTATAAATTAGAAGGCAACCCATTAAATCATGTTAAAGAATGGGTAAATGTAAAATGTCCCAATTGTAAGTCAAATGCAAAGAGAGAAACAGATACAATGGGTGGTTTTGTAGATTCATCTTGGTATTTCCTAAGATTCTGTTCTCCTAATAATAATAAAGAGGCATTTGATAAAAAGGAAGTTGATTATTGGATGCCGGTTGATCAGTATATAGGGGGTATTGAACATGCAGTTGGTCATTTAATTTATTCAAGATTTTTTACAAAAGTCTTAAGAGATATGAAATTGTTGAAATTTGACGAGCCTTTCCAAAAATTATTCAACCAAGGAATTGTTTACAAAGATAATCATAAAATGAGCAAGAGTTTTGGTAATGTAGTTTACCAGACTGATATTTCTAATAAATATGGAATTGATACAGCGAGAGTTTTCTTAATGTCAGTCTCTAATCCAGAATCTGATATGGAATGGTCAGACAAGGGAGCAGAAGGAAGTTTCAGATTCTTGGAGAAAATACAGAGAATTTCAGAATTAAGTCTTAAACAAATAGATGATAAGGGAGAGCACAAAAAAAATCTGGCAATAAAGAATTTTACTAATTATATTGAGGAATTTAAATTCAATCTTGCAATTATAGAATTAATGAAGTACACAGATTATTTAATTGATAATCCGGCAAAAGAAGGTTATAGGGATTTATTAAAAATGATTTCTTTATTTGCACCGCATATAGCAGAAGAACTTTGGTCTAGATTAAATGAAAAATCCTTTATATCAATAGAGTCTTGGCCTAAGCTTAATGAAAAAAAAATAAATCCAGAAATAGAAGAGCAGGAAGAGCAAGTTGAAAAGTTAATTTCAGATATTCTAAACATAGTAAATATTGTAAAAGAAAAGGGAAAAAAGGTTTCAAAAGCATTTGTTTACATTCTGCCAAAAGAACTTGAAAATTATGCAGGCTCATTAAATGAGATTCAGAAGAGAACAAATTTGCAAATAAAAATATTTGCAGTTAATGACAAAAACAAACATGATCCTGAAAATAAAGCACAAAAAGCAAAACCAGGAAAACCAGCAATTTACTTAGAATAATTTGACATATTTAGGTCATTTTATAATTAATTATAGAAATTCTGCCGCAACATTTAAATATAATCTAAAAACTTTTTTCTTTTATGACTATTATGAAATTAGAAGCTGCAGTAAAAACAGAATTTATTTTATATGATTCTTCAATGTTTAGGAAGGAAAAAGATTCAAGAGAAGTTAAAGCCCAAATTAGTACAGGATTGCTGGAAAGAGACTTGCCTGCATTAATTTCTGTAGGTTGTTTAGCTTATACAACAAGGCTGTTATTTGATTTATATACAGCCTATGGCTTCTAAAGACAAAATTCAATTAGAAAGTAATAATTACTTTTAAAAAGATAACCTTTATATAGCGCTTTTTTCTAAGCATTTTTACTAATTTTTAGGATAAAACTATAAATTACAAATCCGGGGGTAAAAAAATGGCTCAAACACAAAACCAGCCAATATTTATTTTAGCTGAAAATACACAAAGGAACAAAGGCAGAGACGCCCAAAGAAATAATATAATGGCAGCTAAACTAGTTGCTGAAACAGTCAGAACAACATTGGGTCCAAAAGGAATGGACAAGATGTTAGTAGATTCTGTAGGTGATATAGTAGTTACAAATGATGGTGTAACAATTCTTGAAGAAATGCAGATAGAGCATCCAGCTGCAAAAATGATAGTGGAAGTAGCTAAAACTCAGGAAGATGAGGTAGGTGATGGAACAACAACAGCAGTTATTTTGGCAGGTGAACTATTAAAAAATGCTGAAGCTTTATTAGACATGGAAGTTCACCCTACTGTTATTACAAAAGGCTATGCAATGGCTGCTGAAAAAGCTATGTCAATTTTAAATAAGATTTGTGAAAAAATATCAAAAGATGATGTTGATCTTTTAAAAAAAATAGCTGCAACAGCTATGACTGGCAAAGGAGCAGAATCTGCAAAAGAATTATTGGCAGATTTGGCAGTTAAAGCAGTAAAACAGGTTCTTGAAAATGGTTCTTTGGATTTGGAAGATATTAAATTAGAAAAAAAAGTTGGCGGTGGAATTGAAGATTCTGAATTAATCCAGGGCATAGTTTTGGATAAAGACAGATCTCATCCAGGAATGCCGAAAACAATGAAAAATGCAAAAATTGCTTTATTGGATGTTGCATTGGAAATTAAAAACACAGAAACAGATGCAAAAATACAGGTTTCTGATCCAACACAATTGCAGTTATTCATTGATCAGGAAGAAAAAATACTTAAAGATATGGCTGATAAAGTAATTAAGTTAGGGGCAAATGTTCTTTTCACGCAAAAAGGTATTGACGATTTGGTTGCTCATTTTTTGGCAAAAGCAGGGATTTACGCATCAAAAAGAATTAAAAAATCAGATATGGAAAAATTGGCAAAAGCAACAGGGGCAAAAATAATAAGCAAATTATCAGATTTATCGCAAGAAGATTTGGGAAAAGCAGGCACAGTTGAAGAAATTAAAATCGGGAATGAGCAGATGACTTATGTCAAAGACTGTGTAAATCCCAAGGCAGTTACAATCTTGGTTAAGGGTGGAACAGAACATGTTGTTGATGAAATAGAAAGAGCAATGAAAGATGCTCTGGGCGATATAGCTGCTGCATTAAAAATAGGTAAAATAGTTGCTGGTGCTGGTTCAACTGAAATGGAAATTTCAAGACAGCTAAGAGACTATGCAACTAAATTGTCTGGTCGTGAACAGCTCGCAGTTCTTGCATTTGCAGATGCTCTTGAAATTATTCCTAGGACTTTAGCAGAAAACGCAGGTTTAGATCCAATTGACGTTTTGACAGAATTAAAAGTTGAACACGATAAAGGAAACAAGTGGGCTGGTGTTGATGCAAATTCTTCAAAGATAATGGATGCATGGAAATCCGGAGTAATAGAGCCATTAAAAACAAAGACACAGGCAATTAAGTCAGCAACAGAAGTAGCAGAACTATTATTAAGGATTGATGATGTGATTGCAGCATCTGGCCTGTCAAAAGATAGAATGCCACCAGGCGGAATGCCTGACATGTCTGGCATGATGTAGAAATCAATTTTTTTTTAAAATATTAACTAGCTTTTTTCCTATTATCAAAAGTTCTGTTTTTTTAATTTCCATAAGAAATAATTAAATAATAACATATATAAATAAGTAATCCAATTATAATATTATGTCAAAAGAGGTAATGAAAGAGCTTATTAAAACTAATATTTCTTTGGAAAAAAAGAATATTGAATTGTTAAATTCTATTAATCAACTGGCAAAAAAAGTAGATAATCTAGTTGAAATATTCACTAAAGCGGCCAATCATATAGAAAAAGGCGATGTTAAAGAGCCCTTGGCTGTAAAATTATCAGAATTATTAGAGCAAAACAAGAAAATTGCTCGCGGTTTATTATTATTGGAAAGATATGTAAAAGAAAAAGCATCTTTCTCCTCTACTTTATACAACGAGGAAAATCAGGAATTATAGTATGCCTGTTAAATTTATTTTTGATGAGGAATTAGAGAGAAATAGAAAAGAACTTCAGTCCATAATTGATTTTATGGATGAAGATATAGGGACAAAGAAAAAAGCTGATCTTCTTGTGACAATTATGTGGGGGGCAGTGAAATCATTTGTAAAAATTCAGCCAGTTATACAGGAACAAATTAAAAAACCAGAAATAAAACAATCTCCTGTAACTTTGTTAAATAAGCTGTTTGGAAAAAGAGACATTAAGCCAGTGGTTAAAAAAATCCCAGAAAAATCAAAAGAAGAACCAAAGTCAAAAATAGAAGAAAAACCGCCAGAACCACAAGTAATCGAAAAAAAGCTAATATTGGATAAAATAACAGATAAGGTTCTTGCATCTGTAAAAGTTCTGGACAAATATGCATTAACAGAGCCGCAAATTGATGAGAATGATAATAAGGTTCTTGCGAAAGTTTTTAAGAAGAAGCCAAAAAATATGGAAAAAGGCTGGAAATTAATAAATAAATATTCTAAAAAATTCAATACTCCCCCAGATCATGCAACAAACATAAAATATTATTTGGTAAATTTCTTGTTTGGCTTGGGAAAAATAGAGCCGTTAGTTTATGATAAGGACATAACAGAAATAATTTGTGAAGGAACAAATAAGCCAGTTAAAGTAAAGTATGCAGGAAAAATTCTGGAGACAAATATAATTTACATAAAAAAAGAGGATCTTGATAACTTTATTTATGATGTGGCCTACAGGGCAAAACAAAAAATAAAGAAAAAAAAGCCGACAGCAACACTTGCATATAGGGAGATGAATTTTGAATGCACAATAGGCTTTGAAAAAGGATCTGATTCAAAGTTCACAATAAAGAAAACAGCCTTAAATCAGCTGAATAGTGCCCCCTCATTAGTTCCAGATTCCCAGCCAACCACTCAACAGCCAAGTCAACAAAATAATCAAAATCCTTTAAGCTGGATCTAACAATCCTTTTTTTCTAATAAAAGATAATCCATCTTTTGTTTGCCTGATTCTTAACCATTCAGAAACTGGTTTTTTCTCCAGAAAATTTCTATGAATTGGAATAGAATAAATATCTTTTTAGTGCTCTTCTTTTTTGGCAATTTGTGCTGTATTGTTTAATTTTTCTATTGTATCTTCAAAATTTATTAAAGGAATTTTTAATTCAACTTCTATATTTTTCATAATTTGAGAAATGCAATTTGAAATTTATTAATTTTATGTAAAGAAAAAATAAGATGAAAAACTTTAAGTGCCCAAACACGAATGCCTGAGCACTCACAAAAATTTATCGCCTCTTTTTTCTCCTAGAAGCAGTTGTTCTTCTTGAAGTTTTTTTTCTTGAAGATGCTGCTTTTCTTCTTGCTGCCATTTTTTTTATTTCACCTCTTTTTTAGATTATTATTTAAAAAAATATATGTTTTTTTTCATTTAAATAGTTTTTGTTTTTAATTTTTTTCTAGAAAAAATAAATTTAAGAAAAATTTTTATATGCAAATGTAATTTAAAATTCATGATAAAAAAAATTTTGAATACATTGTTGATTGTGTTGTCAGTTTTTTTATTAATTGTAGTTTTTGGAATTGTAAGTTCATTAATAAATAAAAATAATTGTTCACAAGAAAATCATGAATGTCAGGAAAATTATTTATGCAACTTCAACAAAGAGAAATGTGTAGAAGCAGAAAAATGTCCGGAAGAAAAACCGGAAGTTTGTATAACATTATACGCTCCGGTTTGTAGTAATGGAAAAGAATACAGCAATAGTTGTTTTGCTTGTATGGCTGGCGTAGAATCTTATTATAAAGGGTCGTGTTAAATAAAAATAGGTAAGATTATTATGAAAAAAAGAGCATGTGAAAACTGTGGGATAGAAAGTCCTATAAAAAAAGATGAGGAAGAATTAGATCTATTTTATTGTCTGAACTGCAGAGCCCAGTGAGTTATGGAAATTTTTACTACTTCTTCCATATAAAAACAAAACTCTTATAAATTATCTTTAAACCTCTTAATTTATGAAAATAACAGTATTCATTATAAGGACAAAAGAAACTAAAGAGCTTGAAATTAAGGATTTCAATGATTTGTTTTCAAAATTAAATATAAATCCAGAAGCATCTTTAGTAATAAGAAATAATGAGTTGATTACAGATAAAACTAAATTAAATAATAATGATCAATTAAGGATTTTGCCTGTTATTTCCGGCGGTTAAATTTATGTATAATTCTATAGTTGTGCATTATGGAGAAATCGGTACTAAGGGAAAAAATCGTTCCTTTTTCGAGAAAAAGCTAGTTGAAAATATAAAATGGAACTTAAAAAACGATTACATCTCAGTAAAAAGATTGTATGGGAGAATAGTAATAGATTTAAAAGAAAACTCAAATAAGAAAATATTAAAAGAAAAGCTGGGCAATATATTCGGAATAACTAATTTTTCTTTTGCTGTAAAATCTTCATTAGATTTGGAAGAAATAAAGAAAATTGCTTTAAATTTAATTCCAGAAAAAACATCTTCATTCAGGATAAATTCTTCAAGATCAAATAAAAATTTCAAATATTCATCTTTAGAAATGAATAATATGTTGGGAGATTATATTATTAATAATAAAAACTTAAAAGTTGATTTAACAAATCCAGAAATTACAATTTATATTGAAATAACAGAAAATAATTCTTTTATTTACAATGAAAAGATTAAATCTTTAGGCGGTCTGCCAGTTGGAGTATCTGGAAAAGTAGTTTCGTTGATTTCTGGTGGTATAGACTCGCCAGTATCTTCATATTATCTAATGAAACGTGGTTGTTCAGTAATTTATGTTCATTTTTATAATTCAACTATAAATACAAAGCAGTCAATGGAGAAAGTAGTTGATATTGTTAATGTTTTAAGTAAATACCAGTTTAAAACTAAATTATACTTAGTTCCATTCGAAAATATACAAAAGGAAATAATAAAAGAGATTAATTCAAGATATAGAATGATAATTTACAAAAGATTTATGTTAATGATAGCAGAGAAAATATTGGAAAATGAGAATGCTCAGGTTCTTGTAACAGGCGATGCAGTTGCTTCAGTTGCCTCTCAAACTCTTGAGAACTTAGATGCAATTTATAAGTCTGTAAAAAAACCTGTACTCGCCCCATTAATCGGATTTGACAAGGAAGAAATAATACAAATTGCAAAAAAAATTAAGACTTTTGAGTTATCTATCTTGCCTTATGAAGACTGCTGTTCTTTTATGATAGCTGAACATCCAGCTACAAAATCAGATCCAGAAGAAATTAAAAAAATAGAATCTAAATTGAGCAAGAATATTTTAATTGAAAAAGCCATAAAAAATGCAATTGTAAGGAAAATACTAAACTAAAATGTCATGTAAAATATGTGAAAAAAATTCTGTAATAAATCTTCCAAATAGCAATATCTATCAATGCAGAAAATGCTTCAATAGATATTTTGAAAAGAAAGTAAGAAAGACAATAAGGATTTACAAATTAATTGATAAAAAAGATGTTATTGGGATAGCGGCAAGTGGAGGGAAAGACAGTATGTCTACACTGTATATTCTAAATAAAATCCTTAAACATCAAAATATAAAATTAATGGCTCTGGCAATAGATGAAGGCATTGAAGGATATAGAAATCTTGCTTTCTTAAAAAATTTCTGTAAAGAAAATAAAATTCCTTTGCATACTTTTTCATATAAAAAAGAATTTGGCCATACTTTGGACAAAATGCTGAAAATCACAAAAGAAAAGCCATGTTCAATTTGCGGTGTTTTCAGGAGATATCTGCTAAATACAAAAGCCAAGAAATTAGGAATAACAAAATTGGCAACAGGCCATAATTTGGATGATGAAGCCCAGACAATTCTAATGAACCAGTTCAGAAGAAATATATCTGCTTCAGCAAGATTAGGTCCAATAACAGGAGTAATTCAAGATGAAAGATTTATCAGAAGAATTAAGCCCTTGTATTTCTTGACAGAAAGAGAAATAGCTGCATTTGCTTTTTTGAATAATCTAAAAGACGAATATGTAGAATGCCCAAATGCAGCAGTATCATATAGATGCAATTTAAGGGACTGGTTAAATGAAATAGAAGCAAAATATCCTGGAACAAAGCACTCTATTGTAAATTCATTTATGGAAATTCAGCCGATTTTAAGAAAACATCTTGATTTAAAGAAAATAAAAACTTGTAAAATCTGTGCAGAACCATGTTCCCAGGATATTTGTCAGGCCTGCAAATTAGCAGATAAATTAAAATTATTAAATTAGGATTAGAATGGTCTAATGAATCACGACGAAATATAAGAGAAATTAGAGAAATCCTATCAAAAAATCCAAAAACAACAAAAATTATTGGTAATTTTGATTATACACTTAAAAAAAGAAAGAGGATATAACAAGAATATTTTATTTTTATATGCTGACTAAAAATAATTATCAGACAGCCTGTTTATGGCTGAGTAGTTCACTTATCATTGAACATATTAAATAAGCCTTCTTTATAATGCTGCTCTGTTTTTTCTTTCTCCCTTTTTTTTAAATAAGAACTCTTTTGTTTGTATTCATTTAATTTGTCTTCCCTTGGTTTTATTGTTATATACTCCGTGAAGGTATTTAATTTTGGTCTTAAATGCTGCATCTCTTTTTTGACAAATCTCTCTTTCTGTTCCATCTTATCATGTAAAACCTTTCCAATATCATCCACATATCCAGTAAATTCTTTTCTTTCTTTTCTAAAATATTTTTTTAAATCAAATTTAAATCCACCCCTTTTTTTGTACAATAAAACTCCTAAAACAAGTATTACAAGAAGAACAAATATAAAATTTATGTTTTCTCTGTAGTCAATTAAGCTTCTTCCTTCAATCTTTACATTGTCAAATAATTTGTCATTTATTGTAACTTTATAAATTCCTGTAGTAACTTCTTTTCCAAAATCAATGCTCATGCTTTCCCCAAGATCTAAAAACACCTTCTTACTTATTGAAGAGCTTGAAGTAACTCCATCTAAATTTATATTCAAAATATCATCAAAAGCCACATTGCCTATATTAGTGACAACCAGCATTTGTCCCTCGACTTTATAGTTTATGTCCTTGATTTCAGTAACATAAAATTTCTTTTCATCTTTTAAAGCGCCAGAAGTAGCTTTAATGCTCCATTCTCCTGGTCTTGAAATCAAAGGCAAAGAAAATGTAAATTCCCTTTTTATTGTTTTATCAATTCTTTTTACTCCAGAAGAATCTCTTATTTCAATTTCAATGTCTTTGTCTACTAAATCCCTTCCCTGATCATAAACAATAGCGCTAATCTTTAATCCATCACCAGGCTTATAAGAATCCTTTTCAATTTTTAATTCTACTTTGCTTGCTTTTCCAAGAACTTCAATATTTAAATTTCCAGATCCCTTATTGCCAGCTTCATCAGTAACTTCAACAAAAATATTATGAAATCCTGTTTTAATATTATTGTCAACAGCAATTTTCTGGTTTATATCCCCTAGTAAAATATCTCCTTTTAATTCTTTTTCTTTAAACCTGACAATAAAACTTCCTCTATCCACTCTTTTTCCATAAATATTATTTACGCTGCCAATTACCTCAAAATTTCCGCCGGGATTTACTTTGTCTTTGTCTAATTTTAAGTCAAGATTAAGTAAATTTGTAATTTCAAATATAATTGCATCCTGGAATATGTTCTCATTTCCATTGGCATCTCTTATGTCGAAATCAACAGAATAACTCCCAACATTAGTATAATTTGAAGGAACTGAGAACATAAATCTTCCTTCTTTTATATCCTTTGTATCAATAAATGAAATATTTTTGTTTCTCTTAAAATAAATAGTTGCTATACCTTCAATTCTTTTTCCATTTACTTTGAAAACATCCCCTGTAATATCAACATTGCTCCCCAGTTGCACTTTGCTGTTGACAAGAACAAAATTTCCGCTCAATTCTTTTGTAATTTTAAAATTTTCACTACTCTTCTCCTCTATTAAATTCCCATTCTCTTCAATAAAGATCTTTGCAAAACAATCACCAGTGCTTATAATGGGAATTGTAAACTCATCCAGGAAATTATATCTTTCATTTGCACTTAGTTTTAAAATTCTTGAATTTAAGGGAACTTTCTCTCTGTCACATAATAAATGAATTTTTAAAATTCCATCAAAACTATTCTCTCTCAGAACAGAGCTGCTTATTTTTATTTTATCACCCAGATTATATATTTTAGGGGTAATCTCATTTAATTCAATTATGGCATAAGAACTGGGTATTATTATAAATAAGAAAATTAAAGCAAATAGCACCCTTTTCATGAAATTTAAAGTAAACAATATAATTTAAATACTTTATTATAAAAGTTTATTTTATGAAGATACTGGCTATACACGCTGATCACTTAAAGTTTAAGCCTGTAAAAGTAGCAATTAAAGAGGCTGAGGAAGTTTCTAATAAAGAAGTTAAAATAAATGAATGTCTGGTTATTTTTACAGCAGTTGAGTCAGAAGATGAAAAAAACCCAAAGGTAATTTTGGATAATTTAGTAAACGAGATTAAGTCTATATCAGAACAGGTAAAAGCAAAAAATATAGTTCTCTATCCCTATGCTCATTTAAGCTCTAAATTATCTTCTCCCAGATTTGCCTTGCAGATGTTAAAAGATGCAGAATATAAGTTAAAAAAAGATTTCAAAGTAACAAGAGCTCCTTTTGGGCATTATAAATCATTTGAAGTATCTTGCAAAGGCCATCCTTTGTCAGAATTGTCAAGGGAAATTTTGGCAGATTCAAAAGGAATTGAAAAAATAGACAAGCCATTAGAAATTCAAATTAAAGAATTAAATAAATTAGACAAACTAAGAAATGCTTTTACTTTGGTCTTGGGAAAAGCAGTCCTATCCATATTTCCAAATTCAAAGCCAGCTTTAAATTATTTGGATGATGACAAATTCTATTATGATTTTGAAAAGCCTCACCCATTTACTCCAGATGACATTAAAAGAATAGAAAAGAAAATGCATGAAATTTTGCAGAAAGTAGTTAAATTAAAAAAATCAAAGTCCGAATTTAAAGACAATCCCTATAAAAAAGAAATTTTAAAAGAGATTAAAAAAATCAAAATATACGAACTTGATGGATATGAAGATCTAATTTTGGGAGAAGCTTTGGAAGAAATTCCAAAAAATTCAGCCTTCAAATTATTGTTAACTTCAGGAGTTTACTGGAAAGGTTCGCAATATAATAAGCAGCTGCAAAGAATTTATGGTATAGCCTTTGAAAATCAAAAAGATCTTGATAATTATTTAAAGCAACTGGAAGAATTAGAAAAAAGAAGTCATAGAAAAATAGGAAAAGAACAAGGCTTATTTGTTTTCTCAGAACTTGTTGGTCCTGGACTCCCATTATGGACTCCAAAAGGCACTATTTTAAGAGATCTTTTAAGTGATTATGTCTGGGAATTGAGAAAAGAAAAAGGATACCAGAGAGTTACAATTCCCCATATTACAAAAAAAGAATTGTATGAAACAAGTGGACATTGGGAAAAATTTGCTGACGACTTATTCAAAATTAAAACAAGAGATGGACATCTATTTGTAATGAAACCTATGAACTGTCCACATCACACACAAATTTTTGCAAGTCAAATGAGAAGTTATAAAGAAATGCCTCAACGTTATGCTGAAACAACAATGGTATACAGAGATGAGCAAAGTGGTGAACTTACAGGTTTATCGAGAGTTCTTTGTATTACTCAAGATGATGCGCATGTTTTTTGTAGAAAGAATCAATTAAAAGAAGAATTTTTGAAAGTTTGGGACATAGTTGATACCTTTTACTCAAAATTCGGATTTGAACTTAAAATAAGATTATCATTTCATGATCCTAAGCATTTTGAAAAATATTTAGGAACAAAGGAAGTCTGGGGTTTTGCAGAAAAATCACTTATTGAAATTGCTAAAGAAAGAAAAGCAAAATTTGTAATCTCTGAAGGTGAAGCTGCTTTTTATGGTCCAAAAATAGATTTCTTGGGTGTAGATTTATTAGGAAGAGAATGGCAAGTTGCAACCATTCAACTTGATGTAAATATGCCTGATCGATTTGGGTTATATTGTATTAATGAAAAAGATGAAAAAGAAAAAATTGTTATGATTCACGCCGCAATAATGGGATCAGTTGAGAGATTTTTTTCAGTTTTATTAGAACATTTTGCAGGAAAGTTCCCATTATGGTTGTCTCCTGTTCAAGTTTCAATAATAACAGTTACAGATAGGTCTTTAAATTTTGCAAAAGAACTTGAAAATAAATTAAAAGAAAACGATATCAGGGTAGAATTAAATGATAGGCAGGAAACTTTAGGTAAAAAAGTACTGGAAGAAACAATGAAAAAAGTTAATTACATTATTACAATAGGGGACAAAGAAACAGAAAATAGAACCTTGGCAATTAGAACAAGAGATGGCAAAGTTAAATTTAATGTTAAAATAGATGAATTTGTCAAATCGTTAAAAGAAGAAATTTCATCAAGAAGCATTAATTCTAAACTATAAAAATGTTAATTATTAGTTTCGATGATTTAACTGCTGAAGATCTTGCTAAATATTCTTTTGAATTTGAAAAAGAAAAAATAATCAGGTTTTGTATAGATATAAGTCATAGTCTTCTTTGTTTTGGTTCTCCAAGAGAAGACCACATAAAACAAGGAGAAATGCTTTTGAACCGAGAAGAAAATCTTGATGATTTAAATGAAGAGCAAATTGCTGAAAAATTGCTTAATCATATTATTGGCGGAAGTATCTTTCCAGATTTAAATAAAGCTTTTATATTGATTGGCGGTTCTTCAATAGAGCAAGGATTAAATTTGAAATTGAAAAAGTTTCATTCTCAGCAGACTTTTGTTTTAGCCAAGGATTCAATTGAATAAATTTTTAAAAAATTTTATCCAAATTTAAAAGTCAAAATTAATCCAAAATAAAAAGAAAACCTTTTTAAATCACTAAATAGTGGTTACTTTATAAATTAAATTAATATGAAAAATCATATATCTATTATGGCTACTGAAACTGAATATAATGTTGCAGATGAATTGCATAAAAAAGCAAGATTACAATTAGTTTCTTCTTTTCCATATGGAAAAAGAGCTAAAATGTTAAAACAAATTTATGGAGAGAATTTCGATAGAGCAGAAACATTTCCCCTGTCTGAAAATCAAGAGGTAATTAGACACGTTTTAGCTAATTTTAATCCTCAAAAAACTAATAATCCTTTGGTAATCGAAGAATATAGGAGATTAGAAAGAGTTTTAGATTATCAGAGAAGAACTTTTTGTCTTGATCTTGAAGGTTTAATTATTTCAAATGGAAATTTATCTTCAGGAATTGAAAAAGCTGTTTTAGAAATTAAACAAAGACATGGCTTAGTTGTATCTACTGCTGCTCCAGAAAAAGAAGCTGCTGAAATATTATCTAAAACAAAACTAAAAAGATTACTTGTTTTTGGCGATTTAGCCTCCCCAAGAGGAAAAAAATATGCTCCAATAGATGAATTCTTTGGTTATGCACATCCTGAAAATCACTTAGTTGCCGTAGGACATTCTTTTGAAGATACTCCATCAGATCTTAAGATACCTTTTATTTATTTAGATGTAAAAACAGACAAATTAGGACAAGCCTTATTATCGGGTGTTGCTTTTATAGAAGGTAAACAACCAGAGTTAAGAGTTGCTAAAAGAACATTGACTTTGCCCGATAAAGAACTCAGAGCATTCTATATTATTCATTAAAAAGAAGATAATTATAAATACATTATTATCTATTGAAATAAAATGATAAAAGAAGATTTTGATAAGATAAGAAACTCAGAAAAGTTTAAAGCTATAATCTCAAGAGCCAGATTAGTAAGTTGTTTCCTGAATGATGATCAAATAAAAAAATTATGGGAATTCAACTTTTTTTCAGAAGAAACAAAATCAACTTACACTTTTTTTGTTGATAATAATGATGTTGTATTAAAAGACACAAATATCCTTATTAGTAGAAATCAAAATCCAGAAGAAGTAATTTTAAAAGACTTAAAACTAGAGGAAAAAGAAGTTATATCAGTAGCTAATTTTTTCTTAATTAAAAAATGCAAAGAAGAGAAATTTTCAAAAATGATTATGTCAATAGAGTCCCAAAATAAAAATATTTTATGGAATGTCACCATAGTCCTAAAAAACTTAAATGTAGTAAACTTAAAAATTAGTGACAAGACATCAGAAGTAGTTGAAGACAAAACAATCTCTCCTTTTCAAAAATAAAAAACTTTATAAATGATTAAATTTAAAAAAATCTATTTAAAATGAATCAAGAAATTCAAGATGCAAAGCAATCACAGGAGGCACCCCGGTGCAGTCCTGGAGTTTTTTCTGATAAATTAGTTAGTATTGTTGATGACTTGCATAGAAAACTTAATGGAGAATCTCAAGTAGAGACAATACCAATTATAATCTCTCTTGAGCAAGCGCCCTTAAAATTAGATAGACACGATAGACAGAGAGTTTTGGATATTCTTCGGCAAAAAAACCCGAAAATTTTTGATTATTTAGAAGACCATAAGATTCCTTATGTTCCCTTAGGAGCTAGTTCTGGAAAAATAGTAGCTAATCCAGCATTAAAACAATTAGTTGGATTACAGAATTTTGGGAATTCTATAAAAATAGATTATGCTCCAAATGATTTTGAGCTTTACTCAAGAGTTTTCAGGCCCAAACATTTCTAGAGCCTCTTCTTCAGTAAAATGCAGTTTTCCTGGTATTATAAAGCATTGTGGATAAATTTTAAATTCATAATCAATTAAGTCTTTAATTTTTCCAGCCCTTATTTCTTTTTTTTCACTACCTAGCCCACAGCATCCTACAATTAATGTATTTTCATCAATTTTATTTTCCAGCAAATATTTTAATCCGCCATTTATGCTCATCAATCTGTTTTCTTTTACATCTAACAAAAATAAAGTATGCATTCCTAATTTTCGGTTATTCTTTAAAACTTCTATTGGGCTTTTCACATTTTTATTGTCAAAAGGAATAGTGGTTATTTTCCCAAAATTATACAGGCTTAATCCAGTCTCTCCAATAGCAGTTAAAACACTTGATCCATGAACAACATTTAATTCTACTCCCCTTTTTCTAGCTTCCAATAATAATGAAATATGTGTAGTTGCGCTAAAGCAGTCTCCAGGAATAAAAATCCCTATATCTGAATTCTTTGCTTTTTTAATTAATTCAAGACTTTTATTCTCTAAATTTTCTCTTTTTATTTCAATTATTTTTTTTCCAATAAATTCCTCCAATTCCTTGGCATTAGAATCAAAAAAATTAGTGTACTTTTCCAAATAAAGAAAATCACATTTCTTGCATATTTCTAGCCCTTTTACGCTGATATCTTTCTTGTCAAATAATCCCAATGAGATAATATGTAGCATCTTTTAATTAAATTTTAACCTATTTTTAAGGTTATTTGAGCAAAATTCATATTATTAATATTACTTATTAGTAGTAAATTAAGAAATCAATACACCTTCTTATTAATTCGCGATTATCTGATTCTCTAATAGAAATATCTCTATC
>Ga0208375_1002379_pt1 | contig 17881 bp, 4 predicted proteins | sample RifOxyD1_FD_184038 | JGI IMG/M metagenome (GOLD analysis project Ga0208375, IMG submission 184038) | Soil microbial communities from Rifle, Colorado - Rifle Oxygen_injection D1 (SPAdes) | ecosystem: Environmental > Terrestrial > Deep subsurface > Rock core/Sediment | place: Rifle, Colorado... | reverse complement strand
TGTGTCTGTAGGGGACTATCTGCCCGGATCAGCAGCTGGGGATGCCTACTGTATGGTGCGGGTAGGTTTGCAACCGGATAGTCAGAGCAAACCCCTAGCCGTCCAGGTTATACCTCCAGGGGATTTCACGGGGATCCTTGTAGTTGAAGACTCTGATGCCACATCTTCCTATGACTTCACAGGATCAGATATCGCTGGGGTCATTGGGATTTCCACTGGTACTTTAATCTGCAACCCTGCTCTTGTGGTTGCATATGCCGGGCAATTCGTTTGGTACGCTCCCAGGACATTCAGGGCTACGGACACGGGGATAGTAGGCTACTTGGATGGGGCAGACGATGATCCCCTGTTCATTGCCCCAATCCCCCAACTTGAGCAATACCCCTTCATCAGGATCGGGTCGAGGCGACATTTGACTGCGATTGTAGTGTCTACGGATGCTGCATTGGCAGCGATTGCTGCTGTGGGGATAACTGAAGTAGGAGTCTCATTAGCTACTGGAAAGCTAAGATTCAATGCAGAGGTGGTGGGACGTGCGGACAAGAATAGCCCGTACTTTGACCCTGAGTACTTAGGGGCACGAGTAGTTTACGATGGGTTGGCATGCAATGCATCGCCCCAACCTTTGTGGTATCCAGTTTCTTTGGTAAGTGCGGCTGGTGCCCCCATCGATGTGACGGCTACTAATGATCTCTATGTGCCTGTCAGAGACTCTAGGGGCTACAATGGAATAGCCATTTCTGGTATTCTGCATGAACCAGATGGGACGGGTGCAATTCCCAACAATTCCAGTGTGCCTGGAGTCCGACCCGGAGGAGAAGTTCTTACGGATCAGACTACAGGTTTGGTTCGTAAGGTCGGACCCACCAGGGATAGTGGAGAGAACTTCGGGGATCTCATTGTCTTTGGGTCTACAAGGGCGGATGATACCATCTATGTAGCGGATCGGGAAGATGCCTTGCCTGCACTTCCCTTCCTTGTGTTGGGTGGGAGGGCTTATGTGGCGAGAGAGGCAGGTGTGGCAGACCGCTCTAAGGCTGCCATCAGTCGTAAAGACCGTGCAGAATTCTTAGGGCAGCGGATGTATTTTCAGCAGGCTTTGCTCACCCCTTCCACAGTGACCTCGAAAGCCAGAGTGATATCTAGGGTACGGGATTCGTTCCCAGTTGGAGGAACTGAAAATCTGTACTTCGCTGTCAATGGAATCTTCTATGTCTGGTCTGCCTTTGCTCTCTTCCCAGGTGGGGGATCAAAGAGCACGGCTGAGATAGCAGACAGCTTCAATACACTTATGGCTGGTGGGGATGCCATTGCATATGATTCCAATGGCTACCTTGTAATCGAGAGCACTTTGGTCGGTGGAGACATAGAGATTGGTTTCGGGATCAATGCTGCTAAGGATCTTTCGGGGTGCACGCTATTCGGGATACTCCCTGGATGGCGAGGTTTGGATGGGGAGGCCTGGTGGCATCCGGATTCAGGTATCTCATTGGGGCTATTCCGGAACCCACTCAATACGGATAGAACAAAGCCCGAAGCGGACTTCAAGACTCGTTATCAGGTATCCAATGAAGTGTTATCAGAATATGTGCCTAGTCAGCCCGTGGTGGTCTTCCGTCAGCCGCCCCTACAGGATGTCCCGGGCTATGACGAGTCCACTTTTTTCCAGTTGACAACGACTATCAAGAAGGGGACGCAAGAGGCCACTTTCACTCGATACCTGAAGAACCTAGTGGATGTGGCATACAGATTCGAGGAAAACCATTTTCAATGGTTGAATGTACACTCAGGATCCGAGATACTCCCAAGAGCGGCACAGACATTGCAGTTGGGGCATACGGGGATCACCCCCGAGACAATGATTGGGGTTGCTCCCAATGCGGGGCGGAATTTATGGGTATCTGAGACTGGGGGCCCCTTCGTTACATTCGAGCAGGGGGTTGACTACCTGCTGCCCCAGAACGGACTACCCGGAACAGTCCTGTTCACCGAGTCCGTTGGGCGTTTCATTGGGTCGGGATTCCAAGGGAGTTGGACGGCTGGGGGGGATACTCTAACTAATGCATTCGCAACCGGGGAGGCTACGTTCACTGATCTGGGGGCCATGGCGGGCTATAAGATCAAGATACCTTCAGGGGACAGCAAAGGTTCCTACACAGTCACCAGTGCCCCTAGTGCGTCTGTCCTTCAAGTTGCTCCAAACTTCCCGTCTGGTAATGGCACGACTCCAGGTTCTTGGGAGTTATATCATGGCTTGACTGAAACCGTGTATGACCCCGGGCTGATAGCGGATGTCATTGCTGATGAGTTCAATCATCTCCAGACAGAACCCTTCAAGGTGAGAGTTCTTTCACCTATGGGGGATGTTCCGATTGACAAGACAGCACAGGCTGCCTCACGATTGGTTGCACCGATAGCAGATGCAATCAAGAGCAGTCGAATCATGGGGGTTCGGTTTGGGTTGGCCCATGGGGCTACTTGGGCGGATTCATTGGCTCTGATTCAGTCCCTTACAGCTCAGGTGTACATCCTTTCTGAGACTTCCCTTGGAGTCATGCAGAATGGAACCTTAGTAGTTCCGGGGTCGGCACTGACTGACTCAGAGCATACTCGCTTCGCTGGAGGCTACTTCTCTATTCGGGTTGGGACTACCCTATATGTCAATGGGGTCGATCTGATTGGAGTTAGTACGTTTAGTGCAGATCCCGGTGCGAATATTGAATACTTGCTCCTGACTGGAGAACTGAAGTTTGGCTCAGCGGTCATCTCAGAGTTCGAGGGCTCATATGTGAGCTGGGTTCCCACTTATATGGATCCAGATGTTTTGTCCGCGGGTATCGTGGAAGTTGGCCCCAATACGGGGAGTACCAACTTTTCGACTGCGGATATGACCCAGCATGCCGGGACGGAAGCGTACTTTGTAGAGCAGATGGTTACGGAAGGACGGCTGGATGTTGCCCTGAACCCCTTGACTGGTACGATAGGGTTCAATAAACCATTAGAGATCAATCGATTAGTAGAGATCGACTACCTTGTGGCAGCGACAGACGGAACCCTATCTGTGGACAGGGCAGGGCAGTCGACCCACATTGTGGAGTTTCTGCCCCTTTACATCCGGTCTGAGACGTGCACACTTGTTTCAGCAAATCTGTATGCTTTCAATTCCGCAGGGAAAACCATTTTCACGGATGTGGTTCCCACAGTGTATGTGGGTGCTACGATGATGAACTTCGGGCAAGAAGACACAATCATTGATATAGGGACCAACCAGATACGGTTCCTAGTCCCGATAGATACGTCCCGTCCAGTTACAATCAGTTACGCCGTGCTAGAAACATTCGGGGGGGAGAAGGTATTCAGTGCGTCTCATAAGCCCATTTATCGGCCACCGTTCTATCTGCCTGCTTTGACAGCCAATTTCACTCTTTTTGGGGATAGGACAGGAGATGTCACAATCGGAAAACTGCTCAGAGTCGGACCGTTCCCCACTTATATCAAGTCAGTTGCCTATGCTGCTACTACAGATACTACTACTGTGGGTATTTATCCCAGTCCCACAACTGAGGTGGGGTCTCGCTCACCGGGCAATGATGTCCTGATTACATTAACGGGCATCCCCGTAACTACTACAGTTGATACGGTGACTGTTCCTACAGCTCCAGCCGGGTTCCTGCTCCCTGTGGTCCAGACGTGGGATCCAGTAGATCGGGATCAGATGGAGATCACAGTTCATGGAAACGTACTTCAATTTGCAGTTCCTGGACACCTCATGGAGTTGGGTAAGTATCCTTTCATCGTAGCTTCTGCCCGATTGACTGATGATGGGTTGAATACGATTGTCGTCACTACTTCACCTTTCCCCAAGCATTTTGATGCAGAATTGGGGGAAGTTCTGAAGTTAAGTGTCCGGCCCATCTACCCCCCGAGTTCACGTAGCCTCTTGGGTGTTGGTCCAGTATTGGAGACGGAGCCCGTAGAAGTCATCCTATGGGGGGAGACAGATGAGAACGGCAGCCTGTTGCCTGGTAGGACATTGGCTGCAGGGATGGAATATGACTTAGAGAAAGCTAGCGGTGCTGTTACTCTGATCGCCCCCATTCAAGAGCCACTAGGGGCTACACAGAAGTTGTCCATTCGTTTCACCAAAGTGAAGACCCTGTCCCCCTACATGGATCAGGGAGTTTTGCATCTTCCTAGAGTGAAGTATTCATACAGGTACAATGATCAACCTTCTGAGGACAATGGGTTCCTTGGGGGGCAGTTGAAGGCATCCTACACAGTGTACAGTCCAGATTCCTTCTACAGCCGAGTGACACCCTTGCTCACGTACATGGGAGAGGCGTCACAGGATATCTTGCGAGGGAAGGCAGCCGAATTCAAAGCTCCGGGTGGTCCTATCACACCTGCTATGCCTACAGCTGAGAACTACACTCATGGGGTGTCCGGCATTGACACTCTCCGGACCAATCTGACCGACACAGATAGGGCGGCTCGTAGTCTTTTGGATTTCTATGCCCAAGTGACGGGGGCTTTCGAGCAGATCAAAGAAGCTATCACAGGGGATGTAGTTGGGGATCGGGACGGGAAGTTTCGGTTCTTCATCGGACGGGGTCAAGAGTACACATCACCGGGGTTTGAAGATCCGTTCACAGGGAATCTGAATCCTCGGAACATCTACTCAGAAGTGTTTGCTGCACTGGCTACGGTGTCTCCCGACTGGACTGTGCCCATTCTGGAGGATGACTGGGTAGTCAATCCAGATGGAGCAAGTCTCACGGGTGGAGTTGTCTCAGGTAGCTTCCCCAGTGGTTATCTGGTTGGACGGATGATCGCACAACAACGTGGGGCGATAACCAACGACATAGATGATCAGGTCCTCGTGGGGTTGAAGAACACGGAAGTCAGATTCAATCCCTTCCCCATCTATCAGGTGCGGGCCAAAGGCGATTTCCTGGCTTTGCACGACCCGTCAACTTTATCTCGTATCTTCCCGGAGAAAACCAAGGGCTACCTGACAACTTATCCCGGGTTAGACAATGACGTATCCTCTGGAGACAAGGGGGTGTATTCGTATCTTAGGTTAATAGATGGTGATTTCGAGTCAACCTGGGGGACTACCATAGGTCGGTTGGCTAATCCCGTCATGGGGGAGTTGAGTGGTGTTAGCGAAGTCACTCTCCGTAAGAGATTCCCACGGGCTAGGGTATGGAAGTACTATCCTACAGGAATCCCACAAGGTGCTTTCGATGGTACCCTTCCCAATGTGCCCCTAGACAGGCCCTGTGTGGTGGCAACTCCTCTACCTCTACGAGATTTTCCAATAGACCCTACTACCGGATATCCAGATGTCTCCAAACTGCAGCAACAGACAGCCCCCACAGAGGGTTTGGCTGACCTCACTACTGGGGAGATAGAAGTAAGTTCGCCCCCCTTCTATCACCCCATTATGGGGATGTTTGCGTCTAAGATGCAGGTGGCTTTTGGGCATCCTGATAGTACGATCTCTTCCGTGGGGTGCCCCTTAGTCTTGTTGGATGGCATCAGCCCATCTGGAGTGTTTGTAGACGAAGTGCTGTACGGGTGTGTAGTGACCTTCAAGACTGTTGATGCTTTGGGTGCTGACCTACCCATTGTCAACCCCACTCACATTCTCCAGATGCAGGATCAAACCAGTGGTGCCCCTCTGACTCTAGACCCGGGGGATACGTTGTTGATTACTCCACCAGGGTTTGATGCTCAGGAGCCTACAACCCCGCCCACTCCAGAGGATCAGGCAAGGTTCAGGGATGCCCTCCCGGCATTCCGTGTGGGATCGGACGTATTGGTTAGGAAGTCAGGGAAGCTGGTAGACATTTCTCTTCCGGGAGGTAGTGACCCTATACCATGGTTCTTGGACTTTCAGAATCTGATGAATCAGACGCCTCCCAAGCCTATGGTAGCCTACGAAGCAGAAGTAGAGATAACTAACAGTTCAACTTCTCCCCTAATGATCCCCGCCTTGCTTGGACAGGCCAAAGACGATACGGGAGATGTTTCAACCCCATACATTGGGGCTACCAATACAGAACTGGAGAGATTGGGCTATGCACAAGACTATCTGGCAGAGATACTGGCTACAGTTTCAGCCGGTTCTGATCCGGTGACTGTGCCTTGGCCCGGACCTGGAAACCCCAACTGGAATTTTGTATATCCGGATGAGATCAAAGCCAATGACGGGACGATACGAACAACTCTGGCGGGGGATATCTCACCAGCTGCTCTTCTCACAACGGTCTGGCACAATCCAGTAAGTGGCGATCCTTTGCTACTTGGGACAGAGAATGCTCAAGCATATGATTTGCTCCTTACTCAGTACGGAACAGGAACAGCGGAATTACCAGAGGGGTCGCAAGGTTGGTTGTCAATTGGTAGGGTCAATCGGAATGGTCTGAACACGTACAGTATGATTGAACCCCCCAGGTTCATTACTCCAACAGCGATGGGGGATGATATCCGCTACACTGTGGATCATTTCATGTCTTTCTGCCATGACGAGACATCTTGGGACTGGACTCTTGGTATGCCCCCGCTTCCAGTGAATCCCACGGGTGTCCAGATCACAGTGGACTCCAATCCAGGCGTGGAGAGTCTGACTCTGGATTTCTCTACAGTCTTGCCACAGATAGCGTTGAATGACGGGACGGCTGGGGCAACGGGGGGGTTGAATACCGTTCTGTTCGCTCACGTCCTGAATTTACTGACCCTCAGGATGTTCGTTCGGGAACCATTAGGGGTGTTTTATCCTGGGGAATACACGGTCCCCATTACATTTGATGGCGCTGGGCAAGTCACCGCTGATCTGGCTGTCGCTGGTCTGGCGGTAGTGTTCAATCAGACATCCATCGTAGTAACGGGTGTGGGGGCATCAACAGTTCTGAATTTGGCTTTGCATCCTGAGTTGCCCTCATCTGTCATCGCCTTAAATGTAGTACAGACGGATTATTGCGTGGATTTCACTTTCTCTCTTAGCACAGTGGCTGGGAAGTCTACAACAGGAGCCATCTTTACAGATAGGCTTACATTCCTTGAGCAGATCGATTTCCGTTTGGCCAGAGAACGGGGTTGGGTACATCCGATCGGAAAGCAACGCATCGATTGCCAACTTCTTGTACCCCAAGTAGAGACTGAAACTTCTGCAACCAGTACAATCAACCGTGGGATCAATGGAGATAATGGTGGGGGCATTTTCTTCCCCCTCACTTTCTTGGAGCGGGATTCATCTGACTTGAAGGCTACAGATGGAATTTCCCGTGGTGTGGGGACATTTGAGGTAGCATCTGCTATTGGAGCGGGTGATGAAGTAGGTTCCCTACGAGCCATGGGGTTTGAGGGGTACAGAGAACTACCGTTAGGGGCAGGTGCTATAGCAACAGGGAACGTTTTGGGCGGGGTGGTTACGTCTGTTGTAGTTGCAGCCCCTGGAGCAGGGTATCAGGGTGGCTTTGTAGAAGTGGCCTTTGGTGGTGTGGGTACTGGGGCAGCAGGATACGCCACTGTGGACCCTGTAACCGGGGCAGTCTTGACTGTGACTGTCACCAACCCTGGGCATGGATATGGGGCGGGTCCACTTGTCATTCCGGTAACCCTTACACACAATGCGGGCAACGTGGCCATCACTTCTCAGGACATCACATTCTCTATGCTTCCATCTATGGGTTTGGATGAGACCGTCACTTTGCCCGGAGATGGGGGAATCATCTGTCGTGGGTTTGGGTTGGTTCAGGATCCTGTGGACAACATCATTACGAACATAGATGTCACAGCAGGAGCTCCTGACGGTGGAGCAGTATCGAAAGTGGTTCCAGGCGACACTGTAGTGATCTCTGGGGGGCATACTGTTCAAGGAAGCATCAAGACAGGCACGTATCTGGTTCGGCACGCTGTAGAGCAGAATACTCCATTAGGGGTCGGTGGTATCTTATCTCTGGCGGGGGATGAAGTTCGGGCGCTCACCCTTTCGAGTCAAGCAGGGGGTGGAAGTGGTTGGGTAGATATCAGATTCCCCAAGATTGCGGAGTCGTCCAGTAATCCATCGATCCTGACATCATCCATTTCAACAGGTGGTTTCTCGACTATCACCACAGCCACGGCACATGGGCTTATCGTAGGGGATCATGTCCATGTTGCTGGACATAGCGTGGTAGCTCTGAATAGAACCTTTGCGGTAGCGGCTCCTGTGACTGCTAGAGCTTTCAGGATCGCCACGGCACTTGGGACAGGTGGTACAGGGGGGGTTGCTCATGTGGGGCCTAGTATCGATTCTATTGATAGGACTATCAGGATCACTGACATCTTTGACTCTGCCACCATGGCTGATTCTCCCTCAGGGCATGGTTTTCCTGCAGCAGGTATTCTCTATATTGTTCTAGTCAACGATGGGGCGGATTCACAGGTATTAGCGGCTGAGTACGTATCCGTTGAAGACAACCCCCTGAATGCCGACTACCGCAAGTTTACCCTGCGAGTCAACACGGGAACAGAATACAGAGCCGCCGACGGATCCAACATCGCAATGGGAAATGAAGGCGCCGAGTTCTGGGCCCTATTGGAACAAGGCCAGTTGATTTCAGGTATGGCCTACTTTGCTATCCAACCTTTCGATGAGCAAGGGCTTCCAGCAAACAACACTGTGGGGTTCACTACAGACACAGCGGGATTGACACGAGCTATCTATGGGTTGGCTGGGATTACAATCACATCTCCAGGGGCTACCGTGGGGCCACAAGAGTTCGTGGAAGACCAGACATACTGTAACCCTGTTCCAGCCAACATGAGGAATATCGTAGCAGGAGTAGCTGCAGACGACATTAGGGTCCATCCCAGAACATTGGTTGCAGGTATCAGCACTGTATTCCAGGCAGACAAGTTCACGACTGTCTATGCAGGCGTCCCAGGTTATCTGGACATCTCCAACTTCACGACTACATATCGAGTCGGTCCAGGAACGGCCTGGGACAACATCCGAAATCCAATCCCCCCTGGTGTTAATACCGCTGCAACTTGTATTCTGCCACAGGATGTCCTGACTACAGAGGCTCCCTTTAGTGCAATCGCTGGTACGAATGTCTACGATGACGTTCTGACTAACGGTTTCTGGGCAAAGTCCGGTATCTTCCTGGAGCCATCTTTCGCCCGTCCAGCCCAGAATTTAGCGGCGGATGCAGTAGGAGACCAGAGGTTGGTGCAAGATAACACTCCGGCTGTCGCAGTTACGGAGATCGGATTCCGTTTTGATGGTGTGAATGAAACAATTGACTTAGAAGTTCGTAGAATCCGGCGATTCCATGAGGTACAGGATTCGTTGGCGGAAAATCTCAACCCATTGCGATTCGCCTATGAGGTGCGTAGAGGCCGGATCACGAACTATGCATCAGATGTGGCCTTGAAGCAGGCAGGATTGGTAACAGCCACCGGCTACGCATTTCCGCCTGATTCCCCCTACTATTTGGGCGGGGCTATCTACATGGGGACACAGCTCGGGTTATTCACGTCACCTGATGTGGCTATCAGAGAGGGGGACATCTTCCGGCTGATCAAGAGCAACCTTACTGCAGGAGCCTATCCTCGACCTTGGGAAGTAGTTGAAGAAGTGCCCATCATGAAGGTCGCTGCGGATGATGTGGTTCGTCTCATGCCCCCCGGATTAACCAACCCCGAATTTTTGAATGACGTGACGTTGGGACAGTACGAACGGTGGTACTTCGAAATCTACTTGAAGAATGCCCCTGTACCACATGAGCAGTCTTGCGAGCAGCTTCTAACTTTGGCTACGGAACGGGTGGTTACATCGACTGCAGCCGATTATACAACTCAAGAAGGCGGGTACGTCCCCAACATCACTCTTGCATTGCCTTACTCTGGTGTGGTGAATAAGCTGCAAGATGATTCCACAGCGGATTCATTCAGCAAGAGGGGTGTGCTAGTAGGGGATATTGTCTTGGTCGACCCTGCCGGAAGAGTTCGGGGGCCAACTGGGGAGACCACTCCCCCTGAATCCGGGTCTAGACCGTATGGGGATAAAGGTGTGTTGCCAAGGCAAGCGCAGGACCCAGCATTCTTCGCTTCTGGGCACCCATCTGCCTTGGACGACAATCGGGGTTTCTATCGGGTCACAGCAATTGATGACACCAACCATTGGTTAGAAGTGGACGGTACGTCTAGGTTTGGGGGAATCCTTGGTACGGATGTGATCTTCCCTCCGGATGTGGTAGCACAGACTACTTTGGGTTATGCGGTCTACCCCACGGTTAATGGTTCGCCATTGCCACCTACAGGCATAGAAGGTCAGGTGGATCTTCGCCCCACTAGACTGGCTGGGTTACTGGATGATGGCACCCCAGCCCCGATAGCTAACTCTTTCAGTTACAGTTTCCATTCCATACGACCCTTCTCCTACAAGGTGATTCGTCCGTCTGGATTGTTCTCAGAGGAAGCGATAGACATCATCTTGTCTACACGAGAGAGGACGCTATCCCTGATCGAACAGTTCCGGGGTCCTATGTCAGGTGGTAAGTCTGGAGACTACTACATCTTCCAGCAAGACAACCATGGGGACAACATTGGTCTTGTCACCATTGCGGATTCAGGGCTGGGGGTGTTCAACAACTCTTTGATCATCGACGCCGGGGGGCAGACCAACACCCTTCCGTTTGGTAACGACTATGACTGTCTCTCTATACTGGACCGGAGGTTCTGGGCTTTAGACACCCGTCTTGACTACCTTACGAGTGACGGGACAGGAGTGGGCGTAAGGATGGTGACGGGCCCAGGAGATGTTCCCTACACGGCGTATAATGATGTGACGGCTGTACCCGCCCCGTCTCTTGTTCGGCCTGTACTTCCCGATTGGGTTGATATTGCACTAGATATAGATGATCGATTCCGGCAGTTGCGGAATGCTTGGATCGGATATCGAACGGACAGGAAGACAGGAACACTGGCAGCCATCGAACGGCTTGATAGTCAAATACCGGAGCTGAAGGAAGAGATGGTGCAGACTGTTCTCCAGAGAAAGGGACTAATCGAATGACGGATCAGGAACTGGCAGAGATGTTCAAACAGTTGGGTATATCGCCTGGGGGGTGGGCACCATTGAAAGGGGGCCAACGCCAGCGAGCCAGCTTGGATAAGCAACGTGGAATGCTGACCAAACTCCGGGATATGTTCCAGGACCAATTGAATCAGGACGTGAAGTCTCTGCTAGAGAGCAAAGAGATGCTCAATCGGATCAAATTTGGGGGCGGAAAATAGGCCATGGCTAATCTGCAAGAATGGAAGAAAGACCAGCTTTTCGATTGGCCCCCAGACGATTGGGACAAGTGGAAGACCGATGTCAACAGCGTAGCGCAACTGTTGATCTCACTTCTTAACATAGCACTTCAGGCTCTGGACCTGATCAAAGCTTTCACCATCCCATACATAGATTCGATCAGTGCACTGATTGATGCTCTGATTCAGGAGATCAACTCTTACATCAATGATCTCCAGAAGATTGGCTTGTACATGACCCATGACAATCAGGAGCCCTACAATGAGTTCCCCTTCACTCAACTCAAGGGCGGGTATCAAGCATATGAGAAACGGATGGTGGCACGTCTGACCGATTGGAGAGACCCCAATCGGCCCGATGTTTCAGTCAACATGAAAACATTAGCGGTTTTCTTCTACTTGTCGGTAGACCCCACGGGTGTTCAGCGGCTATTGAAGCTAGTCCAGATGTTCCTAAACCTGTTTCAATTCGGGGGGACAGGGGCGGGGCTCCCACAGCCTGTGAATCTGGATGTGGGGTACGGGACTGACAAGGCCAACCTTTTTAGTATAGCCCCACTGTTTAGCACTTTAGGCTCCAACGTATTCTCCCCGAACCCACCGAACGTGGCGAACCTTTCCTGGCAGATCAGTACCAGTAGGACATACCCATCCCCCTTGGAGGCAATAACGCCCCCTGTGGATGGGTTCCTAGTCGAAGTGTCAACACTTCCGGGTGGCATCAGAATTGAATACGATCGGCCCATCATGTATGCCCCGGGATTGGAACCTACTGATGCGGGCGGTCAAGTAAAACAACGAGAACAGGGCTTGGTCCTAACCCCTGATGGAAAGTCCCCTCTAGTCCTTTGGGGTGGGGCGGATCAACTTCGACTAGACAAGGCTATCTACTACAACAGTTCCGTAACTTCTGCAACGAAACGAATCTATGGTGTAGGATCGGACTCGAATCCAGAAAAGCAGCGTATCCCCCTGGAACTATTGAGAGACGGGGATACACACTACTTGCAGAAAACCTTCCTGGTCGGGCAACTGACTTCTGTTTTCTCTCCGGGTGGGCGATTCAGTCTTGCCATCTCACAGGATGAGTTGCCTAATGATGCAACGTTCACGGACAATGGATCCTGGATAGTCCGGAAAGACTTGGGGAAGGCAGCAACCTATTATGTTCGTATTGTGGCGTGCGATGACTTGATCGAGAATAGTGCAGATACCCCACAGGACGATTCCTTTGGGTATCGCTTCCGATTCCAACGCTCGTCGATCCCTGACAGTGGTCCTGTTCTAGCAACAATGGATTCAGTCCAGGTGGAAACTGACGATGGAGACACCATTCATCAGCAGGTGAGTTACGGTTCGGTTGGGGAACGTTCTGTCACGCTTCCAATCGTTTTCCCTGGGGAAGTTTCTGCTCTTTATCTGCAGAGTCTGGAGTTGGCTATTGCCATGTTGTTGTTGACCCGACCCGATCTGGTGACCTACCCCTACACTGGGTTGGACGGAATTTCCCAAGAGAATGGGGATCCTGACAAGATATTAACGGGAGAGCTGCGTAATCCTGTAGTAAACTATGATCTTGGTCGAGGCCCTTTGGGTCTCGAACCCTTTGCTAAGAATCTGTCAGCGTATCTTGGGGTAGATGATTTCAAGCAAATCTATGGGGCCAGTGCTGACAAGTTGAACTACATTGGCTTTCGGGATCTCATCCAGAGTCGATCTAGAGTGATGGCCCGGCAGATATTCAATGCAGCTAAAGTCCCCGGATCGGTGCAGAAGAAGGTGGTTGAGTCCACAGTCACCCTGAGGACAGCTAAGATGTTGGACGAAGTGGGGCCCCTCTCCGGGCTGTTGGCGTCTAGAAGTCCTGCTTTTGGTCTAGCCCCAAACATAGCCCAAGCGATCAGTTTGATGGGTGGGCAGATGTCCAATTTGGGGCAGTACGTAGATTTGGGGGAGATGGGGAGCTCCAGCCAGACGGTGCATTACTCTGGATCCCCAACTGAAATGCGCCCCATGCCGGGCCTCAATTTCCCTATCACTACAACAGAAGATGCCAAGGCAAAGCTTCTAGACGAGCAGGCGAAACAAACCGGAAAGTTTGTAGAGTGGCGGCAATTCACGAACCCCGAGAATGGTGAGCAGTACATCCAGCTTTTTTGCGAGAGTGTTGTGGATCGCCCCCTGGGGCCGATCTTCTCAGCGCAAAACTCCCCTGTGGTCTACCACAAAGGTAGTCAATTCATATATTATGCCCGTTCATTCTTCTCTGCTGAGATGTACACAGAGGCTGCCCTTGTCCTCAATGTAGCTACAGCCGCTATGGATCAGTTGGGGCATGGCGAATGGGAGGAACCTAAGCTCCTATTCCCAGCCATGCCTGGACTGGAAGATTTCTTTAAGGCTATCAGGAATTGGTTGGAAGCCATCCAGGCTGGTATCCAGTCTATTGCGAATGCCATCGAGGAGTACATCAACTTCATCCAAGCCCGTATAATCGAGTTGCAGCTGTTCATTCAAAAGATCAACAACCTCATCCAGGCTCTCATGCTGATGGACGTTCCTACGGGATATGTTCTCATCTTGTCTTCAAATGGGACAGATGGGGTTCTCACAGATTTCCAGGGGGCGGCGGAAAAGCCACTTGACAGTAATGCATCCTATGGGGCCGGAGCACTGGCAGTCATACCGTTGATTCCCTCCATGACTGGAGGGGGATTGGCGGCATTGTTGTCTGAAATTTTCGGGGGGTAGGGAATGTCATCTTTCGGGGCATTAGGTTCTTTCCGAGTCGGTTACTGGACGGCTGTGCGGCGATGGGTCCTGAGAGAGCGCAGAGATGTGGAGAAGCGGATCAATACGATAAATGCTGAGTTGGCTCGAATCGGCAAAGTTACTTTAGAGTATCGGGCTGTTACCAACCCCACATCTGGGGAGGTAAAGCGCACTGAGCATCGAGAGTACATATCCGTCACCCCAGGGTCATCGTTGGAAAAATTGCTCCAGGCATACATCGTCCAGGGTGGGAATCCCTTGGACATCTCGCAGTTTTGGATTCCAGCCCGATCATCAATTGTGGGGTTGAACGCCGACAACACCCCCGTGTATGCTGAGGAGTATCCCTACGGCGGGGTAGCAGCTCCGGTTTCTCATGACTACGACGAGACGGATCAGGGTATGGGCCAGCCCCAGAACGATACTAGTGGATTTGGACCGTCTCCAGGCGGCTATCTGAACCTGACAAAATATGCCCCCAAGCGTACCGGGGGGAGAAAAGCCTATGGGGATGATCACGAAGCTATCGCTAGGGTCATGCATCATGTTAGGGGGTGGTGCAACAAAGAGATTCGGGAGAAGCTTCAGAATCTAGAAGCCAAGATAATCAAATTGGCTGACTTAGGGGAACAATTGGAGAAAGAGCGAGACGAAACGCTACAACAGGCATTCGGGGGTGCACTCTCAATCCTGATCCAGTTCGATGATGAGATTTTCGCCCAAGACAGAAGAGTTCAGAAGATGGTAGCAGATATTGACAGCGCGTTGTTTGCCGAAAACCCCCCGGATGGTCCTTTGGTTGGAGTGCCGAACAAAGAGAACATTTCGCTTCTGGGCTGGACGTATGCAGACGATCCAACCGAGTTGCTTTTGGATCTTATGCCCTAACTAGTCTATGGGGTGGGGGAGATAGGGGGTGTAAGATCGTGTCCCAAGATGTCCGATTAGCGTTCAGTTGCCCACATCTTACGGTTGAGGAGGTTATTACCCTCGGCTCTGATCGGATGTCTCTACCCACCAAACAGCCTGTGGCAGGGGGCTTTATCCAGCTCAGAGCAAACGATAGCGTGACAATCCCTAGTCAGGGCCTTAGTACGAATGCCTCCCTTATCGGGGCTTTTTCTGGCCCCTTCAGGATCATCCGTAACGAGCAGACATTCTCTGTGATTTCATCCAAGGAAACGCTATCTATAACATTGCCGTATAGCACTACGGAGCGTCTGAGTGTCCAGGATGTGATTGTTGCCTTGAAGGCCCAAGCTTCATCAATCGCAGTAGAAGATGCTAACGGATGTTTGAAGTTGACAGACTCCGATAGCACTGGGTCAACCTCTGTCATTCAGGTTTCGGGGTTGGCAGCATCGGCTCTTGGGTTTACGGGACAACTTGGGGCACGAGGGCACAAGGTATATCCGGGCTGGACATTGGCTAAGCCTACTGGTTCGCTCACCAAGAGTCTCAAATTTGTAGAACCTCTACAATCGAATCCGACTCTGACGGTTTCCTATACAGTGGACAGGTACAAGTGTTTGCGGTGCCGTGGGTACGGGATCGAAAATGACTATAGATTCGATCAACACGGCAATATGGCAATGATCACGAATGAGAACCTGTTGGTCCAGGCAGCACAGAAGCTGCTTCTAACCACACAAGGTTCAAATCCGTATCACACTTTCTATGGCACGTCCATCCAGAACAAGATAGGGTCCAAGGCGGTCGGGAATGTGGCGGCATCTCTTTCTGAGGAGGTTCGTCGAGCACTGAAGACCTTCCAGAAGATACAAGCAGAACAGGCCAAGTATCAGCAAGTGACTTTCAAGGAACGATTGTATGAAGTCGTTACGGTTCGAACCACCTCGGATAAGAACAACCCCACTATGTATGTGGTGGACGTGGTTCTTCGGAATGCATCGTCCGATCCTGTTTCAATCTCCATCGTTTACACGGTTCCTGGAGTTGTGGCACTCCCTGGCACCAATGGCCTTTCCCTGGGGTAATGTATGGCGACGACACCCAAATTCCTTGGTCCAGATGGGGTATATCGGGAGACATTTATCTTCCACACCACCGTCTCCACTCGATTCTTCACGGGGTCTATAGATGCTGACACCATCTACATGCAGATATCAGCGTTTGGGAGTGCCTTCGAGGACGATCCTGATCTGATCACTTTCGAGGGGGCCTCCTTCACAGTCCCCAACCCATCCAAGTATCCAGATGGGTTGCAATTGTTGCCTGGGGACAACACCATCAAAGTTCGTTCCATCAACACGACAGGGGATACATCTGGAGAAGCCACTGTCACAGTAAGATTGGTTCAAGCAAACGATGTGAACCTAGTGGTCCAGGCCCCCACAGGGATTACGGTAGAGAAGATGGATGGGCTCGTGAAGGTGGGTGTAAGTGGCATCGACAGTACACTAGTCACAGGATACAATTTCTACGCTGCTACAGCGACCGGAGGCGGTTCTACAGGATACCATCGGATCAATGTCAATACAATTACAACCCTGGAGAGCGTACAAGGAGAAGATGAGAGCGAGTTGGGGGAGTTAGACGTTGATGCCACGGTCGCAGTAGATACCAACGGAATTCCACTTGCAGACCCACAGCTCTTTCGTATCCAAGGGTCGCAAGAGGATCGGAACGGAACCACCTTGGAGATGGATTTCAACGAGCGGGTGAACATTCCTGAGACCGTCACGAAGATACGTATCCATACAACTGTCTCCTCTGTGAAGGATACGTCTACCTACTACTTCTTTCATGATCGGAATGCAGACACCACGTCTACTTATCCAGCTATCCCTGTAGGAGAGTTGGCGTCTACGCCTCAGACAGAGCCCATCTACTACACTGTAACGGCTGTCTACTATGACTCTACGATTGCAGTAGAGGTTGAGTCCCCGATGTCCATGGAGATCCCCGGATATCCTCTTAGGATTACGACTTCGGTGGGTTCCTTCCCCATGGTAACTCGACCCCAAATCGTGAAGGATGGGGTTGTGTCCATTTATAGGTCGAACCCTGGGGTGTCCACACAGCCGGGATCGGTGTTGCGGGATACTTTCCTGGATCCGTTCTCCACAGAGGCAGAACGAGTTAGGTTCATACTGGATTTCATCCATAAGGCACAGTCATTCTCCACGCTCTTGGCTATAGATGACCCCAACTTCACGGGATTCTCGATTGCCCCGGATCGGTCCAACTATAAGATTGCCTTAGCACAGGCATTCAGGATGTCCAACCTGAACGATGTACAGACAGTCATCGACTCTATCTTCGAGAAGTTGGCGTCCAATTACGGGAAGTCCAGGCTACTAGGAAAATTGGCTAAGGGTGAGGCCACATTTTACACGACCAAACGGCCCAGTCGGAGTATACCCATTCCGATTGGTACCATTGCCTATAGTGGCTCTGTTCTATTTCGGACATCTTCTGCCGCCGAGATCAGTATCTCCAACATTGCGTCTTTCTACAATGCTGCCACGGGTAGATATTCCGTCAGGGCTTTCATCCAGGCGGAAGAAGTGGGGACTGGCGGAAATGTGCCCGCTGGGCAGATCACGGGTGTTCGTGGTATCACAGGTGTTTTCGTTACCAATGAAGCCAAGACGTATGGTGGCTACAACAGGGAGTCCAATCGGGAACTGGCTGTACGGTGCCAGGGGGCCCTCACGGGGCTGGATGGTGGGACTCGACAAGGTTACACGGAAGCCTGTGTCAATATGGCGGGGGTTTCAGGTGTCAATGTAATCCCCAGTGGGGATGCTCTGATGAAGAGAGATTATGACTCCACATT
>Ga0208375_1002378_pt1 | contig 17881 bp, 15 predicted proteins | sample RifOxyD1_FD_184038 | JGI IMG/M metagenome (GOLD analysis project Ga0208375, IMG submission 184038) | Soil microbial communities from Rifle, Colorado - Rifle Oxygen_injection D1 (SPAdes) | ecosystem: Environmental > Terrestrial > Deep subsurface > Rock core/Sediment | place: Rifle, Colorado... | reverse complement strand
ACTTTCAGATAGTCTCACCGTCGCCCAGCCATCACTGGCCGAAAAAACTATGTCGGCACCATCAGGGATAACCGTTGCGCCACTAACCACTGAGCCACTTAGTCCGCTGATTAAGCGAAGCCGAGCCGGCGCGACAACGTTGACAACAACAGGAGTCGTTGTCACACTTGGACAATCGACACTATAAGTCGCAGTGGCCGTTAGCGACCCGGTAGACTGAGAACCGCTGTTCCCCGTCCATCCAGTATCGATACCATTTTTGGTGACACGGCAAGTACCGGTCACGTTAGCAGACGTCCATGCAATTATCGCCGAGTCTTCTCGAAGGACATCGCATGATGTCGTCTTACCATCGCAAGTAATCGACGCCGTAGGCATCGGAGGAGTTGGTTGAACCGGATTATCCGGGCAGCCGACTGAAAAAGTGATGGTCAGGACGGCCATCACGACCCCAAACGCCGATCGAATCTTCTTGGTCATGCTGGCCTACTTTCTTACTGAGTTTTCAAGGATCTTGGACTCCAGACACCACGCCTAGAGCCCACTCCTAACATACTTATATTATACACTAAAACTGCTCAAAAATCAATAGCGCCAATAATAGCCTGAAAACGGGCCAATTTCATGCTAAAACATACTCCATCGCCCCTCCATTTATCCACATAAATTACAAAGGCTGCCTTTGCTTGCCTCGCCAAAGTTTCAACGAAGGCGGGCGCAATGGCAGTCTTTGTAATCTCTTGCCTTTGACAGAGTCAGATTAATTCTATACTCTAATACTCGGTTCTTTTAACGACGAGAGGATAGCCATGTTTGGAACTAAGGCTGAGCCGTTTCCGCTTAAAATTACATCTAATGATATTGCCTATGCCCGTGCACAATCTGAAGTATACTTGGTATTTCCCCATATCGGTTGGTTTCAAACACAGTTTCGTGCCGAATGGGAAACTGAAATCTCTAAAACACCAGTCGGAGAAAACTTCCTAGGCAACATTCGTCATAGAATCGTCCATGATTACGCCGATACGAATAAGATTCAAACTGCCATGCGCAACTTGAAAGAAGGACAACACATGGCTTATGCGATTTCGCTATCCTACTCTGCTATATTCCACGCACTAGGCAAGCGTCTTCCCCACCTATCCATATATATGCTTATGGATTATATTTTAGAACCAGAGAATCTTGGCATTATAGCTACTAATCGTTTTATGAATCGCCTAGAATCATTAGACAGCGCTTTGGGCAAAGAGATCTTAACTCATGTCAATGAGTCAGGCACTAGATCCCTCGGAGCTACTTATGCCAAGGCCTTCATAAATATTCTATTGGATGCCGTTGAGGCAGAGATGAAGAAAAAGTAAACAAGGACACATTACCTATAACCGGCGCTTCGCGCCGGTTTTTAAAATATATTATCCTCTATTACAAATAAGTTCTTCTCTAGCCAGATATAGATTTCCAGAACTTACCGACTACCGATTTAGTAAATTCTTCTTCTCTGGCTCGCCTTTGTTCCTCTCTCTTCTTCCTATTTTCTCTGACATTACTTAGTATAACATCTAAATCTCTATTATATTCGTCTATCTCTGCAATAACATCTGGCCTACTACCAAATTCACGAATTTTTTGTATACCCTTAGCCGCCGTCTCTGGGGTTATAAAAATATCGTGTCTCTTTACAACCATATCAGACCTAACACGCACTGGCTCTTTGTCTTCGCCAATAACAAGATTAACGTCATGATCACGAAATCTGCCGTGAAATTCTACAATATTGCCCCTTTCTGGCTTCTTGAATCTAGTCGCTTCGACGTTATTTGATGGCATATTTTCTTTTCTCATATTGACAATCATACACTATCTATTAATCTAGGGGTAGCTATTTGAGAAAAATGGATGTTAAATGGAAACCACTTCAAACACTTCTGCCTCATTAATTTCTTTTAGCGAAATGTGCGATAGAATAAGCGGAGCGACTAGAAAGATGGCGCTCGTATTGTCTGCATATCCAGAAGAAGAGCAGACTACGGTATTATTAGAGCTACTTGGACCCCACATTCAAAAGATTTTAACCGACGACACTATGCAGAAATTCGTTATGTGGTTCATGAATATGTCTCAAAGTACTCGGATATCAATTACCATAGATAGCAGAACCATATTATTTGAGAAAAAAGACGGGATACTCATAATCGAATAGGGACGATCGTTACAGCTTACTCTTTCCGGCGCTTCGCGCCGGTTTTTTAATATCAGTCCGAGAGTTTAGAAATAGGATCTCAATTATTTACGACTGGCCATTTTTCAATGGCGAGAATAGTGTTGGTTTGAAGAAGTTCCCAAGCATACTCGGTAATAAACGGCATGAAGGGATGAAGAAGTTTTAAAGATTGCTTAAGCGTGAAAAGTAAAATAAGTTTCGTATTCTCTGCCTGCTCAGGATTTAAAAGCTGAGGCTTACTTGCCTCTAAGTATTTATCAGCAAATTCGTGCCAGATAAAATCATAGGTATTTTGCGCACCTTCATTGAAACGAAAATCTTCGATATTCTTAGTAACGATTGCAATGGTTCCATTTAATTTGCCCAGTATATCTTTATCGGCATCAGTTATGGCTTTCACTTCCATATTCAATTTAGAATTGGGATCAACGTCAAGCGTGTTTGTGGTAATAAATCTGGCAATATTCCAAACTTTATTGCCAAAATGTTTCATGCCCTTAACACGTTCCTCCATAAAAGCCATGTCTGTCCCTCCAGCGTTGGCAAAAACGAGGGCAAAACGCAAAGCATCAGTACCATACTTGGCAGAAACATCGAGTGGATCAATGACATTGCCTTTGCTCTTACTCATTTTCTTTTTCTCAGGATCACGCACCAAACCGTGGAGATAAACGGTTCTGAAAGGAATTTGTCCGAGCAATGCCGTAGACATTAATATCATCCTCGCTACCCAGAAAAATAAAATGTCATAGCCCGTTTCCATAATTACTGCCGGATGGAAAAACTTAAATTCTTCGGTCTCGTCTGGCCAACCAAGAGTTGAAAAAGTCCAGAGCGACGAAGAGAACCACGTGTCCAATGTATCGGGATCTTGCTTCCACTCGGCACCAGTCGGCGCCTCGATGCCACAATACAATTCACTACCACGATACCAAACTGGGATTTGATGACCAAAAACTATTTGCCTTGATATACACCAGTCACGCAGATTATCGATCCAATGCAGATATGTTTTAATAAAATAATCGGGCAAAATTTGAATCTGATTAGTATCGATCACCTTGCGCATAAGTTGCTTTAAGGTTACCTCCTCGCCATCAGCGATACCGTTAATTTGAGATTTCTCAAGCTTGAAAGATTTTTCAACGGCCACAAACCATTGTTCACGAATCTGGGGTTCGATAACTCCCCCACCTCGACTGTTGGTCGCAATGCGATGGATATATTCTTCATCAATTTTCTCAAGTAATCCTTTCGATTTTAATCTTTCAATGATCAGAGTTCGGGCTTTAGTAATATACATACCGGAGAATTCACCAGCAATCGGTAATAGTTTGCCCTCAAGATCAATAACTGGCACAAATTCTAAATTGTGACGTTTAGCAATTTCGTAATCAGTTTGATCATGTGATGGTGTAATCGTCATCACGCCAGTACCAAAGCTCATATCTATGGCCTCGTCCTTAATTACAGTGACTTCAATCGGACCGCCTATCCATTCAATCTCTATTTTCTGGCCTTCCTTATATTGGGCATAGCGTGGATCATCGGGATGCATAACCACACATTTATCGCCAAATTTTGTCTCGGGCCTGGAAGTACTAATGATAAAAGGACCAAATTTAAAATAATAAAAATTAGTTTTTTCCTCTTTCCATTCTATCTCGTCATCTGAAACATTAGTCTGGAGTTTAGGGTCCCAGTTAACTAAACGATGGCCACGATAGATAAGTCCAAGGTCAAATAATTTTTTAAAAGCAACTCTCACCGCCTTTGATCTTTGATCGTCCAGCGTATAAGCCAAACGATTCCAATCTACGCTAGCACCAAGCTTTTTGAGCTGACTCAGGATGGTTTTCTGAGAATCATCGGCATATTGTTTGACCATTTCAACAAATTCATCATGAGGAAAGTCTTGGCGTCTTTTACCGTCTTTCTTGTATATATCGGCCTCGACTTTAGCTTGCGTTGCTATAGCAGCATGATCCGTCCCAGGGATATATAAAGTTCGATAACCTTGCATTCGGCGAAAACGAATAATTAAATCTTCGACGGCCGTGGTTAGGGCATGACCTAAATGTAAAATGCCCGTAACGTTAGCTGGAGGAAAAACCATGAAAAATGGTTTACCATCTATATTAGTTTTATCCGAATCAAAAATTTGGGCATCAGCCCATTTTTTGTTTATATAATCTTCGGCCAGAAGATGGTCATAATTTTTAGGAATCTCCTTCATGAAAATTAGCGATTTATCTCTGCCCTAAGGAAAGCTGGCAGTTCAGAAATAGCAACACGTTGTTGAGTAGCAGTATCACGATCTCTGACAGTGACAGTATCGTTCTCCAACGTATCAAAGTCAATTGTTATGCAATAGGGTGTCCCGATCTCATCCTGAGAATAGTATCGCTTACCAATATTACCCCGATCATCCCAGGCAACCGCCATTTCGCCCTTCAGATTATCATAGACCGCCTTGGCTTTCTCGACTAATTGAGGCTTATTGGCCAATAATGGGAATATGGCAACTTTATATGGCGCTAATCTCGGATTTAATTTTAAAATAATGCGATCGCCTTCTTCTTCGTATGCATCCACTAGTAGAAACATGAATGTCCTATCAACACCGCCAGAAGTCTCTACGATATTGGGGGTATAATTTTCTTTAGTTTCTGGGTCAGTATAATTTAGATCTACGCCAGAAAATTTAGAATGGCCGGCCAAATCCCAATCCCCTCGCCAATGAATACCCTCCATCTCCTTTCCGATTGGTGATGCTTCGTAGTTTATATCAAAAGCTTTCTTAGCGTAGTGAGCTAGTTTCTCGTGTTCGTAGAAGCCTAGATTCTCAGGATGAGTAAAAATAGACTTGTACCAATTCATTCTCTCTTCTTTCCAGAATTCGAACCACTTCTCCATCTCCGATGGATGACAGAACCATTGTAGGTCCCATTGTTCAAATTCTCTCTGCCTAAAAAGAAAATTACCTGGAGTAACTTCGTTCCTGAAAGCTTTGCCAATTTGGCAAACACCAAAAGGGATCTTCAAACGAGTACTGTCTAGAACATTTTTATAATTAAGATAGATCGTCTGACAAGCTTCGCCCCTCAAGTAAGCTTTTAGCTTTTCGCCCTCAATTACGCCCAACTCAGTCGGTACTAAAATATTAAAAACTTTCGGTGCAGTTAGCTCACCACCACAATCAGGACATTTATCTCCAGGAATATCATCAGCCTTAAAACGACGATGGCATTTTTTGCATTCTACCAGAGGGTCAACGAAGCTTTTTAAATGACCACTGGCCTCCCAAACTTTTGGATTGGTTATAATCGCGCCATCAATACCAACGATATTATCGTGATCCTTGGTCATCCATTTCCACCAAAGAGCTTTGAGATTGTTTTTTAACTCCACGCCCAAGGGACCATAATCATAGAAGCCCTGAAGTCCTCCATATATCTCAGATCCGGAGAAAACAAAACCTCTTCTTTTAGCTAATGAAACGATTTTATCTAACGATTTGGTCATATTAAATTACTTAACATTCCCGTCATTGGGACGATCAACGGTATCATTCGTGGTTATGGTTGAATTTCTAACCATAATGACTTGCTTGGTAAAACTATCTTTACCAGAAAAACTAGCATTTTTCAATAAATCAATGGCACTTCCTTTCTGGGCAGATGTCGGCTTCACAGAAACTTGAAATACAGCTTCATATTTGGGTATTGTTGAACCGACACCCATGGGCAGATTTTTTATATTCCAAGATATTTCCGAAGAATTTTTGTTGTAGATTATATCAGGCTGACCGGCAGTAACACTTGAACTACCTTTCCAAATCACACCAACCGGCAAGGTAGCAATTACTATAGCATCACTGACACCATTACCAGGGTTAATCAGATTCCAATGAATTGTATAAACTGTTTCTTGACCGACAGTTGGTGGCATAGGACCACTCGAACCAAAAGCCACATCGCTATAATAAACAAGCTGTGTAAATGTTGGCTGAGTACTAATCTTTGTTATTAAACTGGTAGTTGCTGCCAACTCGTCGGAATCAATACCCGGAGGGATATTAGGTGAACTTAATTTTACTGAAGCTTTAATCAGTGTATTTTTTGTGCCAGTTCCGCCTGAGCCAAACTGATCCTTAACTTTAAGTTTAACGTTTAATTCTCCCCTCTTGCCAGGTACTAGATTAGCAAAGTCTGACACGACACTAGAATCCCAAGTAATTGTATTACTGTTAGAATCAAAATATCCACCCACGACATTCAGGCTCGAATAATTAAACATATCACCCTCTAATTTAACTGTCATGGTCAGTCCGATTAAATTAAAGTTTGAGCTATTGTTATAGCGAATAGTGTAATTTAAATCATCACCGAGATAAGTAGAGTAGTCCTTGCTGTTATTCAGGTAGATATCAACCCCAAGAAGTGGGTTTGTGATAGAAGTAAAGCTTGAGGCTTCTTCATAATTAACAAGGTCATTGCCAAGTTTTCTCTTAAGAATTACCGTGATTGGTTTATTCTCACCTTCTTTACCAATTACAATCCCCTGAACCGTGATTCTGGAACCTTGTCCTTTCTTTAGATTCTTAATAGTAAAGAATTGTTTTGATCCGGCGTCAAAAATTGGGGTTGAATTATTTACAGAAAAACCATCCGGAAAATCAAATTCAAATCTTAGATCAGAAATATCGTTTGCTGATTCATTTCGATAATCAAGAACATAGCTAATCATCTGGCCATTGGTTGCATTCGGCGGGGCACTCAAAGTTAAGGCTACCGGTAAGCTAACAATCGTTGTGGCTAAAGATGCTGTCTTCTCAAATTTCGACTTGAGCCCACTCGCTTGATAAGTCATCACGATCTTGGCTATCTTAATATCACCACGATTACCGCCAAGAAATGCTCTAAATTCTTTTTCGCCCGATTGACCTTTAGCTAGACTGTCGAGAGTAAAAGTTTCTTTAGTTGTATCCGCTACCTTACCATCTTTAATAATCACTGACTTATCTGGATAGGAAAAAGTAAATTTAATATTGTTTAAATCGGATTTAGTTAAATTACTATATTTGATCTTATAGACAACTTCGTCGCCAACCGCAGCTTGAGTTGGACCCTCAACTGTCAATTGCACTCCGCTCTCAATAAAAGATGGCCCGCCAAACCAAAAAATAAAAATACTAATTATAAACAAAACCAGAACCAGAAGAATGGCCCACTTAAGAAGCTTACTGCCCATAATTGAATGATTTCTCCCTGAAAACACTGGGTTTGATTGGCCCTGAAATGACCCCATAGGACCCTGGGGAATAATATCTACCATTAAGATTATTCTAGCACAGATTATCTCCTAGCGGTATATAAAGCCGAGAGAATTAAGTCTTCGACCAGTAATATTCTCGAATATCATATCTAACGACGTTTTGGCTATATAATTGTCTGCCAAGCTTGCTTGTCTTAAAATCTTAAGATCACTGCTAGTCAAAAGAATGCCACGATTAGTTTGTAAATAACAGTTACGACATATTAAACCGCCCATATCAAAATTAAGTGCCCACTCATGGTCAATCTCACAATCTAAGTTCTCTTTGGTCAGACAAACGGAACAATTATCAATCTTGGGTGTATAACCAGAAATATTTAAGAACTCTGCTTGCCTTTTTCTGAATATATTTAAAATATCTTCTTCTTTTGCTTCTTTAAGTTCTTTGAAATTAGAAATTAAAAATAACCACATATCGCTATCACGCTCGTTCTCGAAAATAATTTTATCAACTATATCCAAAAAGAATCCAGCGACATTAAATTTCTTGATTGAGTTTTTTATCGGTATATATGTATCTTCGGATTGAGCACTTGCTATAATTGGCCATGCTCGCCCCTCGATTAAATCAAACTCGACTAGATTCAGTACGTCCAGGTGCATTGATTGTAAAGAAGTTTTCTTGAGGATACTCTTTGCAATCGCCACTACTTTCCCTAATTCTTCGGTATAACAAGTCACGAGCTGATCATACTCGTTGGTATTCTGTTTCTTAATTACGATTGCTTTGGTTCTCATATTATTCCGCCATTTTTAATAATTCTTCCAAAACAACAGGCAACTCAAATACTTCGGCATCATCGCTAAAATGCCCTTTCCCTGATTCCACAATAATCTTTGCGCCAAATTCTTTCTCAAAAACTTTAGTATTTTCTAATGGCACTTCCGGATCGTCATCGGAAAATATAGCCACAAATTTGTTCCCAATCTTTTTTATTTTTGGAAAATCATACGGCGGATTACTCCAAGCCGTAACTACTCGTTTTTCATCATCCGTCCGATCTTCCATGTGAGTCAAAATTAACCAACTCGCCACAAAAATTACTCCGCCAATCTGGTTATTATCGGGCAAAGATTCTAAATAACGCATGATCGCCTTACATCCAATACTGTGACCGATAAGATACGTATCAGAATCTGGAATCCCCACCATTTGAGATAGATAAGCAACCCAGGAATCCTTATCGGGTTCATCAGGGTTAGGCATGGCCGGGGCCTGAACTTCAAATCCTCGAGTTTCTAACTCTTTCCGTAACCAAGGAAACCAGGCATTATTTGGATTGCCCTCCCACCCATGAATAATAAATACTCTTTTCATTTTTATATTTATATAGCGTAGGCATGGACCCACAGCGAGAACTCGCACAGGCGTTTCGGCTATAACATATTTATAACAGCTCCAAGGGAGCTATAAGAATCGGATCTTCGAAACGCCGAGCGTGTAGATAGTCGAGCCCGCAGGAGGCGAGAACTATCGGTCGAGTCGTGGGTTTATGCTGTAGCGTCATTTCTTAATGGCTAACCAAATAGTTTTACCTACGACAATATCAAATTCTTTTTGCATATCAAATGCCATCGTTTCATTTTTCGTATTAGTGAACTCATCGATAATGGTTTCTTCTGCAATCATTTCCGACCATTTATTTATGGCATCTGAAAGTTCTACATCGGAACTAAACCAACTCCCGGATATTTTGTCATCCATTTTATAACCCAATTCTTTGCGCATATCTTGTATCTGACGAATCAACTCACGAGCATAACCTTCGCCCTTTAATTCCAAACTTATCTCAAGATTTAGCTTCGTACTTTCTACTTTGTCATATTTAATTTCTTTTATATTGAGCTCGTCTCTAATTACCTCCTCAATGTCAGGTTGGAAAGGATTCAATCGGTTAACAGTAATAAAGCTCAATGGCTGCCTGACCTTTATTTGATTTTCTTTTCTAGTAGCTAAGCCAACAACGATTACCTCTCGAGCCTCGGCCATTTCTTTCTCTAGATCACTATTTATTAATTCTTCATCGGCAATCGTCCAATCTTCTAGATGAATGCTCTTATCATCTTTTATCAGTTTCATATACAGATCATCGGCTACGAACGGCACAAAAGGAGCTGATAATTTGACTGTTTCTATGAGTAGATCTTTTAATAAAATCAACGCTCCTTTTCTTTTCCTTGATCGGCGCAACCACCAATTAGATAGATCTTCGACTAAAAACTTCTCTATGGACCTCGCAGCTGAAGTGGGATCATACGCATCAAGCTCATTGGTTACCTCTTCAATTGTGGTATGAAGTCTCGAATAGATCCAATCATCAAGCAAGTGCTTTTTAGATTTTATATCCTTATCTGAGCTCGTCTGCTCATAGAGATCATAGAATCGATAACAGTTTCGCAGAGTTGAGAGAAATCCCTGTGAACGCGTTTGCAATTCCCTATCAGAGAACAATTTATATTCACTCGGTGCATTAACCGTGTATAGATACCAACGAGGCGCATCGGCACCATATTTATCCATAACATCAAAAGGTAGTACTATATTGCCCTTTGACTTGGACATCTTTTTGCCCTTTTCGTCTAAGATATGGGCATAGCTCATAACATTTTTAAACGGTTCGCCACGATTCATCAATGTAGATATGGCCAAGAGCGTATAAAACCAACCACGAGTCTGATCAATACCTTCTACGATAAAATCGGCTGGAAACTGTTCCTCGAATATTTTTTTGTTGTCAAAAGGATAATGCCATTGAGCAAAAGGCATAGCACCAGAATCAAACCAAACATCAATCAAGTCCGGTATTTTGATCATTTCTCCATCGCACTTTTCACATCTTAATTTAATCTCATCCACATAGGGCCTATGCAAATCTAATTCGCCCAAATCATTTCTGGGAATATGCCTCCAATCAAGCTTAATCAGCTCTGCCCATTTTGGTTCCATCTCTTCACTCTTCTCGTATATAGATCTTTCATCGTCTCCAATAGCAATGGCCCGAATCATTCTGAGTGGATCGCCATGACTTACGATCAAGATCTTTTTATTTTTATACTTAGCATCAACTTCTCTCATAAACTCTACCAGTCTTAATCTTTCGTCATTCCAGCTTTCACCGTCATAATGTTTAACATTAAAATCAGATCCCCAATGATTAAGAAAATCTTTCAATTTCTTGCCCTCTGTTTGAGGCCCCCACTCAATCTCCCTTAGACGATCATCTATTACAACGCCAACACTAAGCTCTTTACTTACAATGTCAGCAGTTTCCTTAGTTCTAATGAACGGCGAAGCGAATATATAATCCACACTGCCAAGTTTTTTCAATTCTTTGGCCGATTTTGTTACGGCTACTTTTCCTTCTTCCACGAGATGATATATATCCTTATCCAGATGGGAACCTATAATCATTTCGGTTTTTTCTTTTCTCTCGCTTAGACCATGACGCATTATGTAATACTCATTGCCTGAACTAATAGCTGAATCTTCTAAATCTTTAATGCTACCAATAACGCTTCTGTTCTCGCATTTTTCATTCGTACACTCCCAAATTGGCAATGGCGTCGCCCAGTATCTTTCTCTAGAGAAGGCCCAGTCCTTGCCCTCTTTAATCCATTGTCCAAATCTACCATCGCCGACATGTTTCGGCTCCCAATTTATAGTAGAGTTATTGGCTAGCATTTCGCTGTTAATAGCAGACATTTTTATAAACCAAGAGTCTTTGGCGTAATAAAGAAGGGGCGAGGCACAGCGCCAACAAAATGGATAATCATGCTCGTAATCTTCTGATTTTAACAACTTGCCACTCGAAATTAGTTTTTCAACAATTAAATCCTCAGTCTTCTTGTCTTTGACGTACATACCCACTAAGCCATTGCCAACATTTTCTTTAAATTTGCCCTGCTCATCTACGGTATGGATAGTTGGCAGGCCGATCTTAAATCCTAGATTATAGTCATCCTCTCCATACATTACTGCCGTATGAACCACGCCTGTACCATCTGTAGTAGAAACAAAGTCTGCTGGATAGACTTTATATGATCCATCAGATTTTAGTTCTGAAATATCAAAAAGAGGTTCATATTCCAAACCAATAAGATCTTTGCCTTTTATATCAGTCACAATGCTACTTTCAGGTAAAACTTTCCCTAGTAAATCTTTGGCTAAAATATAGTTCTCGCCTTCTTCATTAGCAACAACATAATCAATACCCTCGCCAATGGCCAAGGCAACATTGCCAGGCAAAGTCCAGGGCGTCGTTGTCCAGGCAAGAACGAAAGTATTATCCGGCAAATTAAATTTCTTATAATTCTTTACTTTAAACTTTAAATAAACGGATCTTTCTTTCACTAGTTGGTATCCCTGGGCAACTTCGTGTGAAGAGAGTGGTGTACCGCAACGAGTACAAAAAGGTACGACGCGATGAGCCCTGTAGAGATATTTATTGTCCCAGATCTGTTTGATAATCCACCACAATGTCTCCATATATTTCGGAGAGTACGTAATGTATGAGTCATCCATGTCTATCCAGTGGCCCATTCTTGTGACCATGTTCTCCCATTCTTTTTTATACTTCCAGACACTTTCGCGACAACGCTTATTAAAATTAGCGATACCGTAATCTTCGATATCTTTTTTGTTTTTAAAACCCAACTGCTTCTCGACTTCAATTTCCACCGGTAAACCATGAGTGTCCCAGCCAGCTCTTCTAAGTACATAAAAGCCACGCATGGTCTTGTAGCGACCATATAGATCCTTAAAGGCTCTGCCTAGAAAATGATGGATGCCCGGTCGGCCATTAGCCGTCGGTGGACCATCAAAAAAAACAAACTTCTTTTTGTCTTTATTCTTGGCCAGACTTTTAGCGAAGGTTTTATCCTTTTCCCAAAAATCTAATATCCTATTTTCCGTCTTCGAATGATCGTACATGTTACTTCTCAATATATCCTGAATTGACACAACTTTCAATCTCTGTAAACTTAGTATTAATGCTTACCAAAAAACAAAAGATAGCCTTACTCTTCTTGGTCATCACCTTCTCACTTTCCATCATCGCCACAATTTATGGCTGGGATAATAATTACGTTTGGTATGACATAGTACTCCATCTATCGGGTGGATTCTTCATGGCCATGTTTCTCTATGACTACTTCTCGTCCGCTATAACTGGTACTAGTCGATTTAAAAAAACGCTTCTAATCATCGGCTATGCTTTAATTATTGGGGTTTTATGGGAATTCGCTGAATTTTTGGCAGGTAAGTATTTATCAGATCCTATCTATAACATTTGGCATCTCCGCACATACTTTATAGGAGATCTGGATGATACTCTTGGTGATCTGTTGAACGATATAATCGGCGGACTTACATTTGCCATTGCCTTCAGAAAGAAAATTTAAATAACAAAACCGGCCCGCTAACAGCGGGCCGGTTTTGTTTTGGGCTCTCTTTACATCTTCTTGGGTGCAGAGATACCCATAAGCCCAAAACAAATTCCCAAAACAATTAGTATACCTTTAGCCAATACGAGTCGAGAATCTCTAATTTTTTCGTCTTCGTGTAAAACCTTATGGCTCTCATAGAATTTATGAAAGTCGTTTGCAACCTTTAATACATATTCGGCCAAATGATGTACGCGATAACTTACTCCGATTTCTTCAATTAATTCCGGTAAATGTATAGCATCTATAGCTAGGGCCACCTCTTCTTCATCACTTATTGATATCTCTTTATCTGGCCCAACCACAATGTCAGATTTATCGAATATACTGCTCAATCTAGCATAGGCATACTGCGCATAGAATACTGGATTCTTTTTTGACTGCTCCTTGGCCAGCTCTACATCAAATTCCATATGAGTGTTCATATCTTTAGCCATAAAGAAAAATCTAATAGCATCTCTGCCTACCCTAGGAAGGAAATCATCCAACAGAACAAACTTACCCTCGCGCTTGGACATTCTTTGATATTCATCTTTCTCTTTGACCATAATCAATTGGTGCAACAATATCTCAAGCTTGCCATCCTCATAACCTAATGCTTTTGATCCAGCTAATAATCTTGGCATATCGCCATGATGATCGGTCCCCCAAATATTTATGGCCTTATCAAATCCCCTCTTCTCAATCTTATTCTTAGTGTAAGCAATATCGTTCATTAAATAAGATGTCTGACCATCGCTTTTAACAATAACCGCATCTTGCTGATCTGGAAAATAATTACTTACTTTAAACCAAGACGCAGTGTCTTTCTCATATACCAAATTCTTACTTTTTAAATAATCCAGAGCACTCATCACTTCACCACTAGTATGTAGCTGACTCTCCCTAAACCAAACATCAAAATTAGCACCAATATTAGCCATTGAATTTTGGCCCGATTTAATTAAATATTCTATGGCAAAATCTCGGCAGTAGTTTATCTGCTCATCCTCCTTAATAGGCAATTCTTTGTCTATCAATTCTTTGGCGATACCTACTATGTATTCGCCCTTATAGAGACCATCTTCAAAATCAATTTTCTCGCCCCTTAATTCTTTTAATCTCAGTAGGACTGACTTGCCTAATTTCTGGACCTGCACACCGACATCATTGATATAGTATTCTTTAGTAACATTGTAGCCACATTTTTTAAACACGTTACCCAATGTATCACCATAAGCAGCAGCACGAACATTATGAACCGTCATCGGTCCAGTTGGATTAGCTGAAACAAATTCTAAATTAATTTTCTTCCCATCTCCAAGATCTATCTTTCCGTAATCATCACCAGCCATCAAAATCTTTTTAAATTCGCTTGAAATGAAATCTGTCTTCAAGAAAATATTTACAAATCCCGGATTAGCAATTTCTATTTTATCGGATATTACCGTTAATTCTTTATCAGATTTTAATTCATCTCTAATTTTATCTGCCCACTCTATGGCTTTGCCACCCTTGGTTTTTTCAAGTTTAAAAGCCAAGTTGATAGAATAATCGCCAAGATTTCGATTTGGTGGATTTAAAATATCGAAAATCACGCCATCGGCGTATTTAGATACAATCTCAATAATTTGTTTTTTTACCGTCATTTCGTCATCTCAAATATACATCAAAATTTAAAAAACAGCGATATATCGCTGTTTAGAATGGAAAGCCCGATACGATCTCATCAATTAAACCATTACTACCGAAATCAAGAGCTTCTTTGGCGGTAAGCCAGCAATCGGTTTTCTTAGATCTCTTCGCCAACTCCTCAAGGGGCATACCAATACGATTAGAAATTATGGTCAATACGATATCATTCAATTTTCTAAGGGCATCGGCATCTTCAAGGACACGATTAACTTCAATCTGTCCAGGTTCACCACCATAGGTCGATGCTTGATGAACAAAACTGCCGTGGCCATAGATGCGCAGAAACCTGTGGCTAAGATATTAACCGTAAAACCATTTTTAACTGCAGCCGAGATAGCGTCACACACAGCAAATCCCTGAATTATTTCACCACCCGGCGAATTCAATACAATCCATACAGGCTTAGCCTTATCTTCTTCTTTAAGAGATGCGAGATTAACTGTAACAATTAAAGCGTCGGCATCACTCAAAGCACCTTGTATGAAAAAGATTCGCCGATTTACTAGCTCTAATACCCGCTCATCAAACGCCGAGACTCTCATAACCCGACGCGTTGGAAGATTTGGCATTGTCACATTACCTCCGCAAAAGTACTGTCAGAATGATAACAATTAATATCTCGGTGTCAAACGATTTGAAAAAAAATCAGTTAACTAGCATAATAGATAGGTAAATAATTAATAAATTATCAAAATGCACGAACATGATAAGCTAACCATTGAAGCCGTTAAAAAGGTCGGACCGTCGGTAGTCAGTATTGTAATATCTAAATATCTTCCCAAAATTAAAAGCGGATATACCCTACCATTCAGTAGTGCACCATTGTTTGGTAATAGCGAAGGTGATGACAAAGAAAAAGTTAAGATTGGCGGTGGCTCCGGTTTTATTGTTCATTCTGATGGATTAATTTTAACAAATAAACATGTTGTCTTTGACCAAGAAGCAGAGTATGTGGCAGTCACCAGCGAGGGTGATGAATATCCAGCTAAGGTCGTATCACGCGACCCAATATATGATATTGCAGTGCTTAAGATAGACGCCAAAGATTTGCCAGCAGTCAAGCTTGGCAACTCTGGTAAAATAGAACTCGGACAGACTGTCATTGCAATCGGCAATGCCTTAGGTATGTTTACCAATACTGTCTCTAAGGGTATTATCTCTGGATTATCACGTACAATCTCGGCATCACTTGGTTCAGGTGGAGAGCTGGAGCATTTGCGAGGTGTTCTACAAACCGATGTTGCTATCAATCAAGGTAATTCAGGTGGACCACTGATTGATCTTGATGGTGAAGCAATTGGCATCAATACTGCTATCATCTTCGGCGCTCAGAACATTGGGTTTTCAATTCCTATTAATTGGGCCAAAAAAGATTTAGAAGATATTATGAAATATGGAAGAATTATCAAGCCTTATCTCGGATTACTATATGTAATGCTCAACAAGAAACTTCAAAAAACATATTCTTTACCAATTGATCATGGTGCCCTAGTTGTCAGAGATCATGACCCCAAATCAATCGCCATAGTTCCAGATTCTCCTGCCGATAAAGCCGGCATTAGGGAGAATGACATTGTCGTTGAGCTAGACGGAGAAACCCTTGATGAGCACACTGACCTTAGTGACATGCTTCAGAAATTTGGTGTTGGCGACACTATTCATATGACCGTCCTAAGAAAAGAAGAGAAATTAAAATTAAAAGCGAAGATAGAAGAAAGAAAATAGATAGGCAGAAAACCCGACCACAACAATGGTCGGGTTTTCTTTTGTCTTTTATTTATGATATTTTAGCATCAGTACTTTGAGGAGACTATCTATGGCCGAGATAAATTCTCAATTCACCATCGTTAATCTGTTGGAGTGGTTGATTTTTAAAATACATACCTACATCATGGCCACCACAGATGGTAAGACAATCCCAGTTTTTAATGCGAAGGCCGAATATTGGCATCGATGGCTTTGGGATTTTAAAACATCGGGAAGTAGTGAATATAATAATGCGGATTTTATAGATGAGATTACCAGACTTGTTGGTATGTCATTCGACTGGAGTAGTCATTATCCTAAACACCCAGATCTTGACGAATCTTGGTCGCTCTTCTTGCATAATTATTTTAACTCTTCTTGGCATGGAGGATTCATCATGCTCACCAAACCTACTTCTCCGCTTCCGCGAATCTGGGAAATAATCATCGCACGTGAGATGGCTAAGATTATCTTAGATGGATCGCCCCTATTCAGACGGCAAAATCTCGACTGGAAATAATGCCCTGCATTCAGGGCTTTTTTATTTTATGAGAAAAAGATAATATTTGGATATGGCGGAATACGCGAACAACTCGAAGGCTGGTTTTGATTATGAAATCCTGGATACAATCGAGGCTGGTATGGTATTGAAAGGATCCGAAGTCAAATCAATTAAAACAGGCAAGATTTCAATTAAGGGCTCCTATGTAAAAATAATTAATGGTGCGCCAACATTAGTCGGTGCTAATATCCCTCCCTACCAACCGGCTAATATTATTGAGCACTATGATCCTGAGGCTTCACGCAAATTATTATTATCCAAAAAACAAATCTCTACTTTAATTGGCCTTAGCCAATCACAAGGATTAACACTGATACCATTGAAAATTTACGACAAGAAAGGCCGTCTCAAAATGCTACTCGGCATTGCCAAAGGAAAAAAGAAATACGACAAACGCGAGTCCATAAAGAAAAAAGATGTCGCCCGCGCTAAACAGAGAGGCATCGATCCAGATTAAACAATTTGATATTAATATTTAATAGCGTAGCCCAGCTCCATAACGAACAATCCGACCGAGCCAGTAAGAAATAAATAAAGATGAAGATATTTATCCGGTAACAAATATCTGGGCTGAGGCCTATGGGGCCGATGGGTCCCAGATTTTGTTCGGATATAATGATGAATCTTTATATTATTTCTCTGGCGAGTGGAGCTTGTGAGAGATGGGACTGGGCGGAGCTGGACTTTTCGCGCTTTTCCTGCTATAATGATATCTGGGGATGTGAGTTTCGACAGAGTTTCTTACCAATTCGATGCTAGGGGTGGATGATCGTTAACCACCTTAATCACTCGGTCATTTTTTAGGTGCCAATTATACACCTAATCTAGCTTTCGCTTAACAGCGATCGCCGCTTCGCTCTCGATGTCTGCTAGAGAAATCGAAGTGTCATATAGCG
>Ga0208375_1002376_pt1 | contig 17893 bp, 18 predicted proteins | sample RifOxyD1_FD_184038 | JGI IMG/M metagenome (GOLD analysis project Ga0208375, IMG submission 184038) | Soil microbial communities from Rifle, Colorado - Rifle Oxygen_injection D1 (SPAdes) | ecosystem: Environmental > Terrestrial > Deep subsurface > Rock core/Sediment | place: Rifle, Colorado... | reverse complement strand
TGCCGGTACTCACGTTGAAATCGGCCGCCGCATTTTGCAAAAGTTCGGCGCCGATGAAAAAATAATCAGAGCTATGGAGTCCCACCATGGCGAATACCCCTACTCCACTTTGGAATCATATATCGTGCAGTCCGCAGACGCCATCTCAGGCGCGAGGCCGGGAGCCAGGCGAGACAGCGTGGAAAATTATTTGAAGCGCTTGGGCGACTTGGAAGCCATCGCCACCGCCGTAACCGGAGTGGAAAAAGCTTACGCTCTGCAAGCCGGCCGCGAACTGCGAATTTTTGTCACTCCGTCCCAAGTCAATGATGTTGAAGCCAAAAATATCGCCCGCGACATCGCCGTCCGCATTGAAAACGAACTCAAATATCCCGGTGAAATCAAAGTGGTTGTCATCCGTGAATCAAGGACGATTGAATTTGCGAGGTAACCCCACCCGCCTTGCGGGCACCCTCCCCTTGATCAGGGGAGGGAAAACAAAAAAACAAAACCAGACTTGTCACAAAAACAGTGATGTGGTAGTCTTTCGCTCGGAAAGGTAGGTACTATGACCCCCGCACAAAGGGATGATATTTTGGAAGGCGCCAAAAAAGCCTTCTTTGAGGCAATGATGGATGGTTGGGTTGGCGAAGGAAATCGCAGATCCATAAAAACAAAGGATGACGATGGGTATGTAACCATAACGTACGAAACTGAGGATGGTAAGTACAAGGTAGTTGATCGCTATTGCACTACCTTGTCCGACAGGTCAGGCGGTACCACCACGATTTTTTTCAGAACGAGCTTGATTTGGATAGCCGTCTGGTGGATGGCCTATGGCGGTCATTATCCTGAGAGTACCATTCCCTTCCTAAAGCATGCTCTGAAAGAAAATTACGAGGGAAGGGTGTTCAATGGAGGACGTGGACCAGCTTATTTCCCATTTCCCCCATGCCAAGAAGAGAGGCTTTACACCAACCACTTTTATGGTGATTTCACCTCTTTCAGGGGAGAAGAATCCATCAATTCATTCAAACCAAATGAGGTTGGTCGAATTGGTTTCCATAAATACTTCGGTATGAGTTTTCTTTAGATGTTCTCACCGCCACCTCAGACGTGGCGGTTTTCATTTTTATATTTTTAAATTTATCCAATTTCTAACGGCCGTTATTTTTTGGATAATGTTGTTTTTTGTTTTCTCTTTGAGATTATTTTAATTCATATTCCCTCCCCTCCCCCGGATAAATTGCGTCTATGTCAAGATACTCCCGAATGCGTTGGCAGAGAAAGAGGGATGATTTAGGTTCGCCCATAATAACAAAAACTCGTTTAAGTTTATGTGAGAAACTAGTTTGTTTGCCTTGCCTCTCCTCAGTCGAGGAGAGGCCGAGACGAAGTCCGGGTGAGGTTGTCTTCTCTACAAACTCCACCAAATGCTCCGAGTCCATGTGCGATGAATAACCTTTTACCACTTCTATTTTCGCCCTAACTTTTATTTTCCTTTTATTGGCATATTGGTTTCTCTCTTGCCCCTCCCCTTTGGGGAGGGGTTGGGGTGGGGTGATTTCTATCTCTTTTGCCCCATCCTCCAGCTTCCTCCCCAAAGTGCCCGCCGCCTGATAGCCAACAAGAATTATGGTGGCGCTCGGATCTGGCAAATAACTTAATTCGTGATTGACTACCCGACCCCCTTCCGACATGCCTGAGCCGGACAAAATAATTCTTGCTCCTTTTATTTTTTCTATTTCAGCAGAATCTTGCGCACTTTTGATAATCTGTAATCCCGGAAAATCAAAAATATCATCCCCTTTTTTTATTTCTTCCTGCACCGACTTTTTAAAATCCTTTTCATATTTTTTATAAATATCAGTCACCTTGAGAGCTAGCGGCGAATCCAAAAATACCGGCACCGACGGAATTTCTTTGTCCTCAATCATATTGTTTAATTCATAAAGCAAGACCTGCGTCCTCTCTATTGAAAAAGCCGGGATTATTATAGTTCCCTCTTTTTTAATTCCCTCTAATATTGCTTCCTTTAATCTTTCCCTCCTTTCCTTTTTGTCTATGTGATTTCTATCCCCATACACACTTTCCATCACTATATAATCCGCCCCCAAAGGAATATCTGTGTCTGGCAAAAGAGTTGACGGCGAATTGCCAAGGTCTCCAGTAAACGACACTGTTATTGTTTTTTCTCCCCTCTCCTTCGCAAGGAGAGGGGTCGGGGGTGAGGTCGTAACATTCAAAATAGCCGAACCTAAAATATGCCCAGCGTTTTGCATTTCTAAAAAACAATTTTCGAATAATTCAATTTTTTCTCCGTATCTATGGCCTTGCCAAAGAGAAAAAGCTTTTTGAATATCTTCCTGACTAAAAAGTTTTTGGTTTGGAAACTTCGATTGCATAACTCTAAGCGCGTCTTCAAGCATAGGTTTGGAGAGTTCCATGGTTTCAACTGTAGAAATAATTTTGCCTTTGAAGCCGTCTTTTACCAACTTCGGCACTTTGCCGATATGGTCCATGTGAGCATGGGTAATCAAAAGAAAATCAACTTCTGCCGGATTGTATTTGAAAGGTTCAAAATTTTTTTCTTCTCTGCTGTCTTGCAAGAGTCCGCAATCAACCAAAATAAACTTGCTATCATGTTCGAGCATTATATTGGCTCCAGTAGTTGAACCAACTCCGCCATAAAATATAAGTTTAGGATTGCTCATTGTTGGTTTGAACTTTCTTTCTTATTCCCAACTCTCTTATAAAACTGTAAAGACAAGCTGCCAAGATGCCCAGCAAATCCATTATGAGATCCATTGTGGTATCAAAGGGGTATCCAACTTTATTGATTTCCGCTTCCCCGAGAAAAAGTTCAAAAATTTCCCAAGATACAGCCACAAACATTGAACCCAAAATAGAAATGATCAAAAATCTTGCCAGATTTCTGTTTTGAGGATTAAAAAAGCCGGAGAAAAAATAGAGCCACAAGAAAAATACCGATAGAGTGCTGCCGCCCAAAAAATGGACCAGACTATCAAACTCATTGGTTGACCAATAAAGATAGTTGGCTGTGGCAACGTAATGAAGCACGCCAACAATGGCTAACAAAAAGAACATTTCCCAAAAAAGCGGTTTTTTTAACATGAAAATAATTTTAACACAAAACCCCGCTAAGCGAGGTGTTATGTAGGGCTACTCAGAATAATTCCCTAATTGAAAAATATTAGGTGGGTGGCTTCGATCCCGACTTTACGTCGAAAAAAGTTAGCCTCCCTGAATATGCGCAATCTAGAAAATATCCGGGTAACCCTGCCCTAATTATACCGCTATTCCAAGAGCCCATCCAAGTTTACATCATACAAAATCTGTTCTTGAATTAAACGGTAATTTATTATTTCTTCCGGCTTAAACCAGTGATCTATTTCTTTTTCAGCTTCTCCAATCGTACCAGAAGCGTGTATGAGGTTGCGGACAGCCCTTCCGTCCTCATCGGCCATGATGTATGAATCCAAAACAAAATCGCCTCTAATTGTGCCTACATCAGAAGATCTCGGCTCTGTCCCGCCCGTTATCTTGCGTACCAATTCTACCGAATGCGCCCCTTGCCAAACCAAAGCTATGACTGGCCCGCTTGATAGGTATTTTTTTAGCTTTTCCAAAACAATCTTAGTAATTTCCTGCGGGTCATCCGTCCATAATTTTTCTCCTTTTTCTTTGGCCGCTTTTATTCTTTTTTCTCCAGTGATTCTCCGCCATTCCGGATCTAGAGTGTAATGTTTCTCTACAAATTCCGGAGTCGGCACTAGCATTTTTATACCAACAAGCTTCAGTCCCATTCTTTCGTATCTTTTTATAATTTCGCCCACAAGCGATCTTTGCACTCCGTCCGGCTTAACCACTACTAAAGTGCGCTCTTCTTTTGGATGATTTTTCATAAATAAAACTTATTATAATTTTGTTAATACTTCAATACCGTTTTTGGTGACTGCAACAGTATGCTCAAAATGAGCCGAGAGCGATTTGTCGCGGGTGATGAAGGTGTAGCCGTCGGAGAGCCTCTTTATATCACGGCTACCTAAAGAAAACATGGGCTCAATGGCAATAACGAGTCCTTCTTTGAGCTCGGGCCCCTCGCCCCGCTCCGCTTTGTTCGGTACAAACGGCTCTTCGTGCACATCATAACCCACTCCATGACCGGAGAGCCCTTCTATAATACCCAAATTATATTTCATGGCCACTTGCATAATAGCGTCTCCGATATCCCCAATGTGACCATGGGGACGCATGGCGACAATTGCACGATCCAATGCTTCCTTGGTAGCTCGCACAAGCGTTTCCGCTTCCTTGCTTATCTTCCCCACCGGCACCGTGAGTGCCGCGTCAGTGATAAAATTTTTGTAAGTTAATCCCAAATCCAAAGAAACAATATCGCCTTCAAACAAAATACGGCCGCCTTCGTTTGGAATGCCGTGCACTATTTCTTCGTTGATGGAAACACAAAGGGCCGCCGGGTATGGCTTTTTGGCGTCATACGGCTGATAGCCCAAAAAAGAAGCAGTGCAACCGGCTTCGTCAATCAATTGTTCGGCATAAGTATTGAGCGCGTCGGTCTTCACTCCCGGCTTCACTTTTTTGGCCACCTCTTTCAAAATCCGCGCGTGAATCTTGCCCCCTTCCCGCATTATGGCTATCTCTTCTTCTGTTTTGTATTTGATCATTTGATACGAAAATTATGCGAAAGCTACGAAATGATAAAGAAAATTGTACCACAAAATAAGCTTTTTCAGCTCTTGACTTTTAATGTTAATCAATATATTGTTTTTTATTAGGAGTACCAGATGAGTATTTTCGTAAACACAAGAGTTGAATTTCAGCTTACCGACTTCCACAATCTTCCCTGTGGGGACGTGGAGTGGCCCACCATTCCACCTGGCCGTTATGAATTGGAACGCGTTTCCAATCCCTATAGCACAGACAGCAACTGGTTGGTGCTGAAAGGCACCAAAACGGGGATGTCTGAAGAAGGGTGGAAAAAACTCTTCACAGAAAAGGCTGGCAACCGTCAAATCACACTTGAAGAGGTGTAGTGATCGTAACACCTCATAAAATTCTTTCCCGCCATTGCGTCGCAAGACCTCTGGCGGGTTTTTCGTTTAATTAAAAAGCTAGCGAAGCTACCCACAAGCTCTCTCTTAATGTAAGAGAGATTTAGTGAGTTATTTTTATTAGGACAGATTGACTTTCCCCATTATCTCCTGATGCACTTCTTCAATTGTCTGCTCGCCGTTTATAGATAGAAATCGGTAATAAGAATTGTTTTTGAAATAATTAATGGCCGGCACAACGTTTTCTTTATACCAATCCAATCTCTTTTTTATTTCCTCGTCATTGTCATCATTTCGGCCCCGATTTTTCAAAAGCTTCGTCGCCCATTCATCCGAAACTTCTATTGAAACTATTGTCGGATTTTCTCTGCCATAAAACTTAATGGCCGAGTCAAGAACTTCTGCTTCTTTAAGTCTACGGGGTGATCCGTCCATAAACATATGCTCTTCACCTGAAAAATTCTGTATCAAAGAATCAGAGAACGCCCATATTGGCAAAAACTCTGGGAGCAGTACTCCGTTTTCAATTATGTCCCTGATTTTTTGGGCGCTAAAAGAATCCCCCGAGGCTAGTTCTCTAAATTTCTGGCCAGTTTCTATATAAAGTATTTTTCTTTCAGGATCTTTCTTTTTTAACTCTTCCTGCAAAAGCTTGGCTTGAGTGCCCTTGCCAGATCCCGACGGACCGAAAAATATGAATGTTTGTGGCGTCATAAATATAAATTTAATAAATTAATCAAAGTGCCCAGGAGAGGACTCGAACCTCCACGCCTTGCGGCTTACCCACCTCAAGGGTAAATGTCTACCAATTTCAACACCTGGGCAGTGAATTTCACCATTATAAACTTTTTCTGTTGTATTTCAAATGAAAATATAATAGATTAGCCGCATGTCCGGGCATAATAAATGGTCAAAGATTAAGAATAAAAAGGCGGTGACAGACGCCCAAAAAAGCAAGGTTTTCAGTAAACTGGTGCGTTTTATAACGGTTGAATCAAAAAAGGCCAAGGGTGATGTGAATTCACCGGGATTGAGAGCTGCTATTTTGAAGGCCAAAGCAGAGAATGTGCCGAACGATAATATTGAAAGAGCGGTTAAAAAAGGCACCGGAGCTGATGCTGGGGAAATGGAACAAATAACCTACGAGGCCTACGGGCCAGGCGGCTGCGCTTTGATGATAGAAGCCCTGACTGACAATCGGAACAAGGCCGCTCAAGAAGTAAAACACATTCTGACCAAAAACGGTTTTGAACTGGCAGCGCCTGGCTCGGCGGCTTGGGCTTTTGTGAAAGCGGTTGATGGCGGTTGGAATCCAAATATGCATATTCAAATCGGAGAGGCAGATGGGGAAAAATTAAATGTCTTAATAGAAGAACTTGAAGACAATGATGAAGTCCAGGAAGTTTACACAAACGCCGAATAAAATATTGGGTATAGATCCTGGTTATGGCAGAATAGGTATTGCTGTTATTGAAAAATATAAGAATGATCAAAAATTAATTTATTCTGAATGTTTTGAAACAGACGCCAAATTGCCGCATTATAAACGGCTTTTTTTGTTGGGAGAAAAAATGGCGGAGATTATAAAAAAATATAATCCGCAACAAATAGCGATTGAAACTTTACTCTGGAGCAAAAACAAAAAAACCGCTCTGCAAGTGGCAGAAGCCAGAGGAGTAATACTGCTTGAAGCAGCTAGGAATGATGTCTTGATAAGGGAGTTCAACCCGAATCAAGTGAAGTTGGCAATCACCGGCTACGGCAAAAGTGACAAAAAGCAAGTTATAAATATGGTGGCTAAACTTATAAAGATAGGCCCGCCAGCCAATGGAAAAGAACGGTTTGACGATGAATATGACGCAATTGCCATCGCCCTCACCTGCTCCGCCATTTCACTATCCACAGATATGATTGCCTAAAATATTGCAAAAATGTTTGAGTGTGATAAAAAGTACTCATTAAAAATAAAATAAATTTTTATGGATGACGAAGAAAAAGATTTTGAAGATGTTCCTAAAAACAATCTGCCTGACCCTTTGCTTGCTGACGATGACGATGTGAACAATCCGGAAGACGAAGAGGTAAGCGGAAGCGATGATGATGACGAAGAGGATGATTATTAAAAATTTACTCCGGTTTTAGAACAACAAAAGTTTTTTTGCCTATTTTTATTTTCCTCAAACTGTCCCCCACCGTTTCGTTTGAGTCATTTATTTTTTTATCGGGATAGTCCGAGACGGCCCCCGCTTCGATTAATCTTCTGAATTCTGTTTTTGATTCCACAATTTTATTATTGACCAAAATATCTATTATTTTTTCTCCTTTTGGAGTTTTCAAAACTTGAGCATCTTCAGGAAATTCTTTTTTGCTGAAAGTGTTATCAAATGCGTTTGCGGCTTCTTCTGCAGCATTTTCTCCGTGATACATTCTGACAATTTCTTTGGCCAATTTCATTTTCATCTCCTTTGGGTTAGCCCCGTTTTCAATTTTTTCTGACATTTCTTTTATTTCACCCAAAGAAACATCTGTAATAATTTCAAAAGCGTGAACCATAAGATCATCGCCCCAACTCATAATCCTCCCAAACATATCTTCTGGGGTTTGATCCAAAGAAACCATATTCCCTTCTGTTTTCCCCATCTTATTTCCACTTGAATCAACCAGGAGTTTTGTGGCAATAACAATCTTCTCCTTGTTTTTCAAAGTTTTCATCAAATCTCTACCGACAAGCATGTTAAATGTTTGATCGTTACCCCCTATTTCGGCATCCACATCCATCATCACAGAATCATACCCTTGCATAAGCGGATATATAAGTTCGTGGATATAAGTTTCCTTTCCTTCCTGCTCCCGGCGCTGAAACATATCTCTCTTCATCATTTGACCAACTGTGCCACGAGAGGTTAGCTCCAAAGAATCAACAAAACTCATTTTACCAAACCATTCTGAGTTGAATTTAAACAAGGCCGGATTGCCACCGTCAAAAGAAATAAATTTTGATGCTTGTTTTTTGTATTCTTTTAAATTGTTCGTGACTTCTTCGCGAGTCAATTTCTTTCGTGCCGCAGATTTATCTGTCGGATCGCCAATCATGGCAGTAATATCACCCATAAGAAGAATTATCTGATGCCCAAGTTTTTGAAATTTCCCCAGTTTCAAAAGAGGGATCACATGACCAAGGTGAAGAGTTGTGCCAGTTGGATCAATGCCCAGATAAATGGAGATCCTTTCTCCTTTCATCAATTTTGATTTCAAGAAATCTTTACTTGGATATATATTTTCAACCCCGCGAGCAAGGATTTCGTCAATTTTATTCTCATCAACTATAACCTTTGGTTTGATGCCAAACATACAAAAATGCTACCATAATTTCTCTTTTTGGCATAATATAATAGGAACATGATCAGGAGATTGTTAAAGGAACATAAGCCAGCGATAAAAACCTTGTTAATGCTTGCCGTATCAGCTTTTTTGGTTTTGAGCGCCTTTGTTTTTCTTTGGGTAAGCACCTTCAAGGCACCGACTTCAGAGTCCATTAGGGAAAGAAGGGTGACCGAGTCCACCAAAATATACGACCGGACCGGAAAGATTTTGCTTTACGACACTGGCGGCAGCGTTCGAAGAAGTGTTGTGCCGATAGAAGAAATATCCAGAAATGTAAAAAATGCCACTATTGCAATAGAGGATAGGGAATTTTATGAACACAATGGCGTCAAACCCAAAGCTTTCTTGCGGGCTGTTTTAGTAAACATTGTGTCTTTGGATTTTAGCCAAGGAGGTTCCACCATCACCCAACAGGTCGTGAAAAATTCCCTCTTGACCGGAGACAAGAGCCTGCTTGGGGGGCCAACTCGTAAAATAAAGGAGTGGGTGCTAGCCGTCAAATTGGAGCAGATGACAACAAAAGAGGAGATCCTATCCATGTACTTAAATGAAATCCCATACGGCGGAGTAATTTATGGCGTGGAGGAAGCCAGTGAAGCGTTTTTTGGCAAAAAATCTTCCGATGTAACGCTAGCCGAGGCCGCCTATTTGGCCGCTCTGCCAAAGGCGCCCACCTTTTATTCTCCCTACGGCAAAAACCGAGACAAACTTGAAGAAAGAAAGAATTTGGTTTTGAGGGAAATGTTGCGGAACAATTTTGTCACCCAAGAAGAATATGATGTGGCGGTAAAAGAAAAAGTTTTGTTTCTGGCCAAAGGCGATCAAAGTATCAAAGCCCCACATTTTGTTTTTTATGTGTTGGATTACGTCAAAAACAAATACGGCGAAGAAATAATAAATAGCGGCGGATTGAGAGTTACCACTTCCTTAAATTATGATTTGCAATCGGCAGCGGAAAAAATAGCTTATGATTATGCCATCCAAAACAAGAAAAACTTTAACGCCGAAAATGCCGCTATTGTAGCCATCGACCCTAAAACCGGAGAAATCCTGACCATGGTTGGATCCAGAAATTATTTTGATCAAGAAATTGACGGGGCTTTCAACGTCACTACCGCCAAAAGGCAGCCTGGCTCTACCTTCAAACCTTTCGTTTATTCTGAAGCTTTTATAAAAGGATTCACTCCAGAAACGGTTGTTTTTGATTTGAAAACCCAATTCTCCACGTCTTGCGCTCCAGAAAACATGACCATGGGCAATGGCTGCTACGCGCCGGAAAATTATGATTCTGTTTTCAGAGGGCCGGTAACCTTACGAAGCGCTTTGGCCCAATCTTTGAACGTGCCATCGGTCAAAGTTTTGTACTTGGCTGGACTTAGTGAATCAATTAGATTGGCCAGAGACATGGGTATAGAATCTTTGAGCAACAAAGGAGATTATGGACTAACTTTAGTTTTGGGAGGCGGCGAAGTCACTCCCCTGGAACTGACCGGAGCTTACGGAGTTTTTGCCAACAATGGAGTGAAAACAAAACTTACTCCTGTTATTGAAATAAAAAATAAAAACGGAGATGTTTTGGAAAAAAGCAGCCCGAGCCTCAGCCAGGTTTTGCCAAAAGAAATTGCCCTAAAAATTTCCGATATTCTTTCTGATAACGTCGCCAGAGCGCCATCCTTCGGACAAACCTCGGTTTTGTATTTCCCCAATCGAGATGTGGCTGTCAAAACCGGTACTACCAACGATTACAAAGACGCTTGGATAATGGGTTATACCCCAAACATAGCTGTTGGCGCTTGGGCCGGCAATAATGACAATACCCCCATGGAAAAGAAAGTGGCGGGCTTTATTGTCGCGCCAATGTGGAGGGCCTTTATGGACCAAGCTCTTGCCAAAACTCCAGACGAACAATTCGAAGAACCCTTAATCGAAGATAAATCCCAAATAAAACCGGTTTTGCAAGGTGTTTGGCAAGGAGGTGTGTTTGCCACCTCAACCTCCGGCCAAAAAATTGTTACCGGCGGCGTGCACTCGATTCTTAATTGGGTGAACAAAGACGACCCGAGAGGGCCAGTACCTCCAAATCCAAACTCCGATCCACAATTTGAACGTTGGGAGTACGGAGTCCGCATCTGGGCGCAAAACAATGGCTTAACTAATGACCCGCCGTTTATTCTAAACTAACTTTAAAAATATTTTGTTGGATTTTAGCAGATCTTCTATTTCGGTTTGATGCATAAAGATTTCATTGCGGAAAACCGGATTGCATTTTATTTTTAAATTATCCCCTTTTATCTCCAGCATCTCTTTGGAAAGTTCCAGGCCTGTTTCTTTTTTTATAGCATCTAAAATCAATAATAATTTTGTATTATTATCTTTTTCAAATTTTAAAAATTTCTGCAGAAACCCTGATATGTTGTACATGCTTTATTGTTTTTGTTTATGTTCACTCTTCTAACCTCTCCCCGTCCCTCTCCTTACTTTAAGGAGAGGGTGACTCATATTTATTACTCGATTATATTGTAGAACTTGTTGCACAATTCCCTCCTTAAAGTAAGGAGGGTTAGGGAGGTTAGTAAATAATTAACGATTCATCGGCATCACAACATACATAAAACTTTTGTCGGACGCGCCGCTTATAACCAACGGTTTGCCGGCGCCACCAAAACTTAAAAGCAAACTATCTCCGGAAATAGACTGCAGACAATCTGTTATATATTTATGGTTAAAGTTCAACTCTACATTATCACCTGACACAACCGCTTTTATAGATTCTTTGTATTCGCCAACATCATTATTTTTTGATTCTACATTTAACAACTTATTTTTGATATCTACTTTCAGCTTTACCTGATTTAATGTGTCCGAAAATATATTTGATGTTTTGATGGAGTTTATTAAATCGTTTTTCAGAATAGTGGCCGTGGTGCCAAACGATTTTGGTATTATCTGTTTATAATCCGGGAAAGATCCGTCTATCAAACGGGACACTAAGTATAGACCGTCCACCATAAAGGCCGCTTGGTTTTTTTCAAAGATAATATCTATGTCTCCGTTGTAATCTTCAAAGAGTTTTATAATTTCCGAAACATTTCTGTAGGGTATAAGAGTGGTTGGAAAATCGGCCGGCATTTTGGTATTAACTCTCTTTTCCGCCAAACGAAAGGAGTCGGTGGAAACAAAAACCAAACCATTATCTCCTTTGTATATGAAAACACTTCCTAATTCCGGTTTAATATTTGAATTTGAGGCGCTATACCAAACCGATTTAAACCCCAATATTAAGTCATGGGAGTTTATTTTTATTGATTTTAAATCACCGAGTTTGGGAATGCTTGGGAAGTCATCGTGTGGCATGCATTTTATAACTACCGAATTTTTACCTGAAGATATTTTTAAATTATTTTCTGAAGTTTCAAAAACTAAGCTATTTTCTTTTGTTGACGACAGCACTCCCAACAAAACAGTGGCCGGCACAGCCACAGAGCCTTTTTCTATAGTTTTAATTTTTATTTCTATTTCTATACCAATATCCAAATTGGTAGATTTTAAAATCAATTTATTATCATCTGAAACACTCAAATAAACACAAGAGAGAACCGGCAAAGTCAGGTGTCTGCTTGCCAGACGAGACGCTTTTTGAACCGCTTGTTCTATTTTTAATCTTTCACTTTCGAATTTCATATTATTAATTTTATTTTTTAAGGTATATTATCCATGTGAATTAGGGGATTTCTTTTTTAGTTCTTTGTTTTGAACATTTTTTTATGTTTATTTTTTTTAACTTATGTTTATAAGTGATTTACAATTAAATAATTTTTTTAAACCCATTTAATTATTTGATTTTTAAACACATAAACGGAACAGTTTATAAACATATAATTAACAGTTAATTAACCTATAATCGATCTGATTTCTTGGATCTCTTTTAATAATAAAGTGTCAACTTTAATTTCTTTCTTTATTTTCTCGCAAGAGTGGATAACGGTGGTATGATCCCTGCCGCCAAGTTTTTCGCCAATTGATGGATAAGAGATGCTAAAATCCTCTCGCAAAATATACATTATTATTTGCCGAGGTTTGATCACCTCTTTTCTTCTGGTTTTTTCATAAATCGATTCTTCCTCTATTTTATAAAAATCGGATATGATTTTGACCACTTCTTTATAAGACAACAACTTCTTTTGTTTAATGCTGTTTTTAACCAAATCCTTCACTTCATTCAAATTTAGAACCTTGTTTTTAGTCTCGGTTTGGCAAACTATGAGATTTATAACACCCTCCAAGTCTCTAATATTGCCTTTTATGGAGTCGGCTAAATAATCAATAATATCCTCCTCCACAAAGAGATTTATACTAGAACATTTTGACTTTATTATTGCCACTCTAGACTCGTGGTCTGGCGCCGGGATATCGGTAACCATGCCAGCCGCAAATCTGGATTTTAACCGGTCTTCCAGTCCAGTGACGAAATTTGGATGTTTATCACAAGAAAAGATTATATGTTTGTTGCTGTCTTTCATAATATTAAAAAGATGGAACAACTCTTCTTGAGTTTTTTCTTTACCAGAAAGGAATTGGACATCATCCATTATCAACATATCGTATTTACGGTACCTCTCTTTAAATTGACTCACCTTATTGGCTTGCACCGAACCGATATAATCGTTGATGAATTTCTCGGAAGTGAAGTAATATATTTTTTTTGAGGGGTCGGCTGCTTTGACGGCGTTACCTATGGCCTGGATCAAATGAGTTTTGCCGTGGCCAGTACTGCCGTAGATGAAAAACGGATTATAAGCTACCCCAGGATTTTTTATAACCGCTTGGGCGGCAGCGTAGGCCAATTCATTGAATGGACCAACAACGAAAGATTCAAAAGTGTATCTGGGATTCAGATTATCGTCCTTGTTTACATAAAATTCAGACAAAGGCAGTTCTCTGGTGCCCTGGGCGCCCTTGGCTGGGATATACTGGTTTTTGGTCTCACTCTCCTCTTTGATCACATATTCCAAAGCGTGTATTGATTCGGAAGATTCTCGGAGATGTTTCAGTATGAGTTGGTGAAATTTTTTCAACAACCATTCTTGAACAAAAGTATTTGGCACACTCAAATAAACTACCCCGTTATCAAAGCCAGAGATTTTGGTCTCTTTGAACCAAGTGGCGAAATTCGCCTTAGAAACAGAAGATTCAATTTGCAATAACACATTATTCCAAAGCTCCTGAGTTTCCATGTTCCCATTATATATTCAAATCAGGTTTGGGGAACTTGTATTTGCGGTCAAATATGTTTATAATGTGTTTATAACAAGGTGAGAGTGTTTATCAGTTAATTTCCAACCGGATGTCAATCACATACCAACCTAAAAGAAGAAAAAGATCAAAAGCGCACGGATTTTTGAAAAGAAGCAGAACCACTGCCGGTTCAAAGGTTTTGCAAAACCGCCGCCGCAAAGGTCGTAAAAAAATCGCCGTCTAATTCTTAATGCTCGCAAAAAACCAAAGAATTCCAAGGAAGATGTTCCCTTTGTTGTCGCAGGGAGCCAGGTTTAAAAACAGTCTTTTTTTATTGAAATTTTCGCCAATCGATGGTTCTAGCCGCTTTTGTTTCTCTATTTCCAAAAAAATAACCAAAAGCGCGGTGGTGAGGAACAGGTTGCGCCGTTTGGGTTATAGATTGCTGACAAAACATATTTCCCTCATAAAACCAAACACTCTCGTCAATTTTTCTTTCATGAAAATACCAAAAGACGACGAAGATGTTATCATAAATCTTGAATCAATCTTAAAAGAATCAAAATTAATTAAATAAAAAATGATAGCCTTCTTCAAAACCATCGTTTACACTCCGCTTTATAATATTTTAGTCCTTATTTTAAATATAAGCTGGATTGATGCTGGACTGGCGGCCGTTATCTTGACCGTTTTGGTGAAAGTTGTCCTCTACCCCCTAGCCAAAAAAGCCACCGTCACCCAAGCCAAGATGAAAGAAAAAGAAGGCGAACTGACTTCCATAAAAGAAAAATACAAAGACAAACAAGAACAAGCGGTTAAAGTAATGGAATTTTACAAAACCAACAATATCAACCCCTTTTCCAGCATTTTAACAATTATTATCCAAATTCCCATTATATTTTCCTTATATTACATATTTTTCAAATCTGGTTTGCCAAGTATTGACTCTTCCCTTTTGTATTCATTCATCAAAGCGCCGGCCTCAGTCTCCATGAATTTTTTGGGATTTATAGATGTTTCCCAAAAAAGTATTGTGCTAGCCTTTCTGGCGGCCGCCAGCAGTTTTTGGCAAATGCATTTGGCCTCAAGCTCTCAAAACAAATCCGCCTCCGCATCTCCTTCTAGTCGAGCTCCGCTGGATAAAGAGAATTTTTCCCAAATAATGAGCAAGCAAATGAAATACACCATGCCCCTCATTGTCTTTTTTGTTTCTTGGAAAATATCAGCCATTGTGGCTCTCTATTGGTTTGTGAGCAATTTGGTCAGTATTGCGCAGGATGTGTATGTAAGGCGCCAGATGGCTAAAGTTTCTCTTTAATAACTCACCTCATTCGAGCCTGAAGGCTTCTCAGAGCCTGAACGGCCCACCCTCTCTTACTGCAAGAGAGGGGCTCGAAACCTCCTCTTGTTGTAAGAGGAGGTAGGAGGAGTTATTTATCTGCTCAACGATTTAAGCAAGTTTTCCAAAACGGCTGATGTGGAAGTTAAGACGTTGGCCATCTGATTTAAATTGGAAGAGGTGTTAACGGAAGTTGGAAGGGAAGAAACAAAACTAAACGGCACGTCGCTACTATCGCAAATACTCGTGCCGGATACGCAAACTTGCAAGTAAAACTTATTCACATCTTTTTGTATAAGTTGAGGATTGACGTCAACCGAATAAGAGTCACTCCAAACGTTTTGAGCAATTGATTGCACGTTTTGTCTTAAACTCCCCCAATCAAGCAAATACAAATCCACTCCTTTCCCCGAGTTGTTAGTCCAACGCGCCGTAAACCCACCTTTTTCTATTAGAAATGCTTCCCCATTGTTTGGCGATGTGACAGTGATGGTTGAAGGACTTGATACAAAAGAGAATGAACTATCGCTGGTGTCACAAATAGAACTATTGGCATACAGACACACTTTTAGTTTGAACCTATTTACATCTTTTTGGAGTATGTCTGAACCAACGTTAACTTGAAGACTTTCTCCGGAAACATTGGTTCCTAAGGTTTGGGCTATGTTGCCCATTGAATCATCCCAAAGCAAATACACATTCACGCTCTGTTGATTGGATTTCCACTTGGCTATAAACCCGGCTTTTTCACTAAGAAACTGCTCTCCCCCGTTCGGATATCCAACCTGCACAGAATTTTGAGCACTCGGAACATTAATATTAACCAGATAATTATTGCTTGTCTGGCCCGAAGAATTGGTGACGGCGATGGTTACTGCGGCCGATTGGATTCTGGATGGAACCATAAACCTCGCGTATGTATCTGATATGCCCGTTACGTACACAGTTTGAAGATCCCAAAGAGCCCCAATTTTGACAGTTAACGGGCCACTAAGACCTGTTCCATAAATATAAGCTTCTTCGTTTGCATAAATCGTTCCCATTGGGCTTGCTTTCGATTCTATGCCCGTGATCACAGGCGGCAATGATATTACATTTACCTTTACGCTATCAGAATAAGAACCGCAAGAAAGAAATATTGTTTGGGAGGTGGTGAAGGGCCCGGCGCTGCGGTCGCCTGCTCCGGAAGAGGGAAGATTGCCGCTTGTTCCACCGGACCAATAACAGTTCGAAGGATTCAAACCACCGTACAAATTCCAAGAAAGATTGACCAAAAACCCAGAATTAATATTTATTGGGCCGTCAGTAAAGCTTGCAGGATAGCTCCCGGCTGGACCAACTTTAATGTCCACTCTCGGCGTTGTTGATGTTTGTGTTGCAGGACAGGGTGTAAATTCGCAATTGGGGCCGGTGCGACTAACATAAGTGCCGTCGGGGCAGAGTCTGGCTTCCAGAGTGCAAGCGATTGGAGGAGTTGGACCAATGATTTGAATTGGAGTTGGTTTGGCACATCCATAAAGGGCATTTAGTTTAGCACGAGTGCGGCCGCCGACATAGCCGGTGGGGGAAGAAAGCCCGGCCGGAGTCAAAATTTCACTCCTGTATCTTTCTTGGAAAGAGCTGACCGAAGAAGCAACTGTTTCGTTAAAACCAAGATAGTCCCAAGAAAACAACCCTTCTTTTGTTAGGACGGAAACTAAAGCATCAACATCGCTTCCTTTGTCTCCAATTTTCAAATCTGTATTAAAATTATGGCAAAATTGGTCAGGAGAAGCACCGGTTTGGCTGGCGAGTTGGGCTTGCAGCTGTTTAATCATGGCGAGCAAACTGGCTATTTGAGCTTGCAATTCTGCATTGGTAGCTGCAGAAGCAAGACCCGGCATCACCATTATAAGAGCAATCGCACAAACAACAATTTTTTTCATTTGATTTTGCGAAATCATGTCGTGCGATACGTCGATTAGAGCACGACTTAATTTCTTTTATTATTAATGCTAAAATTATACAAGATTATTCCCCAATCCTCAACAACCACAAATAGCCGTCTATTTTGTTGCGGAAAATGAGATGAGATTCGTCGGGCGAGAGCATGGGATCTATCACATCAATTTTTTGGCCGGACAAATCGGTGAGATCGGCGACACCATAAAAAATATCGTTGCTCAAGTCAATTTTTTCTATAAAGTCCTCGGTGGAAACCAGACCTTTATACCAAACATCAGGATAATTGCCGGCCGGCAGTTGGTTTGGCACGGCGCAATAAAAAGTCGGATTTTTGTCCTTTAACTCCACGCATTTTTCGGGGAGCGTGTTGGTTCTACTAGATATACCGGTCTCAGCGATTCCTATTTTTTTCAAAGTTTTATTGCCGACATCAAACGAGTAATTATAACTCAAAGCCAGGGCGCTGCCCTTGGTCTGCATTGTTATCGTATTTGCAGAAATCCATTTTGGCAGCCATTCGGTGAGCGGGTGGGACAAAACTTGGGCGGCGCCAGTGCCGTCGGGGTTTGAAATAAACCAGCTAGAGGAGCCAGAAACGGTGTAGTAAAAAATCTTGGTACCATCGGGACTTACGGCGATTTCTTTTATGCCGGTCGGCAGTTTGCTCACGGTGGTGCCAAACGGAGTCAAACTCTCAACGGAAGTTGAAGCAGTGTTTTTGTTCAGTTTTACAAAACTAGTTTCTATAATCTCACTTTCCGCCATAAGAGTCTGGGCCAAAAATCCGGAACCATTAGGCAGCCAAAAAGCCCGCACTATTTTTGGAATGGTGGTGTTGGTCAATCTGGTTATTGTGTTGCTATCGGACTTGGCCTCATAAACATTGCCGGTGCCTTTTTCTACAAACCTAACAACG
>Ga0208375_1002373_pt1 | contig 17910 bp, 16 predicted proteins | sample RifOxyD1_FD_184038 | JGI IMG/M metagenome (GOLD analysis project Ga0208375, IMG submission 184038) | Soil microbial communities from Rifle, Colorado - Rifle Oxygen_injection D1 (SPAdes) | ecosystem: Environmental > Terrestrial > Deep subsurface > Rock core/Sediment | place: Rifle, Colorado... | reverse complement strand
ACAGCGATTATTATTCCAAAAAGTGAAGCAACCCCAGCAAAGAAAAGTGATATAGAAGAAAGTCTATGGCGTGAATCAATAACATTCCCAGATTTATTTTCAATAGTTAAAAAAGGAACGACTGTCCCTGCCGTAACAAAAGCAAGAGACATAGCATAAAGAAAATCAGGAAGTCGAAATGATGCATTATAAATATCAAGAATTGGACCAACACCAACATGCGTAGACAAAAGTCTGTCGCGTACAACACCAAGCAATACCGAAAATATGGAAAATGTAGCGAGTAATACTGAGTTCTTGAAAATCATATTAGAGTTAATTATAACATATGTCGAATAAACTTTGACATAATTATAAAAATGTAGTATCGTTATGAAGTTCTTTGTTGGGTAGACGCGCGATAGTAATATCGTGAGGAAAGTCCGAGCACATAGTTATGTTTACATAACAAGCGTAGCGGGTAATGCCCGTCTGAGGTGACTCATGTGTTGCGAACAGAAACGATCCGGTTTAGTCCGGCTGAAACGGCTAAATACATACGTGTGTGCAAGACCGTGCTTCTAATGTTTACATTAGAAGAGTGTCGCTAGATCTTTACAGTAATGTAAAGACAAGATAAATGTCTATACAAATACAGAACTCGGCTTATAGACAAAGAATACATGAAGAAGTCGCCCGTAAGGGCGACTTCTTCTTTTCTAAATTATTGTGAAATAGTAACTTTTGAACCTAAAAACAAACCATACTCGCGGGCTTTGTTCGCTCCAATTTCAAGTACATAAGATGCTGACGGTTTATTAATATATGTCTTTGGATAATCTTCTGGCAATGCATTCTCTACGATATTCACAATAATTCCATTACTATTAATCCAAATTATATCAATTGGAAATTGCATATCTTTCATCCAAAAACCAAATCTTCCAGGAATACCAAAATCAAAAAGCATTCCCTCTCCTTCACTTAAACCAATTCTTCTAGAAAGTCCATCTTCACGAGATTCTTTTGTATCCGCAACTAATGCCTCTATTTTTCCATTTGGAAAAGTAATAACTGCTTTATCGCGAACTATGTTTTCTAAAAACATCGGGCGACAAACTTTTGTAGAATTACATTTATACAAAGACAGAGCTACAAAACATAATGCTATCACCAGTAAAAAATAAACTACTCCTCGTTTTTCTTTACCAGTTAATTTGTGTTTATACATTGAAACAGTATACCTTATTATTTCCTTACTTTCTTAAATTCAGAATTTCCTTTGCTATTATAATACACGTACAAAAAAAGAATACAGAATGAAAAAATCCAAACATAAAAACCAAAATCAAGTCCTCCTCCATATAAGAAAGAAGTCAAACCTAAAGCTATAGATATTAATGGCAGTTTTATGTTCCACTTTTTATTTTTAATAATATCTCTCAAACTAAGAAGAAAAAATATGTTTGCAAACCACGCAGGTATCCCAGAAAATAGTGCAACCCATCCAGTTAACAAAATGTAAAAACCAATTACATGAACACCTGTATAATCTACAATTATGCATGGAGAAAAAAGTGATACTAGGTAGAGGCCAATTATAATTCCAAAAATTCTTTTTTTAAAAAAACTCAAAAAATCATTTCTAATCTTTTTCATATTTTATTTAAAAGTTAATTTGTGTTTATACATTGAAGTAGTATACCTTTTAATTTGAATAACTCCTTGTGTCATTCCAGCCCCCGATCGTGGCCGAGGGTAAACTCCGGCGGGAATCCAGTGTCATTAATTCAAAGTGAACAGTAACCAGTGGGCAGTAAGCAGTAATGCAAATACAGACCTGGATTCCCGTCTTCACGGGAATGACATGGCTTATAAAATAATCTATAAAGAAAGTCAGAAATTACTCCAGCCTCTATATGTACTAAACGAAGTAAATGACCCGAGATGCGAGGCGGAAAGAATTTTTATGAGGAGGTGTACGAATAGTACTTTGCAGGAATAAAAATTCTCCACAACAAAGCAGATTGGGTTAGTTACTTTGTTTAGCGATTTATTACTTTCTTCCGGCCTTAGCGCGATCGGATTCAGTAAGTAACTGCTTTCTCAAACGTACTGACTTTGGTGTAACTTCCAAATATTCATCTGCGTTCATAATTTCAAGGCCACGTTCAATACTAATTTCCCATGCAGGAACAAGATTGATAGCTTCGTCAGCACCTGAGGAACGCATGTTTGAAAGTTGCTTTCCTTTTGTTGGGTTCACCATCATTTCTTCACCTTTTGAAGTGTTACCAACAACTAGTCCTTCATATACTTCTGTGTTTGGAAGAATATAAATTACGCCTCTGTCTTGCAAATTCCAAAGTGAGAAAGCAAGAGCCTTCCCGCTTGCCATTGAAGTCATAGAACCAACTAAACGACGAGTAATTTCTCCAGCATAAGGACCGAAACTACTAAAACGAGCAGATAATATTCCAAGACCTTTTGTATCGATAACGAATTCTCCACGATAACCAAGTAATCCACGTGTAGGAATTGTAGCCTTAACACGATTCACTCCGTGCTTTTCTGTCATATCCAAAATCTGTGCTTTTCTACGTCCTAACTTTTCCATTACAACTCCACATGACTCTACTGGTACATCAATAACAAGTTCTTCATATGGTTCTTCTTTTACTCCGTCTTTTTCATGGAAAATAACTTGGGGTTGTGATACTTGAAGTTCATAACCTTCGCGACGCATTGTTTCAAGTAAAACAGCAATGTGAAGTTCTCCACGACCATAAACTAAATATTTATCCATTTCAAAATCAACATGAAGCCCAACATTTATTTCAAGTTCTTTTTCTAGTCGATCACGAATTTGTCGTCCTGTTACGAATTTTCCTTCTTTACCAGCAAATGGTGAGTCATTAACCAAAAAGTTAAGAGCAATTGTTGGCTCATCAATATGAATAGCAGGAAGCGCTTCTTGTGATTCATTTTTCAAAAAAGTTTCTCCAATAAAAATATCTGGGAAGCCAGCAACCATGACAATGTCCCCAGCTTCTGCAGTTTGTGCATCAATTCTTGCAATACCATTAAACGTAAACATTTTTGTTATGCGTCCTTTTCTTGATTCACCCGTTGCTTTTTTCACAATAATTTCTTCACCGACACGTGCCACTCCATCATAAACACGACAAACAGCCATACGTCCAAGGAAATTATCATATGCCAAATTAAATACCTGTGCGGTGAATGGATTATTTATATCTCCTGTTGCCTTTGGAACTTTTTCAAGAATAACATCAAGTAATGGAGTTAAATCTTTTCTTTCGTCGTCCATACTTCTCATTGCAATACCTTCACGTCCAATTGCATAAACAGTTGTGAAGTCTAATTGTTCATCATTTGCACCAAGCTCCATAAATAATTCAAAAACTTCATCGTGAACTTTTTTTGCATCCGCTGCTGGCTTATCAATTTTATTTATAACAACAATTGGCTTAATACCAAGTTCAAGAGATTTCTTTAATACGAAACGTGTCTGAGGCATAGGACCTTCCTGCGCATCAACTACAAGCAACACGCAGTCAATAGAACGAAGTACTCGCTCAACTTCAGAACCAAAATCAGCATGTCCTGGAGTATCCAAAATATTTATTTTCACACCTTTATATGGAACAGAAGTATTCTTCGCAGTAATCGTAATACCGCGTTCCTTTTCCATTGGATTAGAATCCATTGTTTGACCTTCAACGCCAACACCACACTGCTTCATAAGTCCGTCAGTGAGTGTAGTCTTGCCGTGGTCAACGTGGGCGATAATGGCGATGTTACGAATTTCTTGTTGCATGGTGAAAATAGTTATTAGTAATTAGTTATTCGTCATTAGTTGAAATACAGATAATTACGAATGTAAAAGCGACGAAGTCCATGACTTCACCGCTTTTACCAATGTCAGCTATGATAACACATTTTTACTAAATACGCTAGTGCTTTTGCATAAATATTCTTATTAAGTTAAAATAACAAAGCCTCGGCTAGATTGCACAAAACTTTGGTCCGACAAGGATCACTGGTTAGACACCCCTTCCAGCAAATCCTGGCGTTATGTTTTGGGAAACCGAACGTCAGAAATCATCAAGCTGGTTTAATCCTGGTGAAGAACACTGCGTCTATCCGAGGCAACCTCAAGCCCGTCATATTCTGACGCGGTTTTTTTATATATAAAATAAGCATATTTTTGCCTTTTGCTTGACAAAAGGTGTTAAATATGCTATAATTGATATACCTCTTTGCGGGTGTAAAGAGGATAACTCTTTGTAAAGAAAGGTCCAGAAAATGGACAAGCAAAAAATGCCAGCGGTGTATCAAACAATTCTCGGGCGCAATCCCGAAAATTACAATACATTCCAAGAGCCGTTTGTCGTAGCACTATCCCTGCCTCGCATGGGCGAATGGGATTTCAAATGGTGTAAGTCCGAATTTCTCGGTTGCGAGTATGGACACTATGGTTATCGGATTATGCCGAAGGCTAGCCCTGTGAATGTTCAGGTATACGGTGATCGTAAGATCATCGAGTACTTAGCAAGAACTGGCAAAGCTACAGTGTGCGAACTCGAACTCGTCGTCAAGAAATTGGCTGATGGTCGGGAATACATACTGGTGAATTTGTTTCTCACGAAGCCTAATCGGAAAGTGACAAGCGAATTTTCTATCATTCCGGCAGGAAGAGAGCGTCCATGGTTCGTTTATACGACGAAAGATATGGGTGGCTCGGGGATCTCAGTCCGTCATTTGTAAAAATCGGATGGCTTAGTTTCTAGGAAAATTACAGTTAGTTAAATTTCTTTTTAGTTAGTTGTCGTTTGTGCAATCCTGACAAATGATATTGGATGTTAGTTCTTTATTTGGATTTAGTTTGAGTTTGAGTTTTTAAGATGTTTCTTGAGTTGATGAAAGTCCTCGAAATGTCTTAGTGATGACATGTCACGCCGTCATGACGTCCGCGAAGCGGGTCACGTTATGCGAACAGCCGGCTGCAAGGCCAGCAACAATCTCTATAGCGATATAGAGATTTTACTTTTTAAATAAACCCTACTTTATCCCTATTTCCTTCAAAAATGCTTTCTGGTTCGGTGCTCTGCCAAGAAAATTCTTCACGAGTTTCATTTCATCTTCGCTTGACCCCTTTTCTAAAACTTCACGACGCCACTTCATTCCAACTTCAGTATTTGTCATTACATTTTTATTTCCTTTTGTCTTAAATGATTCGAATGCATCACATGCATAAACAAGAGCCCAGAGATATGAATAATATCCCGCGTCATATCCGACAAGATGACCGAAGCCTGCTGGGAATAATGTTTCTTTTTCTGGAAGGTCAATATTAAAGTACAATTTATTCATTCTGCGATATGCTAGGCGTGCATCTTTTACTTTGCCAGTATGTAAATCAAGATCGAGTTTTCCTTGTATGAGTTGTCTTGTATAAAAGTAGGCACTCTGAAAAATTTTCCCTTTAATAATTCTATCTATCATTTCTTTTGGCATATGCTTCCCAGTTTGATAATGCTGTGATAACTTTTCCATAACTTCTTTATCCCATACCCAATTTTCCATAATCTGAGATGGTGCCTCAACGAAATCCCATGCAACGTTCGCTCCAGCTTGAGATTCCAATCGCGCGCGAGTAAGTGTCATATGTAGCAGATGACCAAACTCATGAAAAATTGTTTCTACTTCACCTAATGAAAGTAATGACGGAACTTTCTTAGTTGGAACTGGAAAATTACAAACCATACTAGAATATGGTGCTACATATTCTTCTGTTTTATATCCATGCTCGTGGGAAACAACAACATCAAACATTGCTGCATGACTATACTTCCCTTCTCGTGGAAACAAGTCCATTGAAAAATATCCAATAAGTGTGCCATCATTATTGTTTATCTGATACATTTTTACATCTTTATGCCATAGTGTTGTTGGATATTCTGCAATCACAATTCCAAATAAGTTTTCACAAAGATTAAATAATTCTCGCTTTACATGTTCAAGTGGAAAATATCCTCTCATTGTTTCTGGGTCAAGATCATAGAGCTTCTTCTTTAAATTAGTAGCAACATAACCAATATCATAGTGTTCGACTTTCTTAATTCCGAGAGTCTTGGCGTGTACGCTTATGGCCTCACCTTCTTTTTTTGCAAGTGGAGCAAGTGTTTTTAAAAGTGAATTTTGAAAATCCTCTGCTGTCTTAGCAGACTTTACCATACGAGTCTCAAGTCTAAAATCAGCATGATGTTTATATCCTAAGATGTGTGCAATTTCATGACGGAGTTTTACTATTTCTTCAATAATTTTAAGATTCTTCGTCCCTCCCTTTTTCAAATTTTTAAGGGCTAACTCTTCACGTTTTTTTCTATTCTCAGCCTCTACCATAAAAGGGCCGATGTGTGGATATTGAAGTGAAACAATGTATTTACCATTAGGATGTTTTGGGAGTGTCGAAATAAATCTCTCCGATAACCCAGCAAGTTCTTCCTTAGTACATAAAATATAATCTTGATAATCATTAATATTTTGCCTAAAAGCAATGGATAATTTACCAACTTTTTTCATCAAGATTTTTAATTTCTTTTGCATAGCTGGAGGTAAATCAAATCCCATACGACGATATTCGCGAAGTGTTTCTTCTAAAAGTTTAATGTCTTCTTTGCGAAGTTTTTTCTTTTCATATTCAAAATTACCTTCATAGTATTCACAAAGTGAAATAAATAAATCTCTATCGTATTCTATATCGACAAGTTTTTGTGACATTTCTGTTGCTATAGCATGTGATGCGTCACGAACTTCTTTTTTTGGAGAAACTTCAGAGAGTAGCCCCATCTTATTGAAAAAGCTTTCAAAAGAATCATCACATCTTTCAAGTGCATACAATGTATTTAAAAATGTTCTATTTTCTGGAAGAATGCTTTTAATTTCAGCATATACTTTTTTCTTATTAAGAATATAAGCGTCTGCTTGTTTCTTCATTGTAGCTTTCGTCATTTTTACCCATTTAAAATCTTTTGCTGTATAAGGAATTGTTTTCATAGTTCTATATTCTAACATATATAAAAATAACAAACCCGGCCGCTTGCGATAGCCGGGGATGCGTAAACAATTCATGCTCTGCCACCACTGATCATGGGGCCAATGAAAATTTACTCTCGGTTAACACACCGATAAGGTCGCCGATCAGATATTTACTACTTTTGTGTATAGGCATCTCCTTTAACCGTTGATGAACTTTGCGGATGTTCCCATCCACTTTTTTATTCTAACATAAAAATATAAACCCTCCGAACTTGACGCCCGGAGGGTAATCACGCATTTAGCCCCGTGATAAGGCTGCGTTTCAACCAGGTTTGATATTGCCCTGCATAGGCATCTCCTTCCTTAGGTAGGCACGCAAGTGTGCAAAGTTATTCTAGCACTATTTTAAAAAAATGATAGACCACTAAAAACTAGAAGAACGCCTCTGTGTAGATTGAGATTTCTGGTACACCTCCCTCTTTTAAACCTCGCCAATAATCACGAACAAATGGAATTGTTCCGCATAAGAAAAATTCTGGGTCGGAGAGATTTTTTGACTGCTCTATAATATCTGCAACTGGTATACGACCATCTTTGGTTGTCATTCCAAACTTGATTTGGAATCCAGTGTTAAGAACCTGGATTCCCGCCTGCGCGGGAATGACACAATTACTATTTTTATAATCCTGAGTAATATAATGATTTACTTTAAAAGTTTCTGGGTATTTTTCGGTTAATTGCCCCCATTCATTTTTGAAAATAATATCCTTTTGTGTTTTGTTTGAATAAAAAAGTATTATTTTACGATTTGGTGTTTTTAAAAGAGATTCTTGTATCATTGCTTTAAATGGTGCGATACCTATTCCACCAGAAATTAAAACCAAAGAACTACTGTCAGATTCTGTATAAAAATAGCCATAAGGAAAAGAGGCGGACAATTTATCTCCAGCTTTCAAGGAAATAAGTTTGTTTGAAAATACTCCAATACTTTTTATTGTAATAGTAAAAGAATTCGGTGAAATTATATTTGAAATACTATATGACTTACCTTCGACATGTCCTGTTTCGGGGAAAAATACTGTGATGAATTGCCCTGCTTTAAATAATGGTAAATTACCATCATACGATAATGTTAAAGTAAAAACATTTTCTGTTTCTTTTTTAATATCTTGTATTGTGTAAGTAATATTATTTTCCATGATTTATTTTTTATGTCATTCCAGCGAAAGCTGGAATCTAGTGTCATTCTAGTAATACAGACACTGGATTCCAAATCAAGTTTGGAATGACAACCAAACAAAGAAGGCCGTCAAGTATGTAAGTTTCCTTCGTAGTCTTCTACTGCCTTGCGTAGTGCCTCATGTCCTAATACTGAGCAATGATACTTTCTATCTGGAAGTCCACCTAATCTATCAATAATCGACTCTGGTGTCATGCGTTTAGCTACGGCAATCGTCATGCCACCATTTTCTGTTGCCATAACTGACATCATTGAAGTTGACGCAATAGCTGAAGCACAACCAAAAGTCCGCCACTTACATTCTGTAATTTTATTTGTTTCCTTATCTATTTTTATCCAAACAACCATCATATCTCCACAAAGAGGACTACCAGCAACACCAAGTCCATCAGCAACATAATCTTTATCATCAAGTAAAATATTTCTCGGGTTAAAAAAGTGGTCTTTTACAATATCACTGTAAAGCCAATCTGTTACATCGCATGTAGTAGGAGTTATTTTATTCATGGTTTTTAATAGGAGAAATAGTCCTTAACTTTTTTACTATACTAAAAAGTGAAGAAATTACATAATCACAATCCTCCGTGGTTGTCGTCTCGCCCAGAGAAAAACGAAGACTGCCATGCATTAAAGATACGTCTTGCTTGATGGCTACAAGCACGTGTGAGACCTGTAAATCACTTGCAGAGCATGCAGAACCGGTCGATGCTTGTATACCTAGCTCGTCTAACATAAGCAACATTGATTCGCCTTCTATGCCAGGAATAGAAATATGTACATTATTTGGCAAACGAGATGTTGGATGACCATTTAAAACTAAATCTGGAATATTTTTTCTTAATCCTTCGATAAAATAATCACGAATTTCTGTGAGGCGTGCAAATTCTTTTTCCCTTCTTTCTTCTACACGAGAAAGTGCGAAATCAAATCCAACAATAGCGGGGAGATTTTCTGTTCCACTTCGAAGTCCACGCTCTTGCCCACCACCAAAAATAATTGGCTCTATTTTTACATTTTTATTTTTATACAAAACACCTATTCCTTTTGGACCATAAATTTTTGAACCATTAAGAGTGAGAGCGTCAACACCGAGAGATTTTATATCAAGCGGTAAATAGCCCACTGCTTGGCAAGCATCTGTATGGAAAATGGGGAAGTTCTTCGTTCTTCGTTCTTCGTTAGGAAATTCGGAGAATTCTCTTCGCGAATTCTCCTCTTTTCTTACTCCTTTCTCCTTACTCCTTGCTTCTTTCAAAAATTTACCAATTTTTGCAATCGGCTGAACTGTTCCAATTTCATTATTCGCATACATAACAGAAATTAAAATAGTTTTTTCTGTAATACGAGATAACACATCTTCTACATCAACCATACCAAGATTATCTACTGGAATATATTCAACAACAAATCCTTCTTTTTCTAATTGCTTAGCTGGCTCAATAACTGCTTTATGCTCAATAGAAGAAATTAAAATATGATTACCGTATTCGCGATTCGCTCGAGCAATTCCCAAAATTGCCAAGTTATCTCCCTCAGTCCCCGATGCTGTAAAAATTATTTCGTCTTTTTCTACCCCCAAAATATTTGCAATATTCTGTCGTGATTTTTCTATAATGGCGTGCGATTTTCTACCAGAAGAATATAAAGACGATGGATTACCATATTCATCGCCAAAATATGGCAACATCGCATCAAGCACCTCTCTATGTGTGGGAGTTGTTGCTGCGTGATCCAAGTAAATTTTGCTGCGGGTTTTCATACATATTTATCTAATTCCACAATAAGAAACATATTTTTCCATAATATTTTTAAGGGAAGCAAATTCTTCATCACTATAAGTAACTTTTTTCAAGAATTGTGGGTTAACTGTTTTTGTAGGAATAAATTTTTGAAGATAATAATTCTTGGCACCTTTTATTTCTCTTCCTATTTGTTCTATCTCTTCGAACGTCAACATTGATTTAACAATAGTGGTGCGAAACTCATACGAAACACCGCTACTTTTTATAATTTCTATACTTTTCTTTATAGCATTAGTATCAACTGGTCGTGTAACTGTCTCTGTATATTTTGCAATTGGAGATTTTATATCCATAGCAATATAATCCACCAACTTTTCATCAATGACACGCTGTAATACAACTGGGTCAGTACCATTTGAATCAAGCTTCACAAGAAAGCCAAGTTTTTTAACCTCTCGCATAAATGAAATTAAATTTTCACCATGCATAGTTGGCTCGCCCCCTGTTATAACCAAAGCGTCTAGCATTCCAGTTCTAGTTTTTAAGAAATCTAAAATTTCTTTTTCATCAATTCTCGTTGTAACTGTCTCATCAACTAATTCTGGATTATGGCAATATGGACAACGAAAATTACAGCCTATTGTATAGACCATACACGCTATCTTTTCTGGATAGTCTATCAATGTAAACTTTTCAAATCCTCCGAACTTCATTTAAGCACTTACCTCCGCCATTTTTCCTGCCTCGACACAGACAGTAGCGACCTCTGGTAGATAAACTTTTCTTACATCATATTCTGCTTGCTTGCCTTCATTCCACTGACTCACTGGACGCAAATATCCAACAATACGTGAATACACTTCACATGAAGTCTCACATGTAGGACATTTGAAATGTTCCCCTGGTACATAACCATGAGTAGCACATACAGAGAATGTTGGAGTAATAGTAAAATAAGGCAACTTATAATTCTCACAAATCTTCTTTACCAAATTTGGTACAGAACGATAATCAGTAACACGTTCTCCTAAGAAAAGATGTATAACTGTTCCGCCTGTATATTTAGTTTGAAGTCCGTCTTGAATATCCAATGACTCAACAATGTCCTGTGAATAGTTAACTGGTAGTTGTGAAGAATTTGTATAAAATGGTTTACTTCCCTTTTTATATTCTGCCTCGTTAGCCACGATAATTTCTGGATACATTTTTTTATCACGAAGTGCCATACGGAATGATGTGCCTTCAGCTGGTGTAGCTTCCAAATTATAAAGATTACCAGTTTCTTGCTGATATCCAATTAATCGATGACGCATATGGTCTAGAACTTCACCTGCAAAAGCACGGCCTACTTTAGAACCAAGATTCTCACCAAAAAGATTTAATGTAACTTCATTCATGCCAATAAGTCCAATAGTAGAGAAGTGATTTTTCCAATATTCACCAAATCCTTTTTTAATATTTCTCAAATAGAACTTTGTATATGGATACAAATTTGCATCAGTTAATTTTTCAATCAATTTTCTTTTAATTTCTAAACTTTCTCTTGCTATATCCATTTGTGCGTCTAGTTTCTCAAAGAAATGTGCCTTTGCTTTTTCAATTGAATCTTTGTTCTTTAATTTAGCAACATAAGCAATACGGGGAAGATTAATTGTAACAACACCAACTGAACCAGTTAGAGCATTCGCACCAAATAGTCCACCACCACGTCTATCTAGTTCTTCTAAATCAAGACGAAGGCGACAACACATAGAACGAGTATCCTCTGGCTTCATGTCTGAATTAACGAAATTACTGAAATATGGAATACCATATTTTGCAGTAATTTCCCAAAGACCTTTTAGGTTTTCATTTTCCCAATTAAAATCTTTTGTAATATTAACTGTTGGAATTGGGAAAGAAAATACTCTACCTGCTTTATCCCCTTCTGCCATAACTGCAAAGAAGGCTTCATTTAACATATCCATTTCTACTTGGAAGTCGCTATATGTTTCTGTCATTTCTTTTCCACCAATAACAACTTTTGTATCTTTAAAGTTAACGGATGGATTAAGGTCAAGAGTAATATTAGAAAATGGTGTCTGGAAACCAACACGTGTTGGTACATTCATATTAAAGACGAATTCTTGTATAGCTTGTTTAACTTCTGCTTTAGTTAATTTATCATAACGAATAAACGGTGCGAGCAATGTATCGAAATTTGAAAATGCAATTGCTCCAGCTGCTTCACCTTGAAGTGTGTACATGAAGTTAACAACTTGTCCGAGAGCTGAGCGCAAATGTTTTGGTGCGCCTGATTCAACTTTGTCTGGTACTCCTCTAAATCCTTCTTTCAATAAATCCATCAAGTCCCAACCTACACAATAAATAGCGAGTGTTCCTAAATCATGAATATGAAGATCGCCATTTTCATATGCTGTACGAATTTCTTTTGGATAAATTTTATTTAACCAATATGTTTTACTAACTTCAGAAAAAATATAATTATTTAATCCTTGAAGTGAATAACCCATATTACTATTTTCTTTTACTTGCCAATCTAACTTTCCTAAATAATTATCAACCAAACCAAGAGATGACATCGTCGCGAAGGAGCGCATTTCAGCATGTTGCTCTCGATAAAGAATATATGCTTTCGCTGTTACCTTAAAACGAGATGTCATTAGGACATGTTCTACCTCATCTTGTACTTGCTCAATTAAAATAACACCATCCTCTGCTTTTGTTTCCAAAAAAGAAATTACTTTTTCAGTAAGTATCACAGCCTCGTTCTCATCATATTCTTTTGTGGCGAGGCCTGCCTTTGTAAGGGCTTTAGTAATTTTTATTTTTTCAAAAGGCTTTCTCTCACCAGTTCTTTTAACAATTGTTTTAAGCATAGTAGTACAAGAATAACGATATTAATAATGTCCCCCAGATATCTTATTATTGCCCCGGTTTGCCTTATCTGCAACAGCAAAACTGGGGACATAAAATGCCTTGAGAAATATGCTCCGTTTAAGAAAAAACTTTACAAAAACAGGGCTTCGGGTTGCCGTACTTTTAAATGGCAAGAAGCCTCGAGCAGTTAGCAATTAGGTAAAATCTGTTAGCTAAAGGTCAACTAATTTTATAAATATTAACCCTAATTACTAATTACTATTTTCTAATTACTTTGCATTTTGTATCATGCGTACCGGGTAACATATCAATACTTAATAAAAATTCTCCAACTATTTCTCCACCAACAAATTTAAAATGTTTTTTAAAAAGTTTTAACCATAAATTTTTATCATTTTTATTTTCTTTCACATAAAAATCTAAAAATTTTCTAAAACTTCCAAATTCTTTTTGGATTTTTATTATTTCTTGTGCATTATATATTACAGCGTTTATTTTTAACTTGTTACGAATAATTTTTGCATCATTCATTAATCTTAAAAAATCTTTTTCTCCATATTTCGCAATTTTTTTAATATCAAAATTATTATAAGCATTTCTAAAACCTTTTTCTTTCATTAAAATAGTTCGCCAAGAAAGTCCGGCTTGATTTATTTCCATAATCAAACGTCCAAATAATTCATTATCATCTTCTATTCGAACACCATAATGATTATCGTGATAGATTTTATCAACATCATTTACATCTTTTAAATTTGAAACATAATTACAATATGGGTGAGTTAATTTCATATTAATTTATAAATTTAAAACTCAACGAATGTGCCTTCAATAATATCTACAAACTTTATTCCCTCTTTCTCGAGTAAATTTTTAGGAATAATTCTAGTAAAAGCACGTCTATCTTCTTTTAACATTCCATCATGGACTGGAAAAACAATTTTTGGTTTAATAACTTTTGCATATTCAATAGCTTCTTCTATTTTCATCCATGGCGCAATTACGGGGAGCGCGAGTATTTCAATATCTTTTTTAGGATTATAAAAAGAATCCCCTGGATAGAAAAATTTATTTGCAATATAAAATCCAGTATTTTGTACTATAGCTATATCATTATGAATACAAGCATGTTTTGTGCCAAAACTTGCTATATTCACTCCTTTAATTATTACTTCTTCACCATCTCTAATAAGAACGCAAGAAATATTTTCTGCATCTAATAATTTCTTTACTTCCTCATGTGTGTAAATCACCGTCTTTTCATTTGATTTCAAAATTGTTTTTAAACTTTCTATGTGAATATGGTCAGCATGCTCATGGCTAAGTAAAATGACATCAAGATTTTCTACATTCGGTGTCTCATTCCAACTTCCTGGGTCAGTTAATATACGAACGTCTTTTTCTTCTATTAATAAACAGCAATGTCCAAATTTTGTAATTTTCATATTCCTAGTATACGATAAACCGCGATCCCAAACGCAATAGTCACATTTAGTGATTCTTTCGTGCCAAGCATTGGGATTTCGGCAATCACATCACAAAGTGCTAAATTTTCTTTTGTCATGCCGTCCACTTCTGGGCCGATAATAAAAGCTATGCTATTTCTTTCACCTGGTTCTACGGATTTATAATCCACTGACCTCTCATCTTGCTCAATAGCAATAATATAATAATTTTCATCCTTTAATTCTTCTATCGTACTTCTTATATCTTCTTTATATTCCCACACAACTACATCTTCTGCGCCAAGAGCCACTTTTGCAAAATCGCTTCTTTTGTCACCGTACTTATCAAGCGGAGTTGGTGTAGTACCACAAAGAATAATCTTCTCTATTCCTACAGCATTTGCGGTACGAAAAATAGACCCAACATTATAGACCGAACGGAGATTATCTATTACTGCAATTTTCATTTTTTAATACTAACACAATTTAACTTAGAAGTGCTTATATACGCAACAAATTAACTATAATTTTTTTAATATTTTTTTATAGTAATTTAAATCAAGATTACCAGGAGAACCTAATGATTTTTTTGATATAATATTTTTCTCCAAGCTAAAATCTTTTACCTCGTCAAGTGCCTGCCCTACTTTTACATAAGCATCTCTAAATGAAATACCGTCTTTTTCTACCATCTCATTTACCATATCAGCCGCAAAAATATCTTTCTTAATAGCTATCTTAACTGCGTCTTTATCAATTTCAATTCCTTTAATAAACTCATGAACCACTTCGAGTGAACTTTGAACAATATTCAAACTCTCAATCAATGGCTTCTTTATTAATTGTAAATCTCTATTGTATCCAGAAATAACTCCTTTTGGAATATTTTTAACAGCTAATTGATTTGAAAATATAATTGAAGCATTACCTCTTATTAGTTCCATTGAATCAAGATTCTTTTTTTGAGGCATTATACTTGAGCCTGTTGTTAAACTTTCAGAAACTTTTACAAAACCTGTTTCTCTGGCTGTAAAAAATAACATATCAGTTGCAAAACGAGATAACGTTAACATTATTTGTGAAAGTGATTCTAAAGTCAAAGACTCAAACTTACCGCGAGAGGCTTGAGCAAATAAACTATTAATTATATTTTTATCAAAATTTAATTTTTTCCTCGTATATTCTCTATCTAATGGAAAAGATACACCAAAACCAGCGGCAGTCCCTAAAGGATTTTGATTATTGATTTCGATTGCCTTATTTAGAATTTCCTGATCATTAATTAATCCTTCGACAAATGACAAACTCCAATGTCCAAAGCTAGAAAGCATGGCTTGTTGAGTGTGAGTATAGCCTGGAAGTGGACTATTTTTATTTTTCTCAGCAAATGAAATTATTGCTTCTGTTAAATCTTTATTTAGGGTTGCAATAATTCGTAATTTATTTACAGTATATAATCTAACAGCAGTCAAAACTTGATCGTTTCTACTTCTACCTGTATGAATTTTCTTCCCAACATTTCCAAGTTTTTTTATTAATAAATTTTCTATAACCGTATGACAATCTTCGTCCTCTACTCTTATTTTAATTTTTCCATCATTAAAACTTTTTAAAATATTATTTAGCTCCAATACTAAACTTTTAACTTCTTCTTTATTTAAGATACCAATAGTACCAAGCATCTCAGCGTGTGCAATTGAGGCGAGTATATCGAAAGTGAAAATTTCCATATCCATCAAAAAATCATCCCCAGTATTATATTTCTCGATGATTGTATTGCTTTTCGATTTTGATTTTTGCCAAATTTTAGTCATATGTTTATACATTATGAACTACCTTTCAATTAAAATCTAGCACGTATTTAGCAAAAGAAAATCTAAGACCGTAATTTCCAGCCAGTTGTAAATATCCAAACACAAATCAATAAAACTAAAGCTGAAAGTGCAGATAATATTCCAACTCCAAGTAAAAGAGAAACTTCGTGATAACCAGTTAAGGCATAACGTATTCCATCGACGGCATAAAATATTGGATTAAAATGTAATATAAATTGCCATTTCTCTGGGAGCATATGTATGGAATAAAATGCACCACCCAAAAAAGTGAGTGGGGTAAGTATGAAGTTAGTTACAAATCCAAACTTTTCAAAACTATTATCTGCCCAAATTCCAGCGACTACTCCTAATAATCCAAAGAAAATACTAACCAGTAAAACATAGCCAATCAAAATAATTGGATGAGCTAAATCATTCACCCCAAAAGTTAAAGCAACGGCCGAGAGAGCAATCATAATTGCAAAAGCTCTTACAATACCACCAACAATTAAAGATATTACGAGTTCAGTGTAAGATATTGGTAAAGTGAGCATATCTTCTATTGTCTTTTGAAACTTCATAAAATAAATAGAAAACGAAGTTGCAGAAAAAACAGCCATAATTAAATTCATTGCAAATATTCCAGGGAAAACAAAACTTATATATTTAATCCCTTCTATCAATTGAATTTTACTTCCAATAACAAAACCAAAAACAAAAATATAAAGTGAGGCCGTAACAAGTGGCGCAATAATCGCCTGCCCCAATACACGTCTAGTACGGCCAACTTCACGACGTATCAGAGTATAGAATCCAATCCAGTTAAATTTATTTATTTTTTTCATACTTTTATATTTTATGATCTACGGCTTCTAAATAAATTTTTTCTAGACTCATATCTTTTGTTAAATTTTCTACAGTATCGTCCATGATAATATTTCCATCTTTTATTATCGCCACACGATCACAAAGTGCTTCAACCTCTTCCAAATAATGTGAGGTTAAAATTATTGTCTTTCCTTCTTCTTTTAATTTACGCAAAAACTTCCATAAAGAATGCCTTGTCTCTACATCGACTCCGGCTGTTGGCTCATCTAAAATTAATACATCAGGATTATGCATCATAGCTTTTGCAAGAGTGGCACGACGTTTTAAACCGCCAGAGAGAAATTGAAACTTTTTATCTCGATGAGGAATTAAATTAAAAGCTATTAACATTTCTTCACGTCGTGCTTTCATTTCTTTTCCGATAATTCCAAAAAATCCAGCTTGATAATCTAATATTTCATCGACAGTTTGAAAAGTATCTATTGTGAACTCTTGCGGGGATACTCCAACGGAGGCACGAGACTCTCTATAATCTTTTACCACGTCATGTCCCATAACTGTAATACTACCTTCGGTTGGAGTTGATACTCCTGTTACACAACTAATGGTTGTTGTTTTTCCTGCACCATTTGGACCAAGCAGTCCAAAAAATTGCCCCTTAGGAATAGTTAAATTAATTCCGTGCAAAGTTTCAGTTTTTGCATTTCTATATGTCTTTTTTAAATCTTTTATAATAATGGCGTCTTCCATATGGTTTATATACTTAGCATGCTAAGTATAACATAAAAAGTAAAATCCCCCAAGGCCTTGCGCACATTAAAGCCCGAACCTATGAGTTCTCTTCCTTAATTTAAGTCCATCTTTCTTCGGATCTAACTTAAGAACAAAAACTTGATAGGGTGATAAAAAGTTAAGAG
>Ga0208375_1002371_pt1 | contig 17915 bp, 17 predicted proteins | sample RifOxyD1_FD_184038 | JGI IMG/M metagenome (GOLD analysis project Ga0208375, IMG submission 184038) | Soil microbial communities from Rifle, Colorado - Rifle Oxygen_injection D1 (SPAdes) | ecosystem: Environmental > Terrestrial > Deep subsurface > Rock core/Sediment | place: Rifle, Colorado... | reverse complement strand
ACTCGCCGCTACCCAATTTCCAGTACTTTTTACCTCCACATTTCTTACATTTATATTTCATTAACAAATTTTACCGTATTTCTGGAGAAAACAAACGTTTTGAAGTGCTAGATTTTACCTATTACCCTATGATACGAGCCATCGTTCATCTCAAGAACTTCGTCGGGATCTCCTGTTAAAATCCAGTTGCCGTATTTAAGCATAGGAACACTGATTCTGGGAAATTCGATGGGCCTAGCGGCATTTTTTATCGGCAGCCATTCAGGAAGGCAATTCCGTTCCAAGTAAGACCGCTTAACACTTTTTTTAGTCAGGCTGTCAAGGGTGCTGAAAATTCCTGGGAAAATGCTGGGGGCTTTGCCTAATTTCCTTTCAATCCAAAAACAGCGCGGACAAAAATCTTTCAGGGCCAACTGCCCCAAATCCTTCCCACTGATAATCTTTGTCTTATCGTGTTTCATAAAACCACATTTATCTTAACACTTAATTAGTATATCGTTCCTTCTTTTTTAGCCTTTTTTAATAATGTATCTAAATCGTTCTTTGGGACTAAAGGACAAAACTGTCCCCAAACCCACTTCCCCCTAGTCCGACCGATTTGACCCACTATGTAGTAGCCAATTCTATATTCAATATCTCCCTTCCTCCAGTTTTTGTAAGCCAATTTACCTACAGTTGACTCTTTTCTTAATCGTTCAATAACAAACACTTTTTCTTTGAGACTACTTTGTACTAAAAAAGTCCAAGCTTCACGAACAAAATAATGGACACCTCCCCTGCCAATATCTTTAATCTTAATAGCATTATGCTCGTTAAAATATTTGTCTTTTCTTTTAATGAATTCACTGGCAGATTCATGTTTTAAAAATTTTAGTTTAAGAATCATATAAATTGAACATCTAATGTTCCACCTAAATTATTAATAGTTTTTTCAATTATTCTAAAACAATTATTTATAGTTTGGTTAATTTCCTTTCCCGTAAATCTCAAAACATTCCATCCAAAACTTGTTAATTTGTTATTTCGCTCCCTATCTCTGGCTAAAGCCTTCGGCAAAGTATGATATTTTTCGCCATCGCACTCTAAATCTATATCGCCATTTTTACAAAATATTCCAAAATCTAAACAGTAAAACCTTCCACCGACCTTAACATAAAACTGTCTTTCAGTACTAATCTGCCTTCTTTTCATTTCCAAATACATTTTGTCTTCCAAAGGACTGGTGTCATACAAATCATTAATCTCTTTTGCGGTAAATAATTTCTCACAGCTTGTAGGAATATGAACTATTCTTCTCCATCTTACGCTTGGAATAGGTTTTGACAGTTCTTTAATTTTTTCCAAATGAAATTGAAAATAATCTTTATTAGCTCTTATATGATTTTTTTCTTCTGGAAAAAGTTCGATTCTTTTTACAATATCCACTTTTTTAACCTTGGCGTAAAAATTTACCTTATACCGCATTTCTTTGCCAAAAACCATGGGGAAATAAAAACCCAAAAACTCGGCAAGACCTGCGTTTTTTGGTGCCGATTCAACCGGAATATGATACCATTTCTCTTTTTGGATTATATCCCAAAGACTTTTTCTTGGGACAATCCCTACCAACGCCGGATGTTCTTGCATCTTTTTACTCACCTCACCGACAGGCAGGTCAAATTGTCTTTCAAGTATATTTATCATTCTTGTTTTTTAAAACCTTTATTTTTGGTATTACATAGTTATTTGTCTGATTCATATCGAGCCCTTGAGATAATTCATAAATTTTATAATATCTTCGAAGATCGGTTTATAGAACTGAATATCCATTTGTAATAAACCTTCATTATCAATCATTTTTCCAAGATGCCCTCTTTTTAAGCGCATTTTTTCGTTTTCTCTCAATGGTTGGTTGGTGTAATGTGAGGATTTATTGCGTACCACTGATAATGCATCAAAATAAGCTCTCGTTTCTTCCTTATATTTTTTATCTGTCTTCAAGTCCTCAAAAAAGAAAGTATTATTCAAAACAGTATTCAAATAATCCTGAAACTGTGGATGATTACCTCCTAATTGCTCAATCTCTTTTAGTTCTTTTTCAATTAAGGAGCATTCCGGCAGCTTTTCCCTGATATTCTTTACAATCTTACTGCGTTGTTTAAACATCGATATTTCTATTTTTAAATTTTTACTTTTGATAAATTCACTTAGAGCAGCTTCAACCGCAATATGCAGGGAAGAAATACAGGCTCTATGCATAAGTTGCAACTGAGAAATAAAAAAGTCTTCATGGAACTCTTGGGAGTAGTAGGGATTTTTGCCATTTAAGTAGAGAAGTAAGTTAACCATAAAAATTCTTACTTCTCCTGACGCAGTATTAATATATAAATGCATTTTTGATCCATTACTTAATAACTGATTTTCGACTTCACCAAAATCCTTAATTCCTTGGAATAAGGTTTTCTTATATGAATCTTTATTTACTTTATTTTTCATTAACCCCTTTCTACAACTGCTATTTCTTCCGGCGTGAGGCTATAGAGTCTATAGACTATTTGATCAATTTGTTTTTCGTATTCTTTTGCATTAGTTTGTTTGTCTAGATTTTGCAAATAGTCTTCAGATTTTGTTAGCTCAAGGATATTATCAACAAGCTTTCCAATAACTTCATTAGTTGATTTGGAAGGTATTTTAATGGGTAGTTTCTCAATATTCACTATTTTGACTTCCGGAAAAACCTTTCCTGTTTCAGGCATAAGTAATCTGTAGTAATAATTGATTACTTTAGAATTAATAACGGCTAAAATATACTTGATACTTACTTTTTTATCTATTATTTGAATCAAATGAGTAGAATGTCTTGAGATATATTTATCTCTGTCTAATGTGGCCACTATTTTGTCTGAGGTTTGTCTAATTACAACCTTTTCATTATTAAAAATGTCTTCACTTCTTAGTGAGAAATCAATTTTTGATTGTCTAGTTTTTAAATCGGACACTTTCAGTGTTGATTTAAGCTGTGGATCATAGTTGATCCATAGTCCTCCCCAGTGAATTCGATATCTAAATACATTTTTACCTTCCAATATTTTTCGATATTTATTGCCTAAATTACTACTAGCAAGTAGTACGTCTGCCGCATTTCCAGTATTTACTCCATTTTTAATTGATGTTAGATCATACAGTTCTACTGACCCAGATTTTATTTTTTTCAGTAACAAGAAGGAGATATCGGTAGCTAAAATAAATCGATTTTGTTCGCTATTTAAGTATTCACTCTGGTCGATTAGGCCAAAGTTTCCATTAAACAAATCTCTTGGGTTGTAGATTACCTTTATCTTTATTTTGTTAATATTTGAAATTAATCTCCTAGAACCTTTTGTAAAAAATAATATATTTCCACCAGTTTCGGCATTATCAAAAATTCGATATTTTAATTCCAGCAATTCGCTTATATTACATTTATTTAAAATAAACTTCCTGACTTTTTGCATATGGTAGTTATCAAGCAAGGTTCGAGGAATTATAAACGTCAGACCTCCTTCTTTTGAGATTAGTTGTATTGCCTTTTCAATAAACAATGAAAAACTATTTGTCTTGTACTCATATGTTTCATAGTTTGCTGCAAATAAACTCTTTAGATCTGGGGTAATCCCAGCTGCTTGCTTACCTCCAATTGTTATATAAGGTGGATTAGCTATGACAATATCAAACCCATTTTTTATTCCAAACATCCATTCCTGGTCAAACCATGAAGTTGATTTGTGGGTGAATGGCTCCCAGTCGGTAAGTTTCTGAGTAAGCTCAGCCTTAGCAACTCCCATAAAGCCATGCTCTTTTATGAGCTGATCAACAAGGCGTTTTTGTTGCATCACAAACTCTGTTTTTAGTTGTTCTCTATCAATTCCTGATGCGTTAAAATATTGATCTCGAATATATTTTAGCTCGTCTATTTTTTGGTAATCATCAAACATTGATTTTTGAGAGAGATCAATCTTGGGTAATCCGATTAAACTGTTTGCAGTAACAAACTTGAAATCAAGGTTTGGTAGGGGTTCTATACCACGATTTTCAGATTCATCTTGAATACGCTCGTCAACAATTAAAGTTAAAAAGCATCTAAGTCTAGAAATCTCGGTTGCAATAGGTTGAATATCAACACCATAAATATTTTCTCTGATTATTCCTAATTTTCTAATATAATTAAAGTTTTTATGAGCAAATTCTCGTTCAACAACTCTTCTTACTTCTGGAGAGGTATTTTTAATTTGTTTCTTAAACCACAATTGTCCATCAGCATCAGTTTTTTGAAGAATGAATACTATTTTTTGCAAAGCTCCTATGGGAAATGCTCCTGATCCACAAGCCGGGTCTAAAATCTTAACTTTTTCTAAAGCGTCAACTATTTTTTCCCTCTCTTCGATATTTACTGGATTCTCCGAATCATCGCTCAAGTCATAACTAATGATTGCTCTTATTTTATCTTCCTTTATTCCGGTTTGTTCTTTAAGGTATAGAAGCAGGCTTTCATCAACCATGTAGTTAACGATAACTCTTGGAGTATAGTAGCTTCCTGTACTTTTTCTTGCCGATTCTCCTGTTTCGGGATTAATCTCTGCCAAAAGATTTTCAAAGATTCTTCCCAACATTTCCGGATCAATAGAAAGTTCTTCATCATAACTTGTGTTTTCATCAATTGTGAAATTGTACATTTCAAGAATCTCAAAAAATTCCTTAAACCAATTATCAGGAATTATTAAGGTATTATGAAATTGTGATTGAAAATCACCATTGGTGAGTTTGTAGTAGTCATCATCTTGTGGAGAGAATAATCCTCCATTGAGATATGGGACAGAAGAGAATGGTTCTTCGGTAAAATCATCTCTTCTGGATTTAACAAGCTTATTAAGAACTTCAAAAAAGATAGGTTCGAGAATTTTATGATAATAATCATCGTTTTTCTTAACTGCCTCAAGAGATAATAGTTCTTTCGGCATTAAAGCCATTCCTGCATGGCTTTTCTTTTCCCGTAAGAACCAACAAAAGATGATCCTGCCAATTAAACGAACTGCAAATTCTAGATTTTTTTGAGATTTTTCTTGAGTGTCAGGTAACTTTAGTAATCCATCCACAAGTTTCGTAAAAGCTTGAGAGATTTCTTTATAAAATTCCTTATTAACAACCTCAATAGAAAATCTATTTTTCAGGTCCTCAAAGTCAACAACTTTACCCTTGCTAATTAAGAATTTTGTTGGGGTGTTTACTTTGGCATTAGTACCCAAGAAAAAAGATAAACGTTTGGGGTTTGAATATGATAGTGATACCTTACCTTTCTCATTAGGTTCCGGAGTGGCTGTCATTAGAGAAAAACGCCAATCCTTATTGTCCGAAGAATGAAAAATAGCCAAAGCCTTGAAAATAGCGCTTGATCTCATAACCGAAAAAGCATCTTTAGTCAAAGCGATACGTTTATTCGGCGAGCCTTCGAATAAAAATTCAAAAACTTGAAGATCTAAAATTCTACTTTCACCTAAATAATTTGCTTTTTGAATTGAGGAAAGCCTATTTGTATTTACTGGTCTTATATCTCTCTTAAAGTCAGTTAAAAAATCTTCTTCAAGAAATTTAAGAAAATCGTCACGGTGATAATCATTGTTTAATTGCATTATGTTAATTGTTCCGCAAATAACAGTAACTCTTGTGCATCTTCAGTATGTTTAGATCGGTTAAGAATATTTCTGATAAACACATCGGGAATAATACCTTGAAGTTTTTTGTATGATTCTTCAACCTTATTTGCATCTAGCTGAGAAATATCCTTTAGTGATCCATCGCTGATGTCATCAAGAGTTTTGATAATAGAAATTATGTCTTCACAGTAGTTTCTAGCAACAGGTAGTTTGTCAGCTATTACTTTCAGCACATTAATAGCAGTTGCTCTTCTACCTTTAATCGGGGGCAGTTCATGTTTGGCAAAAAGTTTTTCTTTAGCTAGATTAAAAACATTAGTAAAGTCGTTATCGACCATCTTTCCTATTTCTTCTGATTTAGCTTCAAAAATTGGCAAAGCTTCCTCGGCTGAAGTTACCTTGATATCATCAACGGTAAGTCCAAAGGTAAAAATTGTATTTTGTCCTTTCTTACCAAATACAATCGTACCAGGATTTTTACCAGTAGTTCTTTTAATACGACTCCTTCTTGGAAGGTCCAAAACCTGCTGCATTAACTTACTGTCTTTTGAGGCTTTTTCAAAGTTTTCTCTATGAACCGTATCCCAAGACAATCTTTCATCTTCTCTTCTGGCCTTATCAAATTCATCTTTAAAGTAGCTGACTAGCTCTTCATCTTGAGTCAAGGTTTTAGTATCGCCTCCTACAACAGCATTAATGAGTTTCATTTTGAGAGTTGAAATCATTTTTACTCGAATTTCCTCTTCTCCAATTGCAGTTGGGAAGCAATTGTAGATATTTAAGAATTCAAAAACTCTTTTATTGATACGATTGATACGTCCAACTCTTTGAATAACTCTTGTTGGGTTATAAGGAATATCGTAGTTGATAACAATTCCTGCCCTATGCAAGTTGAAACCTTCACTCAATGCGTCAGTAGCTATTAAAACGTCAAAGTCATTTGTTTGTTGTGTTTCCTGAATTGAAGCATCAAAGTTTTGACGAATCACCTTTTTATATGCGTCAGTTCCTTCTGAAGCTGTATATTTGGTAACGCGGTTAAATCCACGATCAATCATTATCTTGTAGAGATAATCAACAGTATCTTTGTAGCTAGAGAAAATAACAATTTTTCTATCCTTGTTTTGAGACAATAATTCTCTAATTTTTTCAATAACATTGTCTAGTTTTGGATCTAGGTCAGCGTACTGGGGATTTGAATACCAGTCATCGTGAATTGATTGTAAAAGTTCAGTATCATGCCGAACATCTTCGATAAATTGAGGATTTAACATATCCTTGCCGATTTCCAAGAATCCTTTTTTATCTCGTAGGAGTTCTAGCTCTTCAGTAAGTGAATCGGCTTCACCGTCCACAGTATCATAGTCCTGAGGGTCAGGAAGTTGCCCCTTTTTCATAATGGGTACGATTCCTAGCTCATTCCACCAATGTTCAATAAGCTTGTTTGACTCGATCATCTTTTCGAGAGTAGAACGAAAGGCGTTTTTTGAACTTTCAAAACGCATAACCAGAAGCCTTCTCATGAATTTTGCCAAGTTTGATTGAGCTATTCTAAGATCTTCGACATCGTCAAACTCACTTTTGTATTTCTCAATAAACTTCTTACGATTCTCATCATTCATATATGTTTCTGAGGTTGGTTTGTATCGTGCTCCTATAAAACCTTCATTGTCTGGTTTAATGATTAAATCAAGAGTCTTCATGTAGGGATCGAAAAGTTCTCCTAAATCATATTCAAGCGGATCGGGTCCCCTTACTTCAGCAAAGGAAATGTTCTGACGTTGTAAATCTTCTCTATAACGAGTGATGTAATTAAGGTCAAGACGGGATCTACGAATGATTATTGTTTCAATTAACCTTCGTTGCTCGGCCGCGATTTCTGAAGTTTCCTTATCAATTGTCTCTTGATCAGTACCTTTAGTCATATTATGACGTAATTTTTTATATCGTTGGATTAAATCTCGATAACGAAGACTTAGGTTATCGACTGAGCGGATTGTTGATTGTCCGGGAGTTTGAAATAGTTTGATAAGAGCGAAAACGTCTTTCGGGTCATTATTAAACGGAGTGGCTGTTAATAGAAGTACTTTATTTTCTGGGTGACTTCGACAAACTTGATGAAGAAGTTTGTAATCGTTGGTATCTTCATTACGATATCTGTGTGCCTCATCAAGAACAAGCAGTATTGGTTCTCGTGCTTCGTGATATCGGTCGTAGACTTCTTGAATTTTTCCTGAGCTAAATACTTTTGATCCGCGTATACCAAACTGTTCTTTATATTCTTCCCATTGAGACATAAGATGAGGCGGAGCAATTATTACCGTTTTTGCATCCATATTTCTAGCTACAGCTGAGGCAACAATGCTTTTGCCAAGACCTACAACATCAGCCAGAATTGCACCATCATATTTATTAAGCTTATCGATAACCATTTTTATGGCATCAATCTGATATTCCAGATCAATGTAAAGACCATTAGTAATAGCTTTAGGAGTTTTAAGAGTGTTAATTTCTTGTTGATGGAACAATTCGTGCAACACCCGAATATATATCTGATAAGGAAGGGGTGTGCTGTATTTCCAAATTCGAGGTTGAATTGCTTGGATAAATTCGTTTCTAGTATTGGCATCTGCTATCGAAATAGATTTTGAATCACCCCACATCTCTTCAAATTGTTCAATGAACTCATCAAACTCATTCTTTTCTCGGCTGGAACGATTTAACTCTCCTTGTCCACTTAATCCTCTATAAGATAAGTTGCTTGAACCAAAAAATAATGTACCAGGAAAGTCACCACTTTGTGATGTTTCTTTTTTATTATGGATTAAATAAAACTTACCATGGTAATCATCAACAGTTTTTCTAATCTCAAGTGAACCATCGTTTATTTTTTGAATATAGAGTTCGTAAAGTTCATTGGCCTTGTCCGAATCAAATACGTCACTATCATTCATGAAACCCACGAAAGCATCAATATAATTTAATTTCTTAACCGTTCTTGAATTAATTGAATCTCTAGTTTGATACTTAGATAAATCAACATCACCATCCTTAGCTTTTTGAGAAATCTCTGAAATAAGTTTTGGATCAACCTCCAGACCGACTAATATACGAATTTTTTTATCTTTTAATTCCTTAGCTAATGCTTCAAAACCAGAAAAATAAAAAAATCCGACCGCGATATCGATTCGATCGGCTGTTACCAAAGCATTTTTGAGTGCTTCTTGTAGAGTTTGGTTTCTATTATCGATTAGTGGCATAGGCAAGCATATTTTACTACTCGCGGAGCGAATTTGCGATGGAATCCTTAGAATTTATAAAGATTTTCTTAAAATCACATGTTTGAAATACTTTTCTTGAAATTCAACTAACTTTTCTATTTCTTCATCTGAAAAATTTTCACCGTTTGGAGTAACTACTAATTTGTCGTCATTGTCGTTAGTTCGATGAATTACTGCAATACAAACTCCTATAATTTTGCTAATTGGTTTGTCTATTCCTAAAACATACACGTCTTGCTCTTCTCCATCGGGAGACTTTGTATTTGGAATATAGCCGTAATTAACTTCGTAAGTAAAACCATGTTGGGGATGTTTTGATCCTAGTGGTCTATCAATAACAACATTTACTTTTTGACCTAAGAAACCTAATGAATTGATCATTTAAATATGAGAGGTATCGTTCCAGTTAACAAGAGTCCATCCCCATTTATCTGTATATTCACAAACAGTAATTCCGGTATTTTTGAGCCAGAGATGCTCTCTTAATTGTAAAAATATTTCCGGAGTTAAATTTTCCCCAAATATTGTTTTACAGATGATCATTTTTATCATGGTTGCGTGGGACACACATAATACATTTTGCTCTCTGTGATGAAGAAGCAGGTGTTCAAGTACTCCTTTTGCTCTTTTATTTAGTTCTTCAAATGTTTCCTCATCTGAATAACGCCCATCTCCTTTAAGAAATTTCTTTCTAGCTAATTCTTTAATTTCCAAAATCTTTTTATCCTCTGCCGATTTCCCCCAGATTTCGCTTGGATTTCTTATTTCTTCCAAGTTTTCCCAGGACTCAACCGGAATTTTTAATTCATCGGAAATTATTTCCGCCGTTTGTTTTGCCCTAATCATTGAGCTTGAGTAGATAACGTCGATTTTATGTTTTTTAAGTCTTTCGGCAAGAACCTGACCTTGTTTAATTCCTTCTTCGGAGAGGGGAACATCAGGGCCCTGATGAAGCCCTTTTCTATTTCCTTCGGACTCTCCGTGTCTTACAAAATAAATTAGCATTTTCAAACCTAATATTATCTCAGATATATGTTAAACTCAAATCGAAATGAATACTTTTTATTTAATCAGACACGGACAGAAAGTTGGTGAAGCCGGAGATCCCGGACTTACTGAATTGGGAAAAGAACAAGCAGAAAAAACCGCTGAGTTTTTAAAAGATAAAAACATTTCTAAAATATATTCAAGTACGTACAAAAGAACCAAGGAAACAGCAGAAATAATCAATAGAACTTTGAATGTAGAAATTATATTTGATGATAGATTAAGAGAAAGAATGAACTGGGGCTCAATCCCTAACCAAAGCCTTGAAGAATTCTTGAAAGAATGGGAATATTCAAATCTTCATAGAGAGTTTAAGCCTAAGGCTGGAATTTCATCCGTACAATCCGGACAAGATGCTTTTAATGTCATATCCGAAATATTAATTTCTCTTCCTGATTCCAATATTGCCATAATTACTCACGGCGGAGTTATTTGTGATTTATTGAGAAATTTATTTTCGGATAGTGAACTTAGAAAATTTAAACAAGACTTTCAAGAAAAATTAGACAAATTAATTAAAGAATGCTCGATAACAACACTTATTAAAAATAATACTGGATTTACTTTGAAAGAAATTGGGGCGGTTGATCATTTAGTATAATAAACATATGTCTGATTTTTCGAAATACACTAATTACAAAACAATTCTTTCCGTAAACGCTCTAATTTGGTGCGATGGAAAAGTTTTACTTTTAAAAAGATCTAAGAAGAAAAATATTGACCCGGGGGTTTATTCCGGAGTCGGAGGAAAAGTAGAACCTCACGAAAGTTTTTATGACGCCTTACTTCGGGAAATTAAAGAAGAAACGGGTTTAACTGAATTTGAATCAATCAAACCCTATTCCATAACCCAGCATCCATATCCCCCAACAGATTCTGAATGGGTTAATGTTTACTTTAACGTAACCATTAAAAAACAGGTCAAGATTCTTCCTTCTGAAGATGGTAGTTTTGATTGGATAGATCCAAAAGAGGTTAGCTCTTTACCGATGGTTGCAGATCTCAAGGAATATATAGGTATACTTAGTGAAAATGCGAATGCTTTTATTTTTGGATATTTTGACAACGACGAATCGGGGAAACCTATAAATAAAGTTGTTAAAGTTTTGTAATTATGAAAGAGGAACCGAGAATTAAAATCAGACTGAGAATGGTATACTTCCATGAGGCTAAGTGATTTTTTAAAGAATCTTTTTAGCCGAAAACTAAGTGTTTGATCTGGTAAAATACCACATATACTATGAGTGACCAAGAAAGACGGAATATGACCAAATTAAATATGATGACTACCCACACAAAAGGTGTGCTTGAAAAAGCACTAGACCAGACTCGAAGAGAGTTTAGTCAAGCACAACTTGCAATAGGAGAGGCCGCAGGAAGAGAAAGCGACTGGCACGATAACGCCGCTTTTGATTATGCAAACATGGAACACGACCTAAAATCAGCTAATTTAGCCAATTTAATAAAAAAATTACGCGATGTCGAAATAATTGTACCCAGACAGCAAATAGATAAAGTTGATATTGGGAATACTGTTGTTGTTAAATTTGAAGGGGTACAGGAAGAGGAGACTTTTACAATCCTTGGCCCAGATGATTCGGGAAGAAAACAGGGTTGGCTATCTTGTCTTTCACCCTTAGGCAAAAATCTTATTGGAAGAAGAGAAGGAGAAAAAACAGAATATTTTATTGCAGGTGAAAAGAAACAAAAAGTACAATTAATTAAGATCCTTCCGGGGAATTTCGAATAAATCCTTGGATTACAAATAGGCTTGACTTTACTATGGGACAGAGGTATTATGCAAAATTAGATATGCCAGAACGAATTACTACTATAGACAAAGATGGTTTGGAAGGAAAATATAACGATTTGCCAGTGTTAGCAAAATGGAAGGCGCTGGTATTGGAATACGGCATTGATTTGGAAGAAGATGCTACATTCTCGCGATTTCCCGGAGTAGAAAATTTCAAGACAAAAAGGAGAATAAAAGACCCCACTGTAGATCATTTTAGATTTAAAGACATTGCTACAGATAACTTTCTTATTGCCTCCGAGCTTATTCTTACAGATAAAATTAGTGAAAAGCAAACATTGGTAAAAGTGGCTTATAAACCAGATTCTCCACTCGTTGCTACAATGCAAAATGAGACATTGCATTTGTATGAAAGAAATACCCATAAAGTTATTCCTGTGGGCGTTGATATGGTAAAGAATAGAGCTTATTCTAAAATTCGTATACCTGTGGAGATTGATAGTAAACAACCAAGGCTTGAAGATTTTGTGCAGGTAGTCGGTATGGATAGAATTGGCGTTTTGGCATATGAAGGGTGTTGGCATTGGATTACCTCGAAACCTTGTCAATTTTGTGATGCAAACCCGAAACGGGAAGGAGATGTTTCAGCCATGCCTACACTTAATACCTTGAAAGATTTTATGTTTGATCAAGATGAATGGTGGAATAGATTGGGACCTTCTTATTTGAAAGGAATTGAATATGCATTTAAATATGTACTTGAAAACGAACAAATCGAACCCCACAGGCATCTACAGCTAATGGCCGGCAATATGATATTTACAGAAAAAGTATGGGAAATAAGCAGACAAATTGCCCAAGTACTCAATTCAGTTGAACCTATAAGCAATCTTGATAGTTACCTTAATATTTCTGCCCCCAAAACAGATGTAGAGAGGCAATTAAGAGAAGCTAAAGAAAGAATGGGTTTTAATCAAATCGCATTTAATTTAGAAGTATGGGGAAAAGATAGATTTGCAGAAGCCTGTCCAGGTAAAGCAAGTTCTATTGGATTTGGAAACATGGTCACGGCACTGGAGGTAGCAGTGCCAATTTTTGGAAAAGGGAACGTGCGAAGTAATTTTGTTTTAGGTGCTCAACCAATTTCTGAGTTAGTGGAAGGTGTCCAAATATTAGCAAATAAAGGTATAGTTGCAGATTACAGTGTGTTTGTTCCGAAACGAGGTACGGGGTGGGAACATAAAGAACAGCCTGCAATGGAAGATGTCGTTGATTTTACACGCCAATTAGTAGAGGTATATCAACAATATGATTTTAAAAGTATTTATTGTGGTTTAAGCAGCCGTTCTAATATAGTTGCCGAGGTGTTGAAAATATAAACATGACTGAACGAATTATTGCTGGTGAATTTAGAGAAGCATCTTTTATTGAAGCTCATAAAAAGTATGATGAATGGCATCAACGGGAAGAAGTATCTTTTGAGACTCGAGAACTCGAAAATGTATTAGATGCCAAAAGCAGAGGGTGGAGTTATAAAAGAACTAAAGAGGGATTTATTGTTCGTGCTCCAGAACAGTGGCTTGTAGACCTCACTGATCCCTATAAGGTGGCAGCTTGCGGCGATGTGGTAAATAATCTCGCTTATTACATTTTTTTGAAAGGATTAGTAAAAGAACAACAGTTTAACAGTTTCATGCGATTGGTTGTTGAGAAAAATGGCATGCAAGAATTGGTTGTACAAAATTTGCAAGGTCCGTCACTTGAAACAGAAATAAGAGTAGCTGGCTCAGATATGCGAATTGCAGACGTACGAAAATTAGCATTTTGGGAGGCAATACAAAGTACTGAATGGTTAGGTATCTATGAACAGGCTCAAACACAACTTAGTAACGCACGACCGATTAGTTTTGAAAAAGAATCACTTTTTGAAAATAATCAGAAACTTGCTCAGTTTTATGCGTATATAAAAGAAAGACTTGGAATGGTTGATAATGCTCGTGCAAATGTATTTAATCCCGAGTATATTCCCGGTTTATTTAAGGAGGTTCCTCCATTTGATATATATGTTTTTATTCCATGGGGTTCTTTACGTTATATCCCAAGTTTCCTAAATCATGAAAATGTTTCAAAGATTATGTTTTGGGAAATTCATTATGACGGTTGCCAGGAATACACAAATAGATTTTTAGCAAAAGATATTGAAGGAAAAAAAGTTTTGATAATTGATAATTCATATTCTGGAGGAACACTAACCAGAATGAAGGATATGGTTACCAGTGAAGGAGGTATTCCATCACGTCTTGCCTTATTTCCTAAAAGTAGGCTTTCAGTGCAAAATTCCGAAATAGCACTTGTACTGGATACCATTGTTAAATCAAACGCAATAGATATTCAAAACTCTGCTTGGACAACTGACTTATACAAGCATGTTCTTACACAAGGACAACTCATCTTTACTGATGGTAGAGTAAATTCTCGAGGTGTATAGTATAGTGATTATTGATTTGTATGACTAAGGATTATATTGAAAAGGAAATAAAAGTAGAGGTTGAAAACCCTCAACAACTTCTTTCTCTTTTAATTGAAAAGAAGGCTAAAATGAAAGGGGAAGGATTTCAAAGGACAATTAGAATGGATACTCCTGACCGTGGTTTAGAAAAACAAGGCACTTTTTTACGAGTTCGAACAGGAGGCAAAAACATTGTAACACTCAAGAAGAAAATAAAAACTGACAGAGATGTTTTTGAACGACGTGAGCTTGAAACGGAAGTGAAAGACCCAGAGTTGCTTGCAGACATTTTCGCCAATCTTGGTTTTACGAAACGGTTTATTATGGAAAAGTACCGTATCGATTATGAATATAAAAATACAAAAATTTCACTTGACGAGCTACCTTTTGGTATATTTGTTGAGATTGAGGGCGAACCTGCGTATATTAAAAACGTAGCCAATGAACTCAACTTAGATTTATCAAACAAGATTGTTGTTACTTATTGGGATCTGTTCGAAAAGTACAAGAAAAAAACGAATCTAAAAGGTGAAAATATAGTATTTCCTCTAAATCACAATTTTATTCTGTCCACCACCAAAGGTACATAAATAGTTTATTAATATGACAGAAAGAAAAGTATTTGTACCACCTGAACATGTTTCATCGGAACAAAGAGTAGTTTTTCTTGCAGGTCCAATACAAGGTGCCCCTGATTGGCAATCCGATGCAATCAATATATTAAATACGTTAAAACCGGATATTTGTATTGCCTCGCCCAGAAGAGAATCGTTTGAAGAAGTAAGTTATGATGAGCAAGTTAATTGGGAAACAGAAAATTTACGTAAAGCTGGGGAAAATGGGGTCATAATGTTTTGGTTGGCTAAAGAAAACGAACAAATTTCAGGAAGATCGTACGCACAAACTTCACGAGCAGAATTATTTGAATGGAAGGTGCGACACGAAAGAGATGGGGCAAAAATAGTTATTGGTATAGAAGAAGGATTTACCGGATATAGATATATAAAGAAGAGATTTGGTCAGGATTGTCCCGATGTACCAATTTTGGAGTCCTTAGAAGAAACATGCAAAAGGGCCCTGAAAATGATTGAGGATTAATTTTTACGAGCTATTCTACTTACAATATCTTTACGTATGTTAGAAGTTATTTCCTCAGGATATAATTCCGCATTAATAATTACCAATCTCGTTCCACATTCAGTATTAAGAATTCTTCCTGCTTGTAGAAAATATTTTCTTTCGTTTACTAAGGTTTCAAATGGTATAAAACAATAATTTTCAGCACTCTTTGGTATTATATTGTGGTTTTCTGCAAGTAGTTGAAAAGTCTTGTCTTGGATGGCTTTCGAGGAACCTGGCGATGCATTAATTTGCTCGCATACTCGAGTAATTATTTCTCTTGGTTTGGGTGTGCTCGTACACATACGAGCAATCATTCGTGCATAAGCTGTTTCTGGACTAATGTCGAAAAGGTATTGTGTGTCAATATGAAGCTGTCTAGCATATTCAACCCCCTTGTTTAGGATATCGTTCAAAAAAGGATTATCCGCATTTGTTGAAATCGAGTAAACCCATGGCATAAGTGGGGTTCTGTCGAGCAATATCAGTTGTAAATCGTTGCGATCCCGAATTTCTGTCATCATCTTTTTCATTTGATATTTCATGCCAAGCATAAAAATACGGTCTTTTTGAGCGTCCTTGATTTGTTTTTCTGAAGCATTACAAGTTGAGATCAAACGAGTACGGTATTCTTTAATTCTTCTAAGAGTATCAGTTCTTTCTCCAGTCCCCATTCCAGAGATTTTGTAGTTATTGGTTTTGAAACCAACTTTTTCCATTTCAACTTCCAAATCTCTTATTATGTGGCTTTTACCACTTCCACCTACACCCTCAAATGAAAAGAAGGGAATTTTACTGAAGACCGCCTCCGACGCAATGCTTTGTTGTTCTTTTTCACTCATAATTTCAGTTTGTATTGTACACTACACTATAGGTATTTCAAGTTATTGGGGTAGGACTAGATTCTACTGGGGTTGATGTTGGCTCAATAGTTGGAATGGCAGTGGGGGTTGGTATTGGACTTGGTGATGGTGTCGGAGTTGGAGCTGATGTGGGAATAGGTACAGGGATTGCCGGAAGAACTTCAAGATCTTGGATATCTTCTACTTCAAGTACCTTGTCTTTTGAGTTGTATGTACCCACCGCAAGAATCCTTTTACCAACTAAGGTAATTAGGTTAAATCCGACAGGAACTTCAAGGGTAACGGCCTCAGTTGAGGTTGTTACGAGGTAAAATTTAATTGGTTCGGTGTTAGTTTTGGTTAGGGTTCCCTTTAAAGCCGTATCTTTCCATATTATTTCAGGAGTTGGAGTAGGAGAAGGATAAATTATGCCATTAATCTTTAATCCCGGAAAGGCAACAGGTAAAACTACACCCCCTAAGCCAAAAGCAAGGGAAAAAGCAATTAGGGAAACTCCGAATACGGTTAATGGTTTAACCCTGAGTCTTAGATCTATTCCTTCATTGGCCATTATTCTCTTCCACCAGTATTTAATATAAACAAGAGGGTTTGTGATTTTTACATTAACCAAGTCTGGAGGATTTGTGGTAGAGACTCTTTGATCAGAATTGGTAGTTACAGAAATTGGCGGAACTTTAGTAGGATCTGACTTACTGACAAACTTTCCGGAACTGTCTCGTATTTGTTTTTTTGCAATGGTACTTCTGATCGGATCGACAGAATTTATATTTTGATTTTGAGCATTCGGATCCATGGCAGTTATTTCTTAGTTAATTTTCAGTTTAGACCTAACTAAATTCTTGTGCAACATCTCAAGATAATTTTTGTTTTGTTTTTGTTCTTTCACCGCAAGGCGAAAGAACTTTCCTCTACCCCCGCCCCCATGGGATAGTATTTGATAAAAAGAAAAAAGCGTTAAGGAAACTAATCGAATTACTACTCAACTTTTTAAAAGCTTTTTCCGCTTAATAAGCAGTGGCGAAAAAGAGTTTTTTCTTAAAAGCAAGCGCCACTGCGCCAAACGAATTAGGTGCGAACGCTCTACGAGATTTCGAGGAGAGGTGAGCTGTTGGACGCTAATCTAAGGGCAGAATAATAAAGGCGGGGGCAGAGATAAGAAACACCCCACGAAAGCGAGCTCTCTTAATAAATTACCCTTAAAGGAAAGGCTTGTACCTGCGAAGCACTTAATTGGTACAAGCCGAGGAAGAGATTGTACAAGGGTAAGAAAACACATAAATACAAGGGTAAGGCGCCCCCTAGGGCGGCCTAAGCGAGCGAAGTCGGGGTCGCCGTTTCCGTTTTCCTGGGTGGGTGGGCAATGGTTTCACAGAAGCTTTTCCTGACGGTACCGTAACGGTTAGCCGTCACACCGTCATACGGTGATATGGCCGTATGTTCGGCCATTTGACGGAAGTCACCGAGTACCCTACGGTGACCCGTCAAGCATATTAATAACCCCTTTACCATTTGGCGGATTGCGAGCGAAGCGAGCAAACGGAAGAGAGTTAAGCGAAGGCCGCGAAGCGGCCTGAGCTAACACAATAAGGTTTTGCGTCAATTCATTTCCCCTTTAACCCCTTTTCTTGACGCAAACATTCTTCTTTGTATTTGCTAGCTGTGTTTGGTAAAATA
>Ga0208375_1002370_pt1 | contig 17915 bp, 15 predicted proteins | sample RifOxyD1_FD_184038 | JGI IMG/M metagenome (GOLD analysis project Ga0208375, IMG submission 184038) | Soil microbial communities from Rifle, Colorado - Rifle Oxygen_injection D1 (SPAdes) | ecosystem: Environmental > Terrestrial > Deep subsurface > Rock core/Sediment | place: Rifle, Colorado... | reverse complement strand
TCCTGGCGGGCAGGTACATTGTTAGATTGCAATAATAATTTTAGATGTTGCTTGTCACGCCCTATTAATCGTGAATCCAGAACTTTAATATTTTTTGTCATAAATACCGGTTCCCAATTTCCCATACCAAATGGAGCTAATTGTTGTATATTTTGCCAGAGTTTTAAATTTATAAAACTTAAGGGAATTTCCAAATCAATTTTTAAAAGACGTTGTAATTTTTCATCAGGTAATTTTTGCTCAACCAATTCTTCCAGTTTTTTTTGTAATAAAGTAATTTTGGCAGTTTCCACAGTAAAACCTGCTGCCATCGGATGTCCTCCGGCATCTACCAATAATTCACTACACTGCCTGATAGTTTCGATGATATTTAATCCGTTTATGGACCTCGCCGATGCTTTGGAATAGACATCACTTTTGGAAACCACAATAGCCGGTCGGTAAAAACTTTCCGTGAGTTTTCCAGCTACCAATCCTATCACTCCCTGATTGTATGTTTCATGAGTTACAAAAATTAATTTTTTTAGAGTTTTGGGTAATAATTGTTTGACATGTTCAAAAGTATCTATAGTTAATTGCTGTCTTTCGCGATTGGTTAAACCTAATTTTTTTGCCAATTTCTGTGCTGCTTCGCTGTTTTTAGTACATAATAAACGTAAAGCGTCCAACCCGTGAACCAGCCTTCCCATAGCATTAAGACGGGGAGCTAAAATATGCGAAACTGAATAAGTGTTAATTGTACCAACTTCTAAACCTGAATCTTTTATCAAAGCAAGTAACCCCACTCTTTTGGTTTGATTTAATTTTTCTAAACCCATTTTTACAATTGAACGATTTGAACTTGTTAAAGGCACTAAATCCGCAATTGTGCCAATAGTTGCCAAGACTAATAATTCATCAATATCAATAACCCTTCGACTACGCTCAGGGATTATTTTATATGATTTAATTATTTCTTTAGCAAGAAAATAGGAAACACCTGATCCGCTTAAATTGGTTGTATGCACAATTAGGCATTTAGGAATTTTTTTAGGTTTCACATGATGATCTGTAATAATTACTTCAATTCCTTTTTTTTTGGCATATTCCACTTTTTCCCTAGCTGTAATTCCATGATCAACTGTAATAATTAATTTTGGCTTATATTTAATGATAATTGAATTGATACCTTTGACTGACAGCCCGTATCCTTCCTCTACTCTGTGCGGAATATACGGCATTACATTGCCGCCCAACTTGTGAATGGTTTCCCACATAACAGCTCCACCGGTAATTCCATCAGCATCATAATCTGCATAAACTACAATTGACTCCTTGTTTTTAATAGCTTTTTTAATTCTTATTATTGCTTGTTTTAGGGATTTTACATCAATTTCAACGTTTTTCGCAGTCAATTTTTCTGGATTTGGAGGAGTTAAAAATAATTTCTTTTCTTTCGCAGATTTTATACCGCGGTTCGTTAATATTAAATTAATTATTTTTCCTACTTCGAACTGTGAACTTCGAACTGTGAACTTCGTTAATTTTTCCCACTTTTTCATATTTTTAATGTCATTCTGGAGGCCAAAGACCAATAGAATCTTTTATATTTATCATATTAAGAAGATCCTATCGCTTCATCCCGCAAAGCGGGATTCGCTCCAGGATGACAACTTAATTATGTTAAAGGTATAATAACAGTATGTCAAAACTTCCTCAATCTGCACAGGAAATTATTGATAAATTAAATAAAGCCGGTTTTGAATGCTTTGCTGTTGGCGGATCTGTTCGAGATATATTGATGCGAAAAGAAACCAAAGGATGGGATTTCACTACTAATGCTACACCTAATGAAATAATGAAAATTTTTCCGGATAGTTTTTATGATAACAATTTTGGGACTGTGGGAATTAAGATGACAAGTCATCAGACTGGTCATCCTGAACTCGTTTCAGGATCTAATTCAGAAACTGGATCCCTAAATATCTACCTGCGTAGACAGGAATTCGGGATGACAGAAAATACCGAAGACGTTTATGAAATCACCACCTATAGAAGTGAAAAAGGATACACTGACAGCCGGCATCCTGATGAAATTATGTGGGGGAAAACTTTGGAGGAAGATTTATCCCGCAGAGATTTAACTATAAATGCAATTGCATATGACGGGAAAAAATTAATTGATCCTTTCAACGGTCAAAGAGATTTGAAAAATAGACTGATCAGATCAGTTGGTGATCCCATACAAAGATTTACAGAGGATGCATTAAGACTCATGCGTACCGTAAGAATTGCTACCCAATTAGGTTTTGCTATTGAAGAAAAAACTTTTGCAGCTATTAAGAAATTGGCTCCGACAATAAACAAAGTTTCAGCTGATCGAATAAGACATGAGTTGAAGAGAATATTAGAAAGTGATTACCCAAGTGACGGAATTATGATTTTGAAAAATGCCGGAATATTGGATGAGCTTTTACCTGAATTGTCCAAAACTTTCGGTGTTTCACAAATTAGTCCCAAACGCCATCATATATATGATGTAGGAACACATTTACTTAAATCGCTTGAAGCAACTCCTTCAAAAAATTGGCTGGTTAGATTTGCAACTCTTATCCATGATATCGGTAAACCTCAGGTTTTCAGAAAAGACCAACAAACAAATTTAATCACCTTCTATAATCATGAAATGGTTGGCACAACAATAGCTAAAAATATTGCTAAAAGATTAAATTTTTCCAAAAAAGATGCAGAAAAATTTGCTCTACTTGTACGCCATCATCAATTCACTGTTGATGAAAATCAAACTGATACCACACTTCGCAGATTTGTTAAAAAAGTAGGTAAAGAAAATCTTCAAGATATTTTGGATTTAAGAATAGGTGACCGGGTTGGCGGTGGTGTGCCTATTACGTCCTGGAGATTACGGTTATTTATAAAACGGCTTGAAGAAGTGCAAAAGCAGCCATTTACGGTAGCTGATTTAAAAGTTGATGGTTATGATGTAATGAAAATTTTCAATATCACTCCCGGTCCCAAAATCGGAAAAATTTTAAATGATTTATTTAATGATGTAGTTTTAGGAAAAATCAAAAATGACAGAGAAATTTTATTAAAGAAACTTCAAGAATTAAAAAAAACAATATGAGCATGTGAAAATTTTTGTAGATCGCATTGTCAGGAGGGACTAAGACTTTATTTAACAACGAAAAGATATTTCCCGATCGAGTTGCGGATCAAGAAAATTTTTACTGCGAATATTAGTTTTTATAAGAAGATTCTTCGCTACGCTCAGAATGACGGGTTAAACTTTAACTTTTTTTATCTCTCAGTTTGTACCACAGATAAAGAATTGGAGTAGCCACAAAAGGTGAAGAATAACTTCCGGAAATTGTACCGATGAGTAATGCCAATACAAACCATTTTACCGTTTCTCCACCTAATAAAAATAACGCCAGCAACATAAAAATAATTGTCAGGGAATTATTCAAAGACCTACCCATGGTTTCAGTTAAGGCCATATTTATTTGTGTTTCAAAATCCCCGACTGCTGATTTTTTCCTGTATTCCCTAATCCTATCAAACACCACAATAGTGTCATGCATGGAAAAACTCATCGCTGTCAAAACAGCTGTAATAAATAATGCATCCACTTCAACTCCCATTACTTTTCCTAGTATAGAAAATATTCCCAACACTACCAATAAATCATGAACGAGTGCTAATATTGCAGATACGCCAAACCGGATATTTTTAAAAGCATAAGCCACATAAAGCAATATCGATACAATTGCCACAAGTGCAGCAATATAGGTTTTACTTAATAATTCTTTACCCAATACAGGACCGACTGTTTCAAACCTAACTTCACTGACATCTTTATATTTATCTTTATATCCGGTGACCAATTTATTTTTTTGTTCATTATCTATAGGTTTCATTTTAATAATATATCCATCTTGTGAAGATTTAGTGATGGATGCAACTTCCAATTTTTGTTCCTCTGAAATTTTTTTCAGATCATCAACTTTTACCTGATCATTTTTAATCCTCACTTCCAATAGTGTTCCACCGGTAAAATCTAATGCCGGTTTCAATCCGTATTTCGCCAAAGAATAAATTCCCGGCACCAAAACACTTGCCGATATCAGCAAATAAATATACCAATAACGCATGAATCGAATCATATTATTCCAATGATAAATTATAAATGCTAAATGCTAAATTTTTCTATTGGTCATTTATCATTCAGCATTGGTCATTTAATTTTCGGTTTGTAAAACACCCGAATAAGGTTTCTGCTTACAATAATTCCCGTAAATAATGAAACCAATACACCAATTGCCAAAGTCAGAGCAAATCCCCGGACCATACCTGATGATGGGAAAAAATTCCAATTAAGAGGATTGTATAAAATAAATGCTGTGATAAGTGTTGTAAAATTGGCATCTCTAATCGAATCCCAAGCTTTACCAAAACCTAATTCCATGGCAATATTCCAAGGCTTACCTTTTCTAAGCTCTTCAGTAGTTCTTGCAAATATCAAAATATTACTATCCAAAGCCATACCAATAGACAGAATAAATCCAGCAATACCCGGTAATGTGAGTGTCACCGGAATTAATCTAAAAATTGCAAAAGAAATAAGTCCGTAAATAATCAGTGCTATGTCGGCAATTAACCCCAGGTATCCGTAATAAATAATCATGAATAATGCTACAAAAAATAATCCTACCATACCTGCCCGGATACTTTTATTTATCGATTCATTCCCCAAAGTGGCTTCAACATTTTTTTGTTCAATAATTTTGATAGGTGTAGGTAATGCTCCGGCTGATAAATTTAGAGCTAAACTTTTAGCTTCTTCACGGGTAAAATTTCCGGTAATTTGTCCCCTGCCTTCAGTAATTGCTGTTTGAACAGTTGGAGCACTCAGGGGCATTTGGTCTAAAAATATGGCTAGTCTTTTTCCAACCAGTCTGGTTGAAACTTCTCCGAATTTTTTTCCGCCATCTTTCGTTAACTCAAAAGAGACCACCGGTTCACCTGTATTTTGATCAAAAACTACTTCTGCTTTTGACAAATCTTTACCCGTAATTTGCACTGATTTGGTATTTTGCATGGTGGGAAACATTGCAGAAGTTGTAGACTCGTTTATAAACTCCCGGAATTCCAATTGTGCAGTTTGTCCGATAGTTCCGACAGCTTGATTAATATCTTTTATTCCGGGTAATTCTACAATCACTCTGTAACTTTCATTCATTTTTGAAGTTTGCACTGTGGGTTCTGAAACTCCATAAAAATTAACTCTTCTGTCAATAATTTCTTTCACACTCTCCAAGGCTTTATCTCTGTCCTGTTGGGCAATCTGACCCATATCTGCTTCCAAAACCAGTTGAGTTCCACCCAATAAATCCAGTCCTAAATGTGTATAAATTTTTTTATTAACTTGCAAAAATGGAATTTTGATTTCCGGCGGATTTATAATGCGGTTAATTTTGATAAACTGCCAATTTAAATTTAGCGGTAAATTTTCAGGTAAACTCAATACAAATGCGAAAACCGTCACAATTAAAATCAGATAAATACTTTTTTTTGCAGCTTTCATAAAAAAAATTATTTAAGAAACTGTTTAAATACAGGAATTAAAAGGTAAAAACAGCTTCATAAGAGTTTGTAATTAAAAAGTTCTTTATTTTTTTTTAAAAAAACTTTTTAAACAATCTCTAATGTTTTACTATATTTTTCCGGTTAAAATCCAGAGGTAATTGCCGGGTCAAAGGGAAAAAATAGGTAATTTTATTTTTACGTTCATCAAGTTTTACCGCTACTTCATCTCCCGCTTTTATCCCCAATGCACTTACAAACCGGATTGGCAAAACCACAGATAAACTATTGCCCGATTTGAAAATTTTTTGCCTAACCATAAAAATTTGTAATTTTCAGGCAGCTAACTCTTCTTCATCTCCTAAAATCATCACTCTGGCCCCTGACAAAATTTCTGAAATAAATTGATCTTTGCGTTTTTTACGGAATATAAATTCTTCTTCTGTCATCACAGTGTAATTTATTTCGCGGCCCCTATAAGTTTCTTCCTGTCTGACCAATTGTCCCAATTCCGGCAAAACTACAGTACCAACCAATAATAAATCTACATCACTGGGATTATGAGCCAACCTACGGACAAATTTACCTGAAAGCATTGCAAATTTTATTTTGCCTAACTTGGCTTTATATTTAAGAATATCCCCGCCTAATCCTGAAGTTTTGGCAATAAGCTCCAATAGTTCAAAATATATCGGATGGTTTTTCCTGAATGTATAATATAATCTGTTTGCACGGGGTTCTTTACTGACATATCCTTTATCTTCCAAATGTTTTAATTCTCGGCGCACTGCATTGATTTCTTCTTTTATTTGTCTGACAATTTCCCGGACATGAAAAATCTTATCCGGATTGCTTAACAATAAAGTAAGCAATTTGACTCTAACTCGGGAAGTTATTAAATCTTTTAGCATATATTCCTACCTCTTAGAGTTTGTTTGCAAAGTTCTTTTATTATCTGTGAAAGAACTTTTCATTACAAATTCTTATGAAGCTGTTTAACATTCACATTCCAATTTTCAAACAGCTTCCAATTAAATTGAAGACAATTTGCGGCAGTCCGCCAGCTGGCGGATTAATATTTTATTTGTGTGTCAAGAGCAACCACTTCAATCCAAATTTGACCTCTGACAAATTCTACTTCCTTACCCTTATCATCATAAAAAACTGTCCTGTCTGTTCTGGTGGCTTTTTTCCAAGTGCCGGTTATGGCTTTACCGTCTTGGAAAATCATAGCTTTTCCAGTCCCGATTGTACCATAAAGCATATGTCCATGTTCATCAACACCTACTGTTTCTTTGGCAAATTGAATCACTACATTTTTTGCTGCCAATTGTTGTTTAGTTTCTAAATCTGTATGCTCTTGACTGCCGTTAAAACGCTTATAAGTATTGCTTACAGCATCATATTTCCACTGCACTGCATATTGGTCTGTAAAATTACCTGAAAAAACAAAAGCTATGGAAGCGGTTGTACCTTTTTCATTTTCTTTTGGTTCATCTTTAAATTTCCAGGGTTTAAAATCAGCATCCCAAGAAACACCGTCAGCATCTACATTGGTCCAATTTCGTTTTACAGCTAATTCGTATAATTTATCACTGTAGCAAACCATAGTATGTTCTGTAGCCACTTCATGATCTAAACGGTCATAATTACGGGTGCAGGTTGGAAAAGGAATATTAAATTGATCCATATCTTTGATGTCATATTTTTGGATCTGACATAAAGCTTTGGCTCTTGGGTCAACAGTATCATCGTTACAATTACCTGCTCCGCCTACATGATTATAAAGAGCATCATACTCTGACACCCAATCCACATAATATGTTCTAGCTGACCTAACTGGAGCAAGACCTATGTTATATGCAGCAATTCCGCAATAATTTACTGCCATAAATCGGGTAATACCACCCTCAGCTATAGCTTCATAAATAATGTCAGCATAAGAAAGTCCTGATTGTGGTCTGGCTTCTTCATGATTTTCAATCATGATAGCCAATGGCCGGCGGGTTTCCCAAATTTTCCGTTCCATTTCGGTAAATTTCGCTCCGTTTAAAGGACAAACTTCAGTCTTTGGTAAACTTGGATCAACAATTGACTTACCTGTTGGTGTAGTTATTGGTTTGGAAGCAGTCTTACCCCCGACACTGGTAAAAATTGCATAAGATATGCCTGTGGAAACTAAATATAAAAGTACTGATCCTATAATAAAAACCAATTTATTATTTTTCATATTATACCGATCTTCTTCGAATTCGCAAGATTTTTTATAATAAAATCTTGCTTAAATAGGATGATCGAGTATATACACGATGTATTTTTCAAACACAATCGGTATATAAAAACATTTTATACTATTTTACGAATTTTTTTAATAGCTTCTTTTTCTTCAACAGATAATTCATGCTCTACGCCTTTTCCCCCGTGGATTTTCTTGATATACCAACGCACTCCCGTCCTCGCAAAAAGAGAAGTAATGACAATACCATTATCTTTCGCATCAAGCAAGGCCAATGAAAAACTCTGATCTCCTCCGGTGTCGGCAAAAGGATTAAATCTGATTAAGCCGATTTTTTGGATATAATTTTTTGCTTCCAGTTGGATAGATTGAATTTCTCTATTTATTTTCAGAAGTTGTGCTTTGGTCAATTTATCCTGATTTAAAAATTCATTTAATATTTCCGATAATGTTTTTGCAGAAACACCTGCGGTTAACCGGTTGTAATTTCCTAAAGCTTTAAATAAAAGCCAGGATAACGCTCCTAACCAGACAAAAATAACAATTATAATCAGCCAAAAAACTGTATTATTAAACATAATCGGTTCCATTATCATACGGAAAAACTGGATAAAATGTCAATTGATCGTTTTTAAAAAAATCGTCCAAATATTGACAACTCATAAATGTTTGTGATATACCTCAAAAGCGAGGCTATTTATGCCTAAAAAAACAAAGCAACAAAAAATCTTAGCTGCTAAGCATAAACAAAAGATTTCCGGATCAATGGTTTTTTCCTACACTGCACCCCAAAATACTGTTTCTTATCTACGTAATGATACAACAGATTTCTCTCTAATACGCAAAGATATTTTAAAAACAATGATACTGGCTGTAATTTTGATAACTATCGAAATTGGATTAACGATTTATTCCAAAAAATTGGGGTGGTAGAAAGATTGTATTTATTTACTTGTAGTAATAAATAAAAGGGGCTTGCCCCCCGAAGCCCGAAATTATGTCGATAAATAAAAAACAATTGAAAAAACATCTAAACCCTCCTTCTTCCGATAAGATCGGAATTCGGAGGGCGAAGGGGGGTGACTAAAATTTATGGCATCCATGTATTGTGTTAAATGCCGCGCAAAGAGAGAAGATCCAGCAGCGGTGAAAGTCACTATGAAAAATGGCAAACCGGCAATGAAAGGAAAATGTCCAACTTGCGGAACCGGAATGTACAAAATCGGTGGCTAAGTCTTATTAATAAGTCTTAGTAGTTACAAAACCCTTATCTTTTAAGATGAGGGTTTTGTTTTTATATTATTCCTCAACCTTAGGTCTGTATTGTAAACTTTCAGCAATATGTTCGGGTTGGATAAAACGGGATTCACCTAAATCTGCAATGGTACGCCCAACTTTGATAATTTTATAATAACTTCTGGCAGATAATTTAAGCCGGGAAACTGCTTGACGTAATAAATTATAACTACCTTCTGACAACGGACAATATTCTTTGACTAATTTGGTTGACATTTCCGCATTGCAAAATATTTTGGTTTTGGCAAATCTTTTGCTTTGATGAGAGCGGGCTGACTGTACTCTTTTTTTCACTTGAGCTGATGTTTCTTTTTTTGATTGACTAATCCCAGTTAATTTATCAGTTGTCACAGACATCACATCTAAATGTAAATCAATTCTGTCTAATATCGGTCCGGAAATGCGTTTTTGATAGCGGCTGATAATCCCCGGCATACAAGTACATCTTTTTTGCGAATCTCCATAATTACCACACGGACAGGGATTGGCAGCTCCAACAAGCAGAAATTGCGCCGGGTATGATACAGATCCTGCTGCTCTGGATATGGACACCACACCATCTTCCATAGGTTGTCTTAATGCTTCAAGCGTGGATCTTTGAAACTCGGGAAATTCGTCTAAAAATAATACTCCCCGGTGAGCCAGAGATATTTCTCCGGGCATAGGCCTTGTACCTCCGCCAATCAGTCCAATTCTGGAAGTTGTATGATGCGGACTGCGGAAAGGACGGGACTTCATAATTGATTCGTTGGGTGGTAAATTTCCGGTTATTGAATAGATTTTGGTTACTTCAAAAGCTTCTGTTTCCGTCAGATCAGGTAAAATTGAAGGCAAAGCCCTGGCTAACATGGTTTTTCCTGCACCAGGTGCGCCTCTTAAGAATATATTGTGTCCACCTGCTGCAGATATTTCCAATGCCCGTTTTGCCTGTTCCTGACCATGAATATCACATAAATCAAATTCATAAATTGCGTTTTGTTTAATTTCGGAAAATGGAATATAAGGGATAGAAGAAATGGGAGTAATTTTGGTAAAATGTTTAAATAATTGAATCAAAGAATTAACCGGAAAAACTTGAATACTAGAAACAACTGCTGCTTCTTGTGAATCAATTTCCGGAACAAACAAATTGGCAATCTTTTTGTCTTTGGCCAACATTGCCATGGGTAAAATTCCATGTGTATGGCGAAGTGATCCATCAAGTGATAATTCCCCTACAAATAAATTATTTTTTAGATCTGCCTCTATTTGACCAGATGCAATTAATAATCCCAATGCAATCGGTAAATCATATTGCGGTCCTTCTTTGGGTAAATCTGCCGGAGCCAAATTAACTGTAATTCTACGGGAAGGAAAATCTGCGCCGCTATTTTTGATGGCAGCCCTCACCCTTTCTTTTGACTCTTCAATGGCTTTATCAGGTAAACCAACTATTGTAAATGACGGCAATCCTTGAGAAGCAACATCAACTTCAACTGTAACTAACACACTATCCAAACCAACGCTCGCACCAGACAATACTTTGGCTAACATAAATTTAGTGTAGCAGATTTCTATGTTAGAATAAGCTTATATCAATTAGATTGTTATAACAGTATAAATTTTATAAATCGTGTTATAATATTAGGAATAATCATTATATCTTCATATGAGTAATGAACTTGAAAAAAAATTAAATGCCGTAGATTTAAATCTTCAACCTGATCAAGCTGATAAAAGATGGAATGAATATTTAAAAATTAAGAGATGGAGATTATTAGCAAAAAATAAATGGAATATTGATCTTCCAGATAGCAGAGAAGAGGCCTTGATAGAAATTGTCAAATTAGAAAAAATTGCAGAAAGAGAAAACCTCGATAGAATAAATAATAGCATTCAAGTTTTACAACAAATAGAATTATCTGCTGAATTACCGGTTGTTTTAGAAATATTTAAAAATAAAACCGGTGCTTTATCAACAACTAGAGCACTTGATAAAGATGGTCTTAATGGAAAATTATCTTATCAAATAATTTTTGGTAGGCCTTCAGGTGTAGTTGAAGAAAAAAGACATGTCGGATATAACCCTATAACTGGTGGTGGTCATGATGGTTATAGTGGAGGAGAAGCCATTTATGATACCTATATTTCACCAACGACAAGTTATGGAAATAGTTTAGTTGACTTTAATTTAACTAGTGTATATCCTGGTGATTCTATCTATTGTGAAGTAGATAAACTTGTGTTTTTTAAATTTTTAAGAAAACAAAATAATGATCGCGTTTTTGAATTTCAGGAATATGATTTTGAACATGCCCGAGCGTACAATAGTTATATTGGTCGTCGAGAAACAGATTATTTAACATTTCTCAATGGTAAAAATATTAATGCAACGAGACCTTTACAATTTAAAAATGGCAAAACAATTTCCGATTTTAAAAATGGTTTTGAAAATTTCCTTACTGATATTTATGGCTTTTACCGGTTTAATATCATGGAAAAATAACTTATTATTTAATATAAATTAATTCATCTTGTTTTTGTTTAAAAACTTTCTTAACTACATTAAAATCTCAACATCACTTTGGCTAACATAAATTTTATTATAAGATAAAGCAGCATGCTATACTACTCAAATTAGTATGACAATTGAGACTAAAACTTGCTATCAATTAATTTTACAAACTCCAACACCTTGTTTTAAACAAGCAGGTAATACTCCATGTTCTGCAAACAATTGTTTAGTTGCAGAAAAAATTGATCAGATGATTTTAAATGGAAGACCCATACCAAAAGATCTTCTATTGCTTTTTCTACATTCCAGATGCAGAATAAGCAGTTTATCAGATCCAAAGTATAACCAAGAATATTGGCAAAGAATAAATAGTAATAATAGATAAATGATTTTTTTAAACTTCAATAAAACGCTTTTTATGTGTATAATCAACCCACATGCATCTAAGTAGAATTTCCTTTTTAATTTTGGTTATTTGCATTTTGGGATTTTTTATCAGAGTTTTTCAACTTACCCAAATTCCTAACAGCTTAAGCGCTGATGAAGTGGCATTTGGATACAATGCTTATTCCATTTTAAAAACCGGGCGTGATGAATTCGGCCGTAATTATCCTTTTTATTTACAATCGTTTGATGATTCCAAAAGTCCTTTGCTGGCTTATGCACTGATTCCTTTTGTCGGACTGTTGGGTCTAAACGCATTTGCCATCAGATTCCCGTCAGTCATTTTTGGTACTTTGGCAATTTTATTATTTTATTTATTAACATATGAGTTATCAAAAAATAAAAAACTATCTTTACTTACCTGTCTTTTTGCGGCAATTTCACCCTGGATGATTCAATACAGCCGGGTAGCAATTGATATGGAAATATCTTTATTTCTGGCGCTACTAGGCATATATATATTCTTAAAAGGACAAGTAAATAAATATTATTTACCTGTATCTGCTGTAATTTTTGGCCTAGCATTTTATGCTTATCATTCCAGCCGGTTTTGGGTAGTAGTTTTTGGATTTATTTTGCTAATTTTATACAGACGTATAAACCGTTATTTGATGTTTAGTCTAATTTTATTTATTTTGATGACTATTCCCTATTTAAGCCTATTAATCAAAGACAATGCCGGATTAAGGTTGTATGCTGTCAGTGTTTTTGCTGATCAGGAAAAGAAAATTCAGGAATCAAAAATTCTGCTTAAGGAAAAACAGGAAAATATATTTGGCGCAAATTTGATACATAACCGCAGGATATTATTTTTCAATCAAGCCATCAACGGATATTTATACATATTAAATCCGGAAATTCTTTTTTCACCAAACCGCAATAATCAGATTTCCACAACCAGACTGTTTTATTTATGGCAACTGCCTCTTTTACTGATCGGGTGTATTTATTTATTTAAAAATAAACATATCAGATGGCTGATTATCGGCTGGTTGATTGTTGGTTATATACCCGGCGGTTTAACAAGTTTACCGGTTTTTGACCGCAGGATTTTTCTAAATAGCTATCCGTTATTATTTCTGGCAGCTTTGGGATTTTTATCAATTTATAATGAAATAAAACCATGGGAAAAATCAAGACTATTGTTAAAGTTTTTATTTGTCATCCTGGTTTCAGGATCCGTTTTTATCTATGTACATAATTATTTTATTCATGGTCCACGTGAAGTAGTGGAATTATGGGGAAACGGCATGAAGGAAATCGTATCAGTTTCTCAACAAAACAGCAGTAAATATGAAAAAGTTTATGTTTCTTTAAACTTAAATCAAACACTGATTTTTTACTTATTTTATACTCAATACCCGCCGGAAAAATATTTATCAGAAGGCGGTACAATTTCCGGAGGATATTTGGACGAAAGAAATAAGTTTGCTAATTTTATTTTTAAATTTATTACCCCCAAAGATTACAGTGAAAAAAATCTCTATGTCTGGAAAGTTAGTGAAGATTTTCCATGTCTCAAAATCAATCAGATTGTCTATTTAACAAATGGTACGCCTTTGGCAAATATCGGGGAATATCAACCAAATTTACCATTATGCATAAGAAGCCTTAAGCCTCTTTAAGACAAATATAAAAGCCAGACAGTAAAAAATAACTGCAATTAAAATTAAATTATGATATCCCAAAAGTAATGCCATGTATTCAAACATGCCTCCAAAAAAAGCTCCTAACGTATTAGCTCCGAAATTTTCTGCAGCGTTTTTACTTTTTTTAAATAAATTGCTGAATATTATATTGGCAAGAAGTATCGGAGAAAAGAAAAAGACAATCGAAACTATATAACGGATCCAAAAATTCGGTAATAAAAATTTCTCCAAAGGTATTAAATAATTTAATCCCAAAATTACCAATAATAAAAATGACGGCCAAGCAAGATTTTTAATGGTATATTTTTGGTTTATCCAAATAGCAATTAAAACTGATAATAACATACCGACAAAAACTAAAGAATTTACAAACCAAGTTGAACCAAATAATAAATTAAAATTGACCACCGATTTAGTTTCTATTAATAAAAATGCCGCTCCTAAGAAAAAGAAATCCCCGGAAAAGCCCACAAATGATTTTTTCCTTTCTATTAAAACGTACAATCCTAGGGCAATACTTGAAATAATTATCAGGGTTTTCAAATAAATATTAGGTATAAAAATATCCTGCAGATATAAAAACGGCCAATTATCTGTGGCAACCGGTAATTTTTCTGTTTGTTGCCATAAACTTAATTTTGCAGAATTTTTTAAATTAACGGTTTTAGGACCGGTGATAAATACTGCCAAATTGTCTTCATATCTGGAAATAAATGGCTTTTGACCAAAAGAAGTTTGTAACATCAAGGCAATTTTATCAATCAACCAGGGAGTTCTGTAATAATTGTAAAGCACAAATGTTCCGTTTTCCGATAAATGTTTTTTTACTTGACTGAAAGCTTCTGCAGTAAACAAATAGCTTTCCAGTCTTAAATTTGACATACTGGTTGCCAACACTGCTGAATCAGGCAAAGCGAAAATTACTAAATCATATTTCTTATCGGTATTTTCTAAAAATGATCTGGCATCATTAATGACTACTTGAACTTTTTTATCAGCATACGGGTTATCCGGATGAAGTTTTCTTCCCATGTTAGCAATGACAGGATCTATCTCAACTGCTGTAATTTTTTGAACATTATTTTTGATAGCCACGTTTACATCCTGTCCGCTTCCGGCTCCAACAATCAAAGCCTGTTTAAATTGGGCTTGTGGAAAAGTTTCGTAAACTAATTTATAAAACTGAGCAGCTTGCTCATACTGAGTCATTTCCTGATGACTAATATTATTTACATATAAACGCCAATGGTTATCAATTTTACCTGCTTCCCGTAATGGATTACTGACACTATATGAGTAGATCTGATAATACGGTGACCAAATTGAACCTGGTCTGTCTAATTTAAGAACAAACCAAAAAGAAATTAATAAAATAATTACAGAAAAAATTGCCGCAATTTTTCGATTTAAAAGTAACAATAAAAATAATCCTCCACAAGTCGCAAACCAGATAATTGGTGGCAGTTTTAATATAGAACTTAAACTGAATAATAAAATTCCGAAAATACTGCCAATAATATCAAATTTATATGCAATTAAGGGTGAAATTCGGGATAGTAACTGACCTAATTTTTGAGCTAAAGTTATAAAAATCAGCGTAATGACCAGAAATATACTCGGTAACATCACGAATGATTCAACAATTTGATCTTCAGTATTGCTTTTAAAATAAATTACCTGCAGTGTTGAAATTCCAATTTCAAATTTGAAATAAGTCACTAATAGAATCAACAACAAAAGTAATGGTGCAAAAAGAATAAAAAAGTTTAAACGTTTTTTGGCTAATAAACAACCCAAACCTATGCCTAAAAATACTCCCAATAAAATAATATTAGTAAAGTAACCCAAATACCTTACATAAGCGGGAATAAAACGGATAAGCGCCAATTCCAGATATAAAATTAAGCTGCTGGTTATAAATATTTGAAATTTATAACTTTTAAACAGTCTTTTTAAGATAGACATAAATCATCTACAAACGGCAGCTTATGAAAAAACGGCTAAAATAACTCTGCTTGAGCAAGTGTTTTGGGAATTTTCTTACCCAGATGTTCGTAACTAAGGACTGTCACCACTCTGCCTCTGGGTGTTCTTTTCAAGAAACCTGATTGCATGAGATATGGCTCAATTACATCTTCAACTGTTCCCACATCTTCAGAAATAGTTGCAGCAATGGTCTCAATACCTACCGGACCGCCTGCATGTTTATCAATTATAGATAATAATAATCTCCTGTCAATATCGTCCAGTCCCATCGGATCAACTTCCAGAATTTCAAATGCGGATTTTAAAAGCCCTGCTGTAATTTTTCCTTCGCCTTTAACTTGAGCAATATCTCTAACTCTTTTGAGAAGTTTCAATGCAATTCTGGGTGTACCTCTTGAACGCCGGGATAACTCCTGTAAAGATTTTGTATCAATAGGAACTTTAAGTTTTTTAGCTCCTTTTTCAATAATAGTTTCTAATTCTTCAGGTTTATAAAAATTGAGCCTTAAGATTGATCCAAATCTGTCCCGCATCGGAGAAGATAATAATCCGATTCTGGTAGTTGCACCAATTATGGTAAATCTGGGTAAATCCAGTCTTAAAGTCCGGGCTGACGGACCTTTGCCAACCACCAAATCCAAAGCATAATCTTCCATTGCCGGATATAGTGTTTCTTCAACAAATTTATTTAAACGGTGTATTTCATCGATAAATAAAATATCATTGGGTGATAAATTGGTCAGAATTGCTGCTAAATCTCCTGCCCGTTCAATTGCCGGGCCCGATGTGACTCTGATACTTGATCCCATCTCTTTGGAAATTATATGCGCTAAAGTAGTTTTTCCCAAACCCGGAGGTCCATAAAGTAAAATATGTTCCAATGCTTCTTTGCGTTTTTTAGCTGCTTGGATACCAATTTTTATTGATTCGACTACTTTTTTTTGTCCGCAAAATTCCAGCCAATTTTGAGCCCGTAAAGAAATTAGTAATTGATCCTCTTCCTGATACGCTTGTCCTGAGCTTGCCGAAGGATTATTTTGGGGATTTTTTTTCAAATCCTGACTGACTATACTCATGTTTATTTTTCACCTAAAATTTTTAAAGACTGCCGGACTTTTTCTTCCAATGTTTTTACATTTTCAGGCAGTTTTTTTATGGTTTCCAGAATTTCGTTTCTTGTAAATCCGAATTGCCTCAAAGCTCCAATCAATTCCTGTGTTTCTCCGCCCTCATTTAACAAATTTAAATCAGTTGTACTGCCCAATTTATTTTTTAATTCAATAATGATTTTTTGGGAATTTTTTTTGCCCAATCTGGGAATTGAGGTGAAAAATGAAATATCTGCAGAAATTATAGCTCTCCCTATTTGTTCCACTCCCCGGTCAATTACCAACATAGCTGTTTTGGGACCAATTCCTGAAACAGATAACAATAATTCAAACATGTCCAATTCCTGAGATTTTGTAAATCCGTACAAATTTAACGCATCTTCCCGGACATGAGTGTGAATGAAAAGCGTGATTAATTCATTCTGCTTTAAACGTGCTAATAAATTTTGGGGGATAAAAACTAAATAACCGGTACCATTAACCATCAATACAATTGCATTATTTTTTTTATAAAATATTTTGCCGGTCAACGCACCTATCATATTGGCTCTTATTATATACCGATTGTATTTGAAAATACATCGTGTATATACTCGATCATCTTATTAGAGCAAGATTTTTAATCTAAAAAAATCTTGCTAAATTATAGAAGATCGGTATACCATTGAATAATAATATTAAAAGTTTACTGGAATTTTAAAAAAACAAAAGAAAATTTTTTTGCGGGAAGAATAGTTAAACACTATTATCTGGTTATCTGAATTGGCGTACCCGGGTTTAACTCACTAGCTGCAGTTGCAACTAACCGATTATTAACATTTCTGTAAATAAAGTACTGTGTATTTCCATCGTTTCCAGTTGAAGGGTCTTTGGGCAAAGATGAGATATAAGTCGGCACTAGTATTGAAGATAAATTTACCAAACCCGGATCAGTACCAATTCGATTTGGAGTGGTCGTGATCATAGTTGGCAGTACGCCGTTATTTTCTATTGCCATCTGATATATGGCATTGGTGATACCATAAAGATCTGCTCGTCTCTGTGTATCACGAGCTGAAGCAAATTGACGTGCTGGGTTAACAGCTACTAATACAACTGCTGCTAATATACCGATAATA
>Ga0208375_1002367_pt1 | contig 17921 bp, 16 predicted proteins | sample RifOxyD1_FD_184038 | JGI IMG/M metagenome (GOLD analysis project Ga0208375, IMG submission 184038) | Soil microbial communities from Rifle, Colorado - Rifle Oxygen_injection D1 (SPAdes) | ecosystem: Environmental > Terrestrial > Deep subsurface > Rock core/Sediment | place: Rifle, Colorado... | reverse complement strand
AATCATTACTTTTTCTTCATATGCCACTTTTGCAGCAGCTTGAAGTATGGTTAGATACCTTTCCACGGGTTTTGCCAGCCTGTCCGCAGATTCGGTCAGAAGTACCGCATCAGGATCGATTTTTGAAATATAAAGGGCTCCAAGGCCGTGTGCCGGCCCTGTTTCACGCCTCATCGGTTCAACTAAAATATTTTCTTTGGGCAAATTAGGGACTTCTTTTGAAATTTCTTTTTTATAGTCTTCCGAGACCGTAACCACAAACATCCTTTCCCAAGGAAGGATTTTATTTAATCTTTCAAGAGTAATCTGAGTAAGGGTTTTTTTTCCAAAAAGAGGCAGGAATTGTTTTGGAGATTTGTTTCTGGACTTGGGCCAAAGTCTGGTTCCCCCACCTCCGGCCAGTACAAGTGCATATAAATGTTTCTTATATGTATCCGGAAAACTTTTTGCGGAAAACCTCGAAAGAAAACTTTTTAGCATTGGTATATAGATTATCAACTACAAATTTTGTTTTTTCAAATCTAGTTATAGCACTTGTTATAGATTCTACACTTTGCCGGTCAAAAAAAATACCGGTTTTTCCTTCCTCCACAATGTCAAGAGCGCCTCCTTTTTTGAAAGCTATAACGGGAACTCCGAAACTTTGTGCCTCAACCGCAACTATGCCGAAGTCTTCCTCTTGGGGCATAATTAGAGCTTTTGCGCCGGAATAATATTTGACTAAATCTTTTTGGCTAACTCTTCCTGCAAAAGTAATGTTGTCTTTGGCCAAACTTTTCAGTTTATTAAATTGTCTTCCTTCCCCAACTATAACCAAGGGGGCCCCAAGTTTATTAAAAGAACTAACCGCAAGGTCCACCTTTTTGTACCCCACCAGCCGGCTTACCATTAAATAATAATTTTTTATTGTGTTTTGTGTTTTTGCAACAGGACCCGAACCGGAAGGAGGATGGACTATTGTTGAATCCCTTCCGTAATATTTTTTTATACGTTTTTTAACTTCTGTAGAAATCGCAATTAATTTATCCGGTCGCTGGGCGGCTAATTTGTCCCACCTGCGAAGACTTTTGACAAATGGTTTAGCAAAAGTTCCAAGAAGTTTACCTTTAAAGTATTCATTCCTGTGGCTCCAAAGATATCTGGTTGGGGTCAAACAATAGCAAATGTGGAGCGTTCCCGGTTTGGTGATAATTCCTTTTGCCGCCTCACTGGTTACGGATACTACAAGGTCAAAATCGGAAAAATCGAAGGATTCAAAGGCCAAAGGCATGAGGGGTGCAAAAAATTCATGATTACGCCTGGCAAAAGGAAATTTTTGCAAAAAAGAGGGTACCACTTTTGGAAAAACCTTTGCCCAGGGTGCTTTTTTGGCATCGTAAACGGAAGTATAAAGCGGAGCATCCGGAAAAATCTCATGGAGAGCCAGAAGAACCCGTTCGGCTCCTCCCCATTTATTTACTCTATCGTAGACTATTGCAACTTTCATAGAGGCTAAGTGTTTCTTTTGCCATTTTAGCCCAGGAGTAGCGTTTTACAAAATGCTTTCCTTCTAAAATTTTTTCTGCACGTAAATTTTTATCCATTTTCAACGCTTTTTTCATAGCAATTTTAATAGATTCCGGCGAGTATGGATCAAAATATATTGCATTACCTTTGTAGATTTCTCTAAAAACCGGAATATCCGATGCCAAAAGCAGAGTCCCCGAAGCCATTGCTTCCAAGCCGGGTAAGCCAAAACCTTCAGAAATTGGAGGAAAAACAAAGGCTACTGAATTCTCATAGAGATCTCCAAGCTCATTGTCCGGAACAAAACCCAAAAGATGTATAAATTTACTCGCTTTTTTGCTTGAAATTAGTTTCTCAAGCCTCTGAGTAAAAACATTCCTCGATGACGAAATTAACAATTTTATTTCTTTAACTGTGTTTTTGTTCAATAGGTTGACCGCATCTATCAGTCTTTTCAGGTTTTTATGAGGATAAGCATTTCCGGTATAGACAAAATAATCGTAATTCCTGTTTTCTCCTTTTTCTGAACGGATTTTCAAATCAACTCCTTCGTAAGTTACTTTGACCTTACTGTTGAGGATTTTATAAGTATCCACAATTTCCTGCTTAACGCTAAAACTTGGGACAAGGATCTTTCGGGCGGACTTCACTGCATGGTCAAAAACAATTCGATAACCAAATCTTTTAACCAGATATAAAAGTGGGGTTTGTGTAGTTGACTCCAATCCCCGACTTTTATGCATCAACATATCATGAATCGTTACAACATATTTTCCCCGATAAAATAGAGGTACGTTAAAGTGTGGAAAGTGAGTTAAGTCAGGATTAATTTTTTTAATTATAGAAGGAAGCTTAATCTGTTCGGAAAATCCGTAGTGGCGAAAGTCTGCTAACACTTTTTGCCAATTTTTAGGCAATTTTAGAGTGTCATAGTATTTTTTACGAAGAAGAATTATGTATTCGTTTTTCCTGTCCAGCTTTCCTATTTCCCCAACCAAATTAACCACATACCTTCCTAGTCCCGCGTTTTCCAAACCATAGAGTCTTCCATCAATGAGTATTTTCATTTATTTTTTCTTGTAAGCAAATCCGAATAAACTCTCTCCAGTTTTTTAACGATTGATTGCCAATCAAAGTTTTCCGCAACGAATTCTTTTCCGTTTTTTGCAAGACTCTTGGCCAGCTCTTGATTTGTCAGTACTTTTACTGTCATTTTTGCCAATTCATCAAAATCCGAAGAAACCAGGGCGTGCTTTCCTTTCTTAATATCAAGCCCCGCAACACCAATCGGAGTTGAAACGACAGGCAAATCTGATGCCATCGCTTCCAAAACTTTCAGTCTTGTCCCCCCCGGACTCATAATGGGTGTTACCAAAACGGAAGCCGCCTTGAACGCGTCTCTGTTGTCTTTAAGGGATTCGCTAATCACTATATCTTTATCCTTCTTGGCAAGTTCAAGGATTTGAGGAGGGACTGATCTGCCTGAAACCCAAAGCTTTACGTCACTAAGCTCTTTTTTAACTTTAGGCCAAATGTCTTTAATCAGAATATTGACGGCTTCTACATTTTGCATCCATTTATAGTCGCCGTGATACAAAATTCTTGGAGGAGATTTTTTTGCCATTTTCTTTTCTTCAAAATAGCTCACATCAACACCGTTGGGTATGATGCCGATATTTTTACCCGGTATCTCTTTTTTCATAACTTCTCTATCTTCGCTGGAAACCGCAAAAAGTCTGTCAGCCTGCCACCAATATCTTTTCTCCCAATATTTGAGTTTTATAACATCAAACAAATAAATGGGTTTGAGGAAAAACGGAACTTCACTATCGACATAGTGTTTGTATACAGAAAATTCAATTGTTGGTTCGACAAGAACGGTGGGAACCTTTGTTTTGGGAATATGTGGCATAACATAAAACGTTTCCGCATGAATAAGGTCATATTTATTTTCATCGAGTTCTTTTTTAATTGCTCTTTTTTCATCCATCGAGAAGTTACGAATAACCACCAACGGATTAAAAGTCACAAGAGTTAAAAGTAGATTTCTTAAAGTCCAGGGAGACTTGGGTCTATCAAAGACCATGATCTTATCGCAGTATTTTTTGATCTCCGGCAAGTAAGCAGTTTCTTTGTCCCTGTCGCCACGAATAAGAGACATCACTGTGATCTGGTGATTTTTAGATAAGTATTTAATAAGGTGGTACCAACGAGTCTGCCCACCAGACATCTGATTGATAGGCAAAAAAGGTACCAGCATTAGTATTTTCATAATGTCATTTGCTAATCGGGGACATTAGATCAAGAATTATGTATTTGTCCGTTTTTTCTAATGTTTTAAATTTTGTTTCAAAATTTTTAGTGTCGGTACTTCCCAAATCAACAGAGGCGTAATAGCTTGCACCTTTTTCAATTAAGTTGTCTATTGAATCATCAACCACAGGCCAGCCAAAACGCTTGGTTTGATATAAAAATGCCGTATCGCCATTGTAGGTTGCAATTACTAAAGCATCTTTAGGAGTAAGCTTATCCACCGCCTGACCGGCTTCGATAATTTCGGGGTGGTTTATTCCATAATTACCGGCTATTTGGTTCCAACCGGTTACAAGCATCACGGAAATAGAAATAACCGCAATAATTCTTGTTAATATCCGGTTAAAGTTGTCTGTGGTCCATAGATAAATTGTTCCGGCCGAAAGACCAAGTGCGATAGCCGGAATAACCAAAATTTGGTAATAGTCATGCATAACATTGGCACCGGCCACCACTATTACGTAAAAAAGTGCCCCTGCCAGGAATACTTGTATGAATAAGTTTTTAATCTTGGTGTTAATTACTCCAAAGGTAAAGGGTATAAGTCCCAGGGATCCTAGTATAAGATGCCCCAATCGCTCCCCAAATATCCAATAGAACCATGACGGTTTAAAACGGATCAGGTTTCCGTTAAAAGCCCACTTGTAAAAAGGAATTCCTGCGGGGTAACTTGCTTCCCAAGCTCTCCAAAGCATGAAAGGCACAAATACAATGACAAAATATATAAAGGTATTAAAAATAATTTTTTTGTCCAGCAAAAACTTCTTAATACCGTATTTTTTCAAAGCCAAATAAACTATTGGGAAAAGATAAAAACCCAAGTAAGGTTTTATAAGTATTGCCAGGCTTAGAAATATTGCGGAGATATATAACAAATATTTTTTGCTACTGGTTGTAAATTCAAAAAATGCCCAAAGTGAAATTACTCCGAACATGACTCCCAAAGGATCCGGCAAGATTACTCTGGTAAAGTAAATATTGAAAGGAATAAAAAGGTAGAAAAAAGCACTAAGAAGCCCCCCGACACTCCCCAATATTTTTTTACCTATCAGATACAAAAAGAGGGCGGAAATAAGAGCCGCAAAAACAGATATTAGTCTACCCCAAACTTCCAGAGAAATTGATTTGAAACTGTTTGCAAGAACCGCGTTTAGACCGTTAAAGAAAGGAAACTCAACCATTCGGTATCCTTCGGGATTAAAAATACCGCTTTGGATACTTGAGATATCATTATACTTAGGAATTAGAAGGTTAATTCCCCGCTCAACATAGATCCTGCTGACAGAGGCTGTATCGGCTTGACGCCAGCTGTGCCAGTCCGCTACTGGGTTGTCTATTTTATAAAGTCTGACCAAAAAACCGGCCAAAATGATTAATGATAAAATTATGTACTCAATATATTTTGATTTAAGTAACTGATTAAATTTTGTATTCATATAGCTTTAGGCAGTATATTCATTTATCGTATCTTTTACCAAAAACACGGCCAAACCAATGATTAACCAAAACGTTATTGCAAACTTTGACGCTTCAAATACGTCAATAAAAACCGCGTTAAAGAGTGTACCAAAAAGCCCCCCTATTGTACCAGCTACAAAACCCAAGTTTACACTGCTTAATTTTGCAGGCAAGGGAAGGGCCGATGCAAAGACAATTAAGATTCGTACAATTATCAAACTAAAGCAGAAAAAACCCAGCCCACCCACTTCCGCCAGAAGCCTTAAGTAATCGTTGTCTGTAGCGAGCCCAATTGAAGAATAACCGGTTCCGAGAAAGGGGTTTTTGAGAAAAGACCTGACTGCCCTGGGCCACTCGATATTAAGCCTAATTGAGGTCGACCTGTCCTCAAGTATGGGGACTGGGGTGGGGGTAGGTTCTACCACCGGGCGAGTTGTTTCTGTTTTTACCGATTCTGCATAGACTTCAAGTGTTAAGGGTTTTGCCTCAACTATTTTTACATTTTTGATTCTTTCTATTAAAACGTTTATCAAGTTTTTGTATCGAGCGGAAAGACTGGCGGAAAAGCCACTCATCACCAAACTGATCACAACCACCAATATAACGGCTTTTGTTTTTTTCATTAAGAAAAGTGAAACACAAATTGCAAGGAGATAGGAGAAAAAAGAAATTCTTGATCCTGTTAAGATCAAAAGCCAAAAACCTGAAAAAGAAACTAATGCCAGGAAAATTTTAGAGGCTTTATCCTTAACCGCAAAGAAAAGACCAATAAAGATGGGTAAAACCAGAACCATGAATGAGGCAAGATCATAGTGCCCGGCAAAAGTCGAAGTAATTTGACTTCCCGGAATCCATTTTAAGGCAATTCCTTTGGCCGATTCCGAATCCTGGGTAATTATTACGGGGAAATCAAAGTATTTTTGTCCCAAACCATAGAAAAATGCCAAAAATACGACTATCATTAATGTCTTTATGTAAAATTCCAGGTTTTTGGATCTTTCGGCAGGATAAAAAGCCAAAACCGCAAAAAAGGGAACAAAATATTCTAAACGTCTTAATAAGTGCAACACTCCTATACTGGGAACTACGGTTTTTGTGATAAGTATCCCGGAAACAAGAGAGACAAAACCGATAAGCAGGAAAAGAAGCATGCTGCGGCTAATTTTATTGATAAATAGTTTTTTAATATTGGGGATAAGTTTGACAAAAACAAATAGAGCTGTTGTTGCCAGAAGGAAATCCTCAAACCTTATGGATACATAAGTTCCCGGAATTCTGATAAATGGAAATTTCGGGTAAAGGGGAATTATCACAATAATGGCGGCAACAAGGTATTTATAAAGTTTGTCGACTAGGTTCTGAAATTTTTTCATAATTTAATTAATGTTTTCCACTTGGTGTTTTTTATTGTACTTATCCATTCTTTTGTCAAAAGCCAAATAAGCAGCAAGGTTAACATCCCTAAAAGGAGGCGAAGATAAACATTGGATCCAACATACTTAACAATCACCTTTTGCTTAAAAGAAACTCCACCCACCTGAAAGCTCCCCCTATCCGTACCCAGCTCGTTTCCGGCAATAAATATCGATTCACGCATAGGATGAACTACTTCTTCCAAAAACGTCGCCTTTGTCTGATCCCGAATTATAGTTTGAGCTTCCTCAGGAGGATAATTTAGCCTTTCCCCCCACCAAAACTGCTCGTAATAATGGTCCATCAACTGCTCTCTTGTTAAGTTTGTGTAATATCCTCGCCTAAGGGAGGTTTCTTTATCTGCCGGTTCTGTTGAGGATACAAAGTCCCAAAGAGTATCTGGAAAAGGAGGGGCCGGCCAGGCCAGATAGACCAAAAGGCTAATTCCAAATACAACAAACAAGGCTTTTGCTAATTTATTCATTATTGAAAGAGTCGGGCCCGACCCAAAAAATAATTGGGTTTTTTGTTTTTGCGTTCACCTATAATCTTTGCGGGAACTCCCCCAACAATGGCAAAATCGGGAACGTCCTTGGTTACGACGGCTCCTGCCCCAACCACCGCGCCTTTACCTATTGTTACTCCGGGTAGAATTATTGCTCTGGGACCGATAAACACATAGTCTTTTATTTCCACCGGTTCGTTTTTGGCCGAAAAGTCTTCCTTTTCCAGATCATGTTCGGAATTGTAGATCATCACTTCCGAAGCAATATCGACATGGCTTCCGATTGAAAGAGTTCCTCTTCCATCCAAAAAAGCATTGTTCCCAATTATTGTATCTTCCCCGATGGTAATTCCACCGGGATCAAAAAAGTTAGCCCACATGTGAATTACCGATCCTTTCCCCATTTTTACTCCGGATAAAATATAGAAAAACTTCCTAAAAGAGTGTGAAGGAACATGCCCGATGCATCTTAAAACCATTAATTCAAAATCCAAAACATAGTTATAAATTCGATTGAGGATTTTGTTCTGGGCCTCTTTTGCTGATAATTTTTTACCGGTTTTATCCTTAAACATTATTTTATATTTGTAATAATTTTTAATGTTTCCCGAGCTGACCTCTCCCAGGAAAATTTTTTAACCTGGGCAAGTCCTGCCTCGACATAACCATTATACTTCGATTTGTCTGCCAAAAGCACCTCTTTTATTCCCTTTGCAATACTTTCAACGCTTTTAGGATCAACCAAAACTCCCGCATTTCCAACTACCTCGGGCAAACTGCCTACCCCAGAAGCCACAACAGGAACTCCGCAAGCCATTGCGTTAAGAACGTCCAGACCAAAGCCTTCCCAAAATGACGGAAGAACAAAAAGTTTAGCGCCGGCAATGAGGGCCGGTTTTTCTTCTTCCGGCAGAAAGTCGGTAAAAATTATTCTTTCCTTTAAACCCAATTCTTCGGCCTTTTTATAGATTGGTTCATACATCCAACCCTTTTTTCCGGCAATAACCAAGGTTAAATTTGAATTTAGTTTTTCCGACGAGGAAATTGCTTTTTTGAAAGCCTGTATAAGTCCTTCTATATTCTTACTCGGCTTGAGAGTGCCCAAATACAATACATAGTCGCTAACTATGGAGTGCCTACCCAGGGCACGTCGCACATCCTTGTCGGGTATGTCCATGTTAAATTTATCCTTGTCATACGCCAGAGGCGTAACATGAACCTTGCCCTTCGAGAAAGGATAATGTCGTACAATATCTTCTTTTGTACTATTGGATATAGCAATGATAGCTTTTGATATATAAATACTAATAGCACTCCAGGTTTTTAACTGCCAAAAGTCCTTTTTTCTAAATTGAGTCGTGAATTCGAGGTAACCAAGGTCCATTATTGAGCATATTCTGGGCATTGTGGCAATTGGTGGGACATAATGGCTGGGAGAGAAAAATACATCAGGCTTGGGTCGTCCTAACAAAAGACTCGGCGTAAGCCTGGTAAGTATCCAGACAGGTCCCCCACCTATCACTTTGTATTTAAAGGCTGGGGTCTGGACCGGCAAGTCTTTTTTGGGCTTATCTTTAAGGTAAACTATGAGTTTGTGCTTATCTTTCCATTCATCCTGTAGTTTCCAGAGATTCCAGAGAATTTCGAAGGCGTAGGTGTTTACTCCCACTCTTTTTTCAATATTAGCTTCATTTCCGTCAATTCCTATCAGCATTTTCCTAATTATACTAACAAATTACCCCTAACTGAAATTGGTGATTACTTAATTGGGTAATGATAGAATATGGTGTGAGAAAATATTTTTATGTCATATTAGCCGCCGCCCTGTTTTTAAGACTGCTTTTTCTTCTTGAAATACCTCCCGGAATTGCCAATGACGAGATGAATCTTATTATGAATGCCCAGTCAATTCTTTCTACCGGAAAAAATATTCCGGGCGTTGTAACAGGTATTGTTGGATCAACTTCCGGGGATTTATCGATGGGGATACACAGTGAAATTGGTTCGTTCCTTTTAATTCCTTTTATTAAAGTTTTTGGGTTTAATGCTGTTTCCGTAAAACTGCCGTTTGTTATTGCCAGTATCGGAATAGTTATCGTAGGTTTTTATTTAACAAGAAAAATCTTTAACGAAAAAGTGGCTTTAATTGCCATGGCCATTCTTGCTGTAAACCCCTGGTTAATATTTTTTGGAAGAACTGCTTATGAATCGATTCTTAGTTCGTTTTTCTATATGCTTTCCTTGTTATTAATTCTAAACTTAAAAAGTTGGAGGAAGCTTTTCGCTTTATTTTTTCTAATATTTGGGTTTTTGTCCTATTTTTCGGCTAAAACTCTTATAATACCTGTAGTACTTGTCGGGACGCTTATGTCGATTCTCCTGAATAAATCTAAAGACATTAAACCTCTGGTTGTTCTTAATGTTTCCGTCCTGCTTTTTGTTGCCGTTTATTCCTTTGTTCTTCCGAAAACTCCAGCTGGTGCAAGAATTGGGGAATTATCCTTAAACCAAATCGTTCAAAAAGTTAATCTCAAAAGAACTATGTCCTTGGACTTTTTTCTATCTCCTTTGTTTGAAAATAAGGTTACTGAGGAACTAAGAGTAAGGCTTGCGGCAAGCCTTGGAGAATTTAATCCCGATTATTTATTTTTAAATGGACAGCCGGAATCCATTCCCTCACTCTCAATTCCGGATCATGGTTTTATGTATCTGATTGATTTTGTATTGGTTACCTTGGGTTTGTTGTTTATGGCTAAAGATTTTCCTAAACAACTCATTGTTTTTATTGGCCTATTGGCAATTACCCTCTTCCCAAACTTTTTGAATATGCAAGGAACCACTTATTCAATTAGAACCGTATTTCTTTTTCCAATTCTGGCAATTGTCTCCGGGGTTGGGATTTACTCTATCAAAAAAAACTACATAAAATATGCCGTACTTATCATATATTTGGTTTCTTTCTTGAATTTCTGTTCCATATATTTCAACAGGCTGCCAATTGAAAGAAGTGAGGGTTGGTTTTTATCTCAAAGAGTTGTTTCCAGATATATTTTTGAGGCCACAAAACTAAACCCGGATGAAAAAATCATTTTGATAACTGAAAATCCCAAGCTTACTTTTTATAAATATTTGTTCTATACCGCCAATTATGTAAATCCTAAAGAAATAGCACTTACAAATGAGAACATCGCAAACAAGAATTATATTTTTGGCAATCTTTTGGTAACTAAGGATTGTATTTCGAAAAATGAGGGTCTGATTATTCAAAGTTCAAGTTCAACCTGTCCGGAAATTGCTGGGAAGGCGAACATTAAATCAATCAACGACGCGGGAGACGTTTACATTATTTCAAGTGATGCGGTCTGCAATAGTCTTTCAAGAAACAAGTACCCACTGATAAAGGATGTTGGTGAACTTAATATAGAGAAATTGTCTGTGGAAAATTTTTGTAAGAATTATATTTCGGATTCTTTGTAAACTTCTAAAGTCATTCTGGCTGTTTTTTCCCAAGAGAACTCCTCTATCCGTTTGTTTCCTTTTTCAATAAAACCTTTGGGTCCCCTTAGAACCGTTTCAATTCCTTCCTTGATTGAGGAAACGTCATATGGATCAACAAGAGCTGCAGCTTCCCCAGCAACTTCCGGCATGGAACTTATGTTTGAAGTAACAACCGGAACGCCACATTTGAAGGCCTCCAAAATAGGTTGACCGAACCCCTCATAAAGGGAGGCAAAGACTAAAGCTTTGGAACCGGTTATTAAAGCGGACAACTCTTCATCAGATAAATACCCCGTAATTCTGATATTTCTTTTGGGCTTAATGGGGTTAGCGGTTTGCCTTCCTACAAGAACCAGCTTCATGTTCTTTCCACCCATTGAAAGATCAAAAGCTTTGATTATTCTTTCGGTGTTTTTGTATGGGGCTGAGGCAAATGCGACAATGTAGTCATCCGAGATTTTATACTTCCTTTTAACATCCACCACTCTGGAGTGATTGGCTTTATGCATAACGGGGGCTTCCGGAATTACTCTTATTCTGTCTTCCCCTACCCCAAAATCGATTAGGTCGTTTTTCGTGGACAAAGAGGGAACTATAATTCGATTGGATTCTTTCTTAACCAATCTAAGCTTTCTGACGTGTGTTTCCACTATTTTTTTACTGAGAAGTTTTGGGAATTTTAATGGAATTAAGTCATGAACCGTTGTTACTTTAAAAATTTTTGATGGAGGTTCAGCCCAATCGGAAGTATGAACAACATCCACCCTACCTATCAAACTCTCGACAGAAAGAATGTGGAGTCTGTTCCATAAAATGTTAGCTGCCTTGGGGGACAGCGGAAACACTTTTGCCTGGGGGTACAATTTTAAAATATCTTTACGTTTCCGAAGCGCCCCTGCAAAAAGAATGTAATTGTTTTCCCTATCAATTTGCAAAAGAGTGTCAACAAGCCTGGTTGTGTATTGGGAAACACCTGTTCCGTAAACTATTTGGCTGATATCGATTGCTATGCGCATAGTATTTTCTATTTTACCTTTTTATTCTTAATAATGAGTTCCAAAATCCCTACAAAAATTCCGAAATCATATACAGTCTTGAATACCAAAAAGTGCAAATTCCTATTTAGGAAGGCTTTGTATACACCTATTATGAGAGAAAACGGCAAACTTGCCCTTACGAGTGCATAAAAGTTGCCAAGGGTGCCGAGTTTATACTTTCTTTTGCCAATCCACTTTGCCTGACGAAACACTTCCAAAAGGATTGCAGGGTTTTTATGGTAAAAAACGGCACCGGGAGCATTCATTGCTTGATACCCTAATTTTTTATAAAGGCTCCAATCGTCATCGTATCCTCCGGGAGTAAAACCCCCCACCCTATCAAATTCAGACTTTAGTATGGCTCTAAAAACCGGTTGAAAATCCGGGTAGTTTACCGGGTGTCTTCTTTTTTCCTCCCAGCCTTCATTAATGTTCCAGCTTCTTGCCCAGGGGTTTCCCCAATTGGAAACGTATTCTTCCTTACTGAAAGTTCCTTTGGAGTTATCATCCTCAATGGGTTTAACCAGATTTTTAATAAAATCCGTTTCAAAAGTCATATCTGCATCCACAAAAACCAAAATACCTCCTTTGGCCATTTTTGCTCCTAAATTTCTTGCAGCACCGGGTCCTTTGTGGTTTTGCTTGGTAAATTTAAAATCCGGTAAAGATTTTTCAAGATTTTTTAATATTTCGAGTGTTCCGTCGGTTGAACCGTCATCCACTACCACTATTTCAAAGCCTTGAAAGCTCTGGTTTCCCAAAGACTCGATACACGCTTCAAGAGTTCCTTTTTCGTTATATGTGGGGATTATTATTGATACTTTCATTAGGTTATCTCTTTTAGCAACTCAGAATAGCTTTCCGCAATACTGTCCCAGGAAAACTTTTCCGCCTGTTTTCGGGGTTTATCTTTCCAATCGGTTTCAAGGGCTTTTTTGAGAGTTTTTGCATATTCATTTGTGTTTTCCGGGTCGGTAAAAAGGCCCGCATCCCCAACTATTTCTCGCCTTACCAGATCGTCTCTAGCCACAACAGGGGTTCCACTGGCCATTGCCTCAACTAAAACATTTCCAAATGCCTCAGAGGGGCTTGAGGGCAGTGTTAAAACGTCTGCCCGACTGTAAATTTCGGGCATTTTATCAAAAGGAACTGAAACCATTTCAAACCTTTCCCCCAATGTTTTATTTCCCAATTTTTTTATTTCACTTGTTAAGTTCCCCCCACCGGAAGCGATAAGTAAATTTACTTTTTCCAGTTTTGCAACGGCTTTTATTACAAGATCCAACCTTTTTTGTTTTGTTGCCGCTCCAACACAAAGAACTGTAATATTTTCTTTTTGTTTTTTCGATTTGTTGTTTTTAAACTTTGAAAGATCAACTCCATTGGGAATATAAACGGATTTGACAAAGGGATTAACTTTTTTTGCCCAAGCTAGAGCTTTTGAGGAAAGGGCCACAAAGGCATCGGGAAATATGTAAAGATTTATCCTGTCATCCCAACCCATACCGGACTGGCCCGAGGTAACCACCTTGGCTTTGGAAAGCCAGGCAATTTTACGGACAAAGATAGCTTGGAAACGTCCGTTAGTGGGAACTATGACATCGTATTTTTTTTGCAACAGCCTTAAGTAGATGTTCTTGCTAATAACATCTACTTCGTATTTTTTTGAAAGTCTTTTGGAAAGTTCATGAACAAAAGTTTCCGCACCCCGAAAAACTTTGTCTTGATATTTATTTAGGATTGCTATTCGCATAGGTTTTACTTTTGGGAATCAGTATTTCGACTCCGTCTACTTTTTCCTTAAGTTCGTAATTTGCCAACACATAATTGTAAACTTTTTGGGGGATGTATGCAGAAAGCCCTATACCTGTATATGGATTAAGAATAATCAATTTGGGTTTTGAGGCCTCCAAGCCGTCTATCATTTTTTCCTGAACTCCCGGAATTTCCGTGTACCATGAAAGCTGGGGCACCCAGGGGTCAACTGCGGGAAGTGTGCCGCTTAGGGCGTAAATATTGTCCCACCAGTTCATCACGAATATTTTGTCGTTTGGATTTGTATTGGATTTAACGAACCGGGCAACTTCCACCACATTTTTTTCATAAAACCTGGTTCCTTCCCTAAAATTGCTCATGAAAAATCCACCAAATAAATAAATACAACCCAAAATGTAAAGGATTGAAAACTTTTTTGTTTGTTTATTCTTCCAGGACTTACCCGAAAAAAATTCTGCAATGCCAAAAGCCAGGAATGGAATTGCGGGCTGAAAATGAAAATATTCAAATCGGGGGTAGACTCCGAGTGCCCCGGCTGCCGCCCAAAAAAGTAAGGAGGTGTTTTTCCGTCCGGTTTTCCAAATTAAAGGAATAAAAATAAGGAAAGGGAAGGCCGAAACAATTAAGTTTTTAAGGGCAGGAAGCTGAATTTGTCCCTGAGCACCGGGTAACTCCAAAAGTCCAAATTTGACGGCCCAATTCCAAAAGCTGGGAAAGATTCCAAAAAGCCAAATTCCAAGAATAAATATTGATATTACGGATAAAATGCCTAGTATTAATTTAGAAGTATTTTTCTTAATCACTACTCTTTTACTATTAATCAGTTCAAACCCAATGGGAAGTAAGAACCAGACTGCGGTTTGTTTTGAAATAAAAGCCAAAGCCCAAACCAATCCTGCCAACAACCACTTTTTTTGTTTTACGAAATAGAAGGAACAAAGAGCAAAGATGCCCATATAAAGATCAAACCAAAGGCCGTTTCCTGAATAAAACAATTGCCAAACGGCAAAGACTCCTAAAGCGATTATGGCTGTTTTTATTTTCCAAAGCTTTTTTGCAATTTGATAGACAAGGTAATCGGTCAAAAGAATCAAAATCCAAGTAAATATTTTAAGCTGCAGGATTCCGACACCAAAGATTTTGTAAAAGATAGATAGGTCAATTAGCATTAAGGGGGTATGAGCAATGGCTATATTCTTATAAGGAAACCAACCTTTGGTAATGAGGTATGGCCAAAGTGTCATTTCCGGCCAGGCGGTAAACCTTAAATAGAAAAGGAGAACTACCTGAAGAAGAACTATTAAAGCAATAACAAAATGTTTTTTCTTCATTTCTTGGCTAATAGTAACAAATGCGGACCCCAATAGGAAAAAGGATAAATATTAAGTCTCCCCAAAAATCTAAAGATTTTTTGCATCAATCCGACGTTTCCCTCTTCTTCCCAACAGGAACTGGTTTTGACAACCTCAAGACCCAAAGATGAAACGTGGGAAACCAAACTTCCCAAATAAGGTTCCACTACCGTATCCCAATCAATTTGGTAGTTGTTTTTGTCCGCTATCGGTTTAACTTTTCTCCAATTTAAATTTCTTTTTGGTCTGAAGGGTAAAAACAAATCTTGTAAAAAGCCAAAAAGTAATTTTCTAAACCGGTTCCCCTTAAAAGGTGGTGAGGCTCTATTTGGTGCTCCAAAATTTGGTGCAACCATTAAAAGCATTCCTTCCTTTTTTAATACCCTTATTCCTTCCTTAATAACTTTTCCGGGATTATCCAGGTGCTCCAAAACAAAAGCTGAATAAACCAAATCAAATTTTTTGTTTGCAAAAGGAAGTTTTTCCAAATCCCCAACGGCAAAATTTAGTTTAGGGAATTTTTTCTTTGCCAGATCAATTGCTTTCGTACTAATATCAACCCCTGTGCCTTTTTGTTTTTTATCAATTATTTTTCCTAGTCTTGTTCCTTCTCCACAGCCCATGTCCAAAATGTTCTTGGAATTTTTGGCCAGCTTAACCAACAACTTCATTGCGGGGTGTTCAAAATCCAAACTCCCCTGCTCAGCAACTTTGTAATATGAATCTTTTGACCAAACTTTTTTTGTTAGTGTCTTTTTCAATAGCCCACTCCCCCTTTCCAAACCATCCTTTTAATTTTTCGAAGAGGGGTTTCAAAAAAAGCCCTAAATCTAAAAAAACATCCCATTGTTACCCACGGGCTTTCAACAATACTTGGTCTAGGTCTAAAAAAGACTTCGGGGTAATAGTAATCAGGTGATACAGAAGTTCCCAACTCATATCTTAGCTTTTTCTTTCTTTTGGTTACTTCCGCGTCTTTTCCTTCTTCAGACCTTCTTAGGTTAGTCAGGTGAAGATAAGGGGCTTTTATAAATTTAATTTTTTCTTCACTCCTATCCTGGATCATTTTACCCGTATCATCCGCCCAGCCCATTTTTCCGTGAGGGCCCAGAGCCTGTAACCCCGGAATTTTTCTATTAACTGCTCTTAAATTAAAATGTCCAAACCGTCCCGCAATATTGTATTTTCCGGCAGAGGCGGGCTGAAGGTGAAAAATGTCACCAACAAGGTTTACCGTCGGAACGACAATGGATTCGAGATTGTCTCCGTTTTTTTTAATTTCAGAAATGAGTTTTTTGATGGAGTCTTGCCACCAAACTTCATCCCCATCCACAACAAGAAACCAATCGGATTTGGTTTTGGTTAGCATTTCCTGACGCACCTGGGTAAACTCATCGGCGGTTTTTTGTTTTCTTTGCTCAAAAATTATTTTATCCGGGTATTTTTTATTAAGTTTCTCAATAATAGCAAGGGTGTTGTCTGTACTTCCCGTGTCCCACAAAAGAAGTTTATCAACGTGGTCTATAACGGAGGTAACAGAGTACCAAAGCCATCGGGCTTCGTTTTTTACCAAACAATGTGCCCATATTTCATTCATTTTTGTTCTTTCCCCAATAATGTTTTATTACAATCATCCAAGTGTAGATAGCAAGAATTGTGTTACTGACTGCATAGGTAATGGTTGGTCCGAAAACTCCAAATTTGGGGATTAGGAAAAAATTTAGAAGGAATATTGCTGCAATCTGGAAAAACGAGTAAGCGCCAATGTAAACCGTCTTTTTCATGGCATAAATAATTGCCGTTACCGATGGCACTGTAAACAAAAACGGAATTTGCGCTGTTGCCAGCGCCTGAAAAACAGGAACCGAAGGTAGATATTTTTCCCCAAATAAAAGGAGAATGAAGGGCCTCGCAAATATTATCCATGCAATTATTCCGACTGTAATTGGAAGAAGTGCAAGTGTAGATTTCATTAAATAGTTTTTCTCATGTGCCTTATCCCCAAATCCTGCCATTCTGGGAGCAAGAACAGAAGAAAAACTACTAGATAAAACCACTATAAACGAAGCCAGTCTGGAAGGAATCGAATATAAACCTGTCGCAAATGCGCCGGCCAGGGTTGCCAGCATTTGAATATCCAGCCTTCCTGATATCGAAGATACAATTCGGTTTATCCCTATCCAACCGGAAAATTTAAGTAAGTTATTATATTCAGTCTTTTGAGGTTTGGATTTTATAAAGTCCGTTTTTAGAAAAACCAAAACCAATACCACCTCAACCAAAAATCCTGCTCCAAATGCCCAGAAAGCTACCGACACGGTTAGCCCCCCAACAAGGAAAAAGGCAAAAACAAACAGAAATCTCACTAAGTAAAAAGCGTTATCTATAATTGTCGATTGAAGAAATTTTTTCTTGGCTTGCAAAATAAAGGGGAAAAATAAATCCGGAAAAAGGAATATTGGAACAACTGCAGACCAAATGGCTATCTTGGGATCGCGTGTGGCTAATAGAGTTTTTGAAATAAAGGGAGCAAATGCGGCGATTATCGCCGATGTGGCAAGCACAATAACCAATCGGATGTTAAACGAGGCTTTAATATATTCATCCGCCTTTTTACTGTCTCCCTTGGCTAAATATTCCGAAATAAAATTAACAGAACCTGAAGAAATTCCAATATCAGCAAGTGAGGCCAAGATTAGTACCAAGTTATAAGCCGCGGAAAAAACACCAAAATCTACTATTGATAGGGATCTCGCCAAAAACAAAATAAACAAAAATCCCAAAAAAGCCGATAGGATGTTCCCTACAAAAAGTATATAAGTATCCTTCGCGGTTGAGCTGATTGCCAGTAACCTAAAGCGGTCGTAATATCTTCTCACTCCGTTATTTTAACATTGGAGAGGCCGTAATAACCAGATACACAGGAGGCTACCCAGCCTTTGTTGTCGATAAAGCCATCCAAACCCCCTACAGGAGTAATGTTTTTGAGAATTGGTAAATCCTTTTCAGCCAGATCCCACTGTGTAGCATATGTTTTAACTTCAGAATAAACATTTGACCAGT
>Ga0208375_1002366_pt1 | contig 17927 bp, 22 predicted proteins | sample RifOxyD1_FD_184038 | JGI IMG/M metagenome (GOLD analysis project Ga0208375, IMG submission 184038) | Soil microbial communities from Rifle, Colorado - Rifle Oxygen_injection D1 (SPAdes) | ecosystem: Environmental > Terrestrial > Deep subsurface > Rock core/Sediment | place: Rifle, Colorado... | reverse complement strand
TACCAATAACAAAAGTAGTATTCACGCCGGCAGAAACAGCAGAAAAGGTAAGATTAACAGTTGAAACATTTGATGCGGAAGTTCCAAAAGACTTAACCGCAACAAGCGGTTTAGCATATGACTACTTACAAGTCTTGTTGACTGATGGAGATGGTTTAGAAGTACCTTTGCAAGAAAGTGCAAAGATAAATTTCAAAGTGGATAAAGCATGGCTAAAAGATAACAATGTAGATAAGAGCAGAATAGTCTTGTACAGATGGGAGGGCTTCTGGAAAGAACTACCAACTATATTTGTAAATGACGGCTCTGAAGATGTTGAGTATCAGGCTTTAACAGAAGGCTTCAGTTACTTCGCAGTTGCCGCTGCTGGCTCTACAAGCCCAGGCACAACTGGTGGAACAACTGGAACTGGAGGCTTACCAAGCTTACCAGAAGTTGCAGCGCCATTTAAGAAGCCAACTAACTTGGCTATAATACTAATAGTGGGCGCTTTGCTAGTATTCATATACTACGAATTGCAAAAGCCTCGCAACAAGAGATTTAGCTTTGAGAGAAGGCAAGACAAGCGAAGAGCCAAACTAAACACCAGACGCAGATAAAGCGTCTTTTATTTATATTTTTTAGTACCAACAGAGCAAAGCTTGTGGTATAGAAACCATTAGATTTTTTAGTACCAACAGAGCAAAGCTTGTGGTATAGAAACCATTAGATTTTTTAGTACCAACAGAGCAAAGCTTGTGGTATAGAAACCATTAGATTTTTTAGTACCAACAGAGCAAAGCTTGTGGTATAGAAAATCCGCAGATTTTTTATATGTCTTATTCGTACTTAAGCTGATGCAATATAAAATATACCACGAAGGCAATTTGATTGGAACTATCCACTTAGTTCAAGACAGCAATTCTAAAATAAAAGATAGAAAAGATTTCATTGATTCAATTGTAAATCAAATTCCTAAACATAAACATATTGGCTATGCAGGAATGCCAGAAAAAACTTATTTGAAAAGGAGTCTGCCGTGGTCTATTTTTGCCGAATACAAAGGCAAATCAGTTCCAAACTACAAACTTCCAAATAAGGAATTAATTAATTTGATTCGCAAAACAATAGTTAAGAGCTATTCTTCGCTTCCCGTTAGCCATACTAATGTATTTGTTTTTCCGACATTTAGCCCGTTTGTAAAACATAATATGGGCGGCTCAACTGGTTATACGCCTCATAAAAATACGATACAGCTTTATGTTCATCCAGAGCAGGTTAAAGGGTGGCAGCAAAAAGTAACCAATACCATAGCTCACGAATATTCGCATTCTGCGATTATGCAGCACCATACATGGCAAACATTACTGGATAGTTTGATTTACGAGGGTTTAGCAGAACATTTTAGAGAGAAAATAATGGGTGGTAAAAGATCAGCTTGGAGCAAAGCCGTATCTCTAAAACAAGTGCAAAAATTCTGGAAGCAGCTAAAATCGCACAGCCATTCAGACGACTATAAGCTATACCATAAAGTGTTCTTTGAGGGCAAAGAATATCCTAAATGGGTGGGCTATACAATAGGTTACGAAATATTCAAATCCTTTTTGAATAACACAAAACCGCACGACTGGAAAGCCATTGTCAAATTAAATTCTTCAGAAATTTTAGCAAACTCAAGTTTTAAATAGTTATGAATAGTATTTTTTTTATGGGGTGGAGGCATAAAGCGAGCCTATTTTTAGTTTTAACCATAGCTATAGCTTTTCTTCTTCCGGTAGCTACTGCTGCGACACATATTGATCCAATTATTACAGCAAGACTACAACAAAACTCAAACGTTAGAGTAATAATAGTAATAGATAATAATATACAACCGCAAGCAGTCGCATCAATTTTATCAAATCCAGCAACAACTTTGAATTCAAATAATTATATCGCTGCTGAAGTAACCAAATCAGAATTAGAGCAATTGAAAAGCAATCCAAACGTAAAAGGAGTTTATTATGATGACATTGTTAAGGTAAGTCTTGATGCAAGCGCAAATAAAATCGGTGCTAAAAGCGTTTGGCCATACTACATAAACAATAAAAATATAACTGGAGCAGGACAAACTGTTTGCGTAATCGATACGGGTATAAATTACACGCATCCAGCTTTAGGTGGCTGCTTTGGAGACGGCTGTAAAGTTGTTGATGGATATGATTTTACGACTTGTTCTGAATTCAATGCAACTTCTTGTGTAACTTCAAAATCCAGAAGCAGCAATGTGCTTGACGATCAGGGACATGGCTCTCATATAGCCGGAATAGTTGCAAGTTCAGATGCAACATACAAAGGAATAGCACCTAATGCAAGTTTAATGGCAATTAAATCTTTGAATTCGCAGGGTCTCGGATGGACTAGTGATGTAATCGCAGGATTAAATTGGTGCACTGGTAATGCAACAACATACACTATATCTTCGGCGGTAATGAGTTTATCTACAACTACTTTATACAGCACTGCTTGTGACGCAAATTCATCATTGACAACACCAATAGATGATGCGGTAGCAGCAGGAATTTTAGTTGCTGTAGCTGCAGGAAATGATTATGACGATACGAGTATAGGCTCGCCTGCATGCGTAACTAGTGCAACCTCTGTCGGCGCAACAGATGATAATGATGCAAGAGCAGATTATTCTAATATTGCAGCAATACTTGATTTATTTGCTCCTGGTTCATCTATAAAATCTGTTGATTATGATTCTTCGCCTTCGGCGTTTACAGAAAAATCAGGAACATCTATGGCTGCACCTCACGTTGCAGCAGTAGCTGCATTGATACAGCAGTACGAAAACTTAGAGGGAAATGTAACGCAAAGTCCAAGCTACATACAAAACTTATTGAGAGATACTGGATTACTTTTGAGTGTAGAAGGTTTTGACATTCCACGAATTGACATATTAGCAGCAATAAGAGATATTGATGACACTCCGGCAGAAATAAATAATTTCAAAGCAGCGGCTATGACAACCACAAGCGCGTATGTAACTTGGGAGGCTGAAAGCGGAGATTACAATTTTTCCGAAGTCTATTTTGATGATGTCTGGCAGACAAATACAACAGATTTCTTTTATTTGAATGACAGTTTGGAAGAAGATACAGATTATGTATTCAAACTAATCTCGCACGATGATTCAAACAACACTAAAGAATTTGAATTGGATGTTTATACTGGAGCAGATGCAATAACGCCCAATATAAATTTGAACTCACCTGAAAATGCGTCAATAATAAGTGAAACTGATACTATAGACTTTGATGTATATGATGACGATAGCGATATATCTTATGCTTGGTATTCGCTTGACGGCGGAACTACAAATATAACTTTTGCAGATACATACGATATTTCAGCTTCTGGCTGGGCCGATACAGAAGTACTAAATGTTTGGGCTAATGACACTTGGAATAATTTAGATTATGAGCTTTATGAATTTACAATCTCAAATGCACTGCCAATAATTGAATCAATAAATCCAAATGCAACAGTTGTAAAAGGAATAATTAATTTTAATGTGACTGTAACAGATGACGATGGACAAGCCGATATTGAATTAGTAAAGTTCTATGCTCTAAATGACAGTACTTGGGTGCTAATTGGAAATGACACAACTGCTACTGATAGTTTGTATAGTGCACCATTTGATTCTACATTACTAATAGACGGCAACACAACACTCAGAGTAAATGCGACTGACGGAAGTTCAGATGTATTGCAGGACGTAACAATAACTATAGATAACATAAATGCGGCGCCAGTTGTAGCTGTAACAAAACCTAACGGCGGCGAGACAGTTGAGGGAACATATGCAATTAACTGGACAGCTTCTGATGCAGACAACGACACATTAAGTTATGATGTATTTTATTTCATTCCTGGAGCATCAACCCAAACTATAATTTGTAATGATATTGCTGTAAAGACTTGCTCTTGGTCTACAACAAGTGTAACAAATGGTGATAGTTACAGAATAAATGTAACCGCAGCCGACGGCTCACATTTTGTTTCAGACCAGTCAGATGCAAATTTCACGATATCTAACTCTGGCGGCAGCGAAGGAAGCGGCAGTGAAGGTGGCGGAAGCGGAGAGGTATCTGTTCCATCTGCAGCAAATTTAGCACCATCTTCTGATACAAATGAAACTCAAGAAGATGAAATAGTGCAGATAGCAGCAGAAAATTCAGCAGGAGATTCGACAACTTCAGATAATAATTTACCAAGTCTAACTGGGGCATTTTCATTGGATAACTTGCGTGCAAATCCAACTATAGCCGTAGTTATGTTAGCAAGTTTAGCAGCAGCAATTGGGGCGCTTGCATTTTTTATGAGAGGCGGAGGCGGTTCACTACCAAAATTTAATTTACCGCAGTTTGAATCACCCGCAAACGATTTTAAAAAATCAAAGAAACGTTAACTTCGCGCTTATCTATTCTTTTTCCCCCCGAGCGAAACTTGTTTCGTTGGGCTTAGCTTCGCTTTAATCTACGCTTAGCTCGGGTTTCTGGAGATTGATAGTTAGAATCTTCAGAATCATTTTGCGAAGTATACATATCAGAATTATATAAATCGTCTGGCGATTTATAGCCACCATCGTAAGTTTTTTCGTTATCAGATCTTAAATCAGTTGGAGCATCTCCAGCTATCTGTTCAAGTAAGCCATCGCTATCTTTTTTGTCTTCAATCTTAACATCAGTTGATTCTATTAAATAATCATTCGCTACTTTTATCAAATCTTTTTTAGAACTTTTAAGTAACTCGTCAAGAGGCATTCCAAATGCATCTGCCAGCTTTTTAGCAGCTTTTTTATCTTTCTCATCCTTTTCTACAGACTCAATTAGCTCTAATATCTCTTTGACTGTAAGCTCTTTGCTGTTTTTTCCCATATATTTTATAGGAATTTAGCACTATAAAAGTTATTTACAACTGCAAAGTAAACTATTTATATCACTGATTTCTAGTCTTTAGCGAGGAGTATGGCCACAAGGCAAGTGTTATTAGGTGCTACATCAGTGTTAGCAGTTTTACTACTATTAGCTAGCGCAACCGCATTTTCTATTGCTTTAGACGCTCCAGCCAATGGCGCAAATATATCCAAAATCACACCCATTAACTTGACACTCTCTGGCGGAGAAGCCTTCTTTGCAAACTATTCTATAGATTCTGGAGCTACAAATACATCTTTAGTATCACCTTGGGATATTACTGGCACTTGGGTGCTTGGTAATCTTAACGTAATAATATACACCGGAAATGCCACAGCAAATTATCAGAATAACTATCAGTTTGCAGTTGTAAATTCGGCTCCAGTCATTACAAATGTTACTCCAACAGCTAATACTGGTTATGCTGGTATTGCAAATCTTTATGCAACAATATCAGATGCAGATGGCTCATCAGACATAGTTGATGCTAAGTTTTACGTAAGCAATGCAACTGCATCCATTTGGACATTACTTGGCAGCATTACTGCTCAAACAAACAGCGTCTTTACTTACGATTGGAATATATCCGCTTTCGCTGAAGGTACATATAAGATTAAAGTTATTGCAAATGATTCAAACTCTTTGCCGGAAGAAATATCTGTCGGCAACTTAACTGTTAATAATAATAATCAAAATCCATTAGTTACAATAACATCACTTAATTCGGGCGAGAGTATAGACAGCAGCGCTGAAGTAACTTGGACAGCAACAGATGCAGACGGCGAAGATTTGAACGGCAAGATAAATCTGTATTATTCTGCAAACGCAGGAGATTCCTGGACATTAATAACTGGTAACCAAACAAACGACGGCGCATATACTTGGAGCACAACAGCTTTGGCAGAGGATAACGATTATTTAAGCAACATAACTGTAACAGACGGATTTGACGGTTACGCAAGTGATGTAACTGATGATACTTTTACAGTAGCTCATTCTGGCAGCAGTGGAAGTGACTCTGGCTCAACTGGAGAAGTAAGTGCAGGCAGCCCTACTTTGCCAGCTGCAAATACTTTTGATATTTCGCAAACATACCCATCAATTACTGCAGGAACCGCAACTGAACTTAGTATAAACGATGAAGAACTTGCATTGAAGAAACTAACATTTACAACGGTAATTGAGGCTATAAATGCAAGGGTGCAAATAAGAGATTTATCAGAATTGCCAACATCAATAAGTGTTTATCCTCCAGATGTTTATCAACTATTTGAGGTAGAAACTACAAACCTAAATGGTTTGTCAATTGCAACATTTGAATTTGAAGTTCCAAAATCTTGGCTAACTGAAAACAATGCCGCTAAGGAAGATATAATTATAAAACACTACACAACTGGCTGGACTAATTTGCCAACCACTTTCGTTTCTGAATCAGGAGATAATTATAAGTATACTGCAACCACTCCAAGTTTCTCTGTCTTTGCAATTGCATTGAAACAAGATGTAGGTGGAATTGCAGAAACAACGCAATTAGAAACTTCTGGAGCAACAGCATTGTCTGGAGCTGCAGCAGGAACTCTTAGTCTTGGAAATTTGAATCTGCCAGATATTTCAGCACTGCCGGGCGGATGGTTCACGTTAGTTGGAATAATTATTGCAATTACATTAGCAAGTTTATTCATAGCTGGTAGACAAGGTTTGATTAGTTTGCCAAGCTTAGATGTATCCGAACACATCAATAGATTTAAGACAAAACAGAAAAACGCAAGACACGCACCAGTAAGAAAAATGCAATTCAACGCACCAAAAATAAAATGGCTGGAACTTGAATTACCAAATGTAGGTTTAGGAAAGAAAGAAAAGAAATTAGAATTCGGTAAAAATTCTTGGAATAAATATAAAGAACAAAAATAAATAATTTTTATTTAGTAGTTAGTCAGACCAGCCGATAGCAACTACTAACAAACCTATTAGTGCGATTACAATTCCTACTATGCCTTTTGCGACATTTAGGAAGTGAGGCCACCAGTGTAGAACTAAAAATAGTCCTGCTGCAATTATTAGTAATCCTAACAATACTTTTCCGAACTTCATAGCGCTTTTTGCTGCATCCATAGTACACCTCCACTATGTAAAATCAATCAGCGGAAAGGCTTTTAAATTCTGTTATAGGGAAGTATACACAAAGCGACAGTACGTCGTTATCCAATGTCCTAAGTATAGGGAAGGATAATACTATGGGGTACACAAAATATCTAAAACAATTATGGAAGAAGCCGAAAGAGAGCTTCGGTACAGAGAGATGGCGCTCTTGGCTAATGCAGCTGAGAAAAGAGCCTATTCTTATTAGAGTTGACAATCCTACAAGATTAGACAGAGCAAGAGCATTAGGATACAAAGCAAAACAAGGTTACTTAATTGTCAGAAGCAGAGTACGAAAGGGCGCAAGAAAAAGACCAAGACCAGGACACGGAAGAAGACAGGCCCACTATGGTAGATTTTTTACAACCGGTAGTTCTCTTCAAGCTCAAGCTGAACAACACATAAGAAAGAAATATCCAAATTGCGAAGTATTAAACTCGTATTGGGTTGGTGAAGATGGAAGATATAAGTGGTTTGAAGTTATTTTAGTAGACAGAGATCACCCCGTAATTAAAGCAGATAAGAAAATAAATTTCATAAGCAATCAAAGAGGCAGAGCCAGTAGAGGCTTAACATCTGCAGGCAAGAAACATAGAGGCTTAAAGAAATAAATATTTGTATAACGACTTAAACCTGAAGTTCGGCAAAACAAACTTTTAAACTCCTTTTGTTATATTTGTTATATGAAAACTGAAAATCAACGAATTTTCAAAATAGATATATGTCTGCCAGATGGAAATGAGCTGGAATTATATGCCAGAGCCAGAGAATTAAGTTACACTACGTTAGTATTTTTATACAATTTCAAATCACGCGGCGAGATTTTGAAAAAGAAACAACAGCTTGAGAATTTAGAATCAGTGTATGTCGGTACCTATTTGGAAGTTAACTCTCCAAGGGACTTAAGGAATCTTGATAAGTTATATTTAGATTCGGATTTGATTTGTGCAATTGCACAAAAAGAAGAACTTGTAAGACAATGTGTTGAGAACCAAAGAATAGATTTCGTATTTGAAATTACAACCGGAGTTGGAAAGGAACACACTCATTATAGAAATAGCAATATGACTTCCATAATTTCAGGGATTATGAAGAGAAACAATTGCAGCTATGCACTAAGTTTTTCTCACATATTAAATGTAGAAGGGCAGATGAGAGCAAAGCTGCTTGGAAGAATGATGCAGAATGTACGTTTGCTGAGAAGAAAAGTACCAATCATAATAGCATCATTTGCCAGATATGAGACTGAAATGCGGTTGCCAGAAAATTTAGCGGCAATATCGCGCGTATTAGGTTTGAATTCACCGCAAAGTAAATCTGCAATAGGATATAATACTTATCAACTAATACAAAACAAAATCAAAAGACGAGATAAGAATTTTATTCGTCCTGGTGTGAAAGTTGTTGATTAAGAGCGTCTTTGAATTTTCCAGCTTTTATATAATCAGAAATAGCTCCAGCACCCAAAGATATACCAATAAATCCGCCTGCTCCAAACAAAGTTAATAATTTTGTATCTAAAGTATCATTATAAAAATAAAACGCTGCCGAAGACAAAATCAAATGAGACAAACCAGCAAATGCGTAAATTGCAGACTGGCGTGATTTAGATTTTATGTATTTTTCTGCTTCTCTGTTCGTAATTTGTTGACAAAATATTTTATTATAAGTGGTGTTTAATGCTTTAGCTTCATATTTGTCAATTGGAACTCTGATACCATTTTCTAGCATTACTTCCATAGAGTCTTTCGTATTGCTGAAATCGTCTTTAGTTTCTGTTCGTTTTTCTCTCGTAGCCATTTTTATTAAGTCCGTTGTATGAATTTATTTTTTTATGTATTTTAAACCTCACTATTATTAGCAAAGAAATCGCACTCCAGCATTAGTAATTACTATAAAGTAGCTAATTAGAAAGGTTTAATAAGTTAAATTTGCCTACGTTTTTTGGGTGATGGTATTACCTCCTTAAGTGGAACACGATTTTTATCGTCAGTGGCCAGCCATCGCCCACCTTTTATTTATCTTACAAGTTCTCTTGCTAAATCTTTTCTTGATACAACTCTTTTGTTGTTATAGGATCTTAATGCCGCTTCTCTGGCTTTATTATTCTCAAAATACCACATTTTTATCCATTCATAACCAGCCTCAAAACCACTATCTAGATAAATAGAATAAAAGCAAGCCTCCATTATAGTACCAATTTGTTTTGTATTTATTTGACTTATCCCTATGTTTTGTTCTTGTTGGTGTCTTTTGATAATTGTGTAATCAAAAATATATGGTATATCATAATGTATTGCTAAACCCCTTAGTGATTTGTTAGTATGCAGTGTTTTGTATTCAGAATCTTTAGCTTTCTCAAAACTTAAGATATCCATAAGCCACAGTGTTAGCCAAGTTCCTAAAAATTTGTCACCAGAATATGCCCAGCCTTGTCTAATCTGTCCGTTGATTTCTATTAGTGTTTTTGGAGTATCTTTATTTTGATATCTATAATCAAGGCAATCTTCAAGATGGCTTATTCTATCAGTTAATAGCATATAAAATTAAATGCGCATAACTAAAATATAAAGAACGTTAAAGTCTAAACTATACTTTAGATATCTATTGCGTCTCCAGCTCTTGGAGCCGCAGCATCAATACCAAATCTACCTTTGATTTCTGTTGCAAATTTTGTACTATAATCTCCGTGAATCATAAAACATTTTTTTGGCCTAACTTTTTGTATAAATTTTATTAGTTCTTTTCTGTCAGCGTGCGCAGAAAAGCTAAAAGAATGTATATTCATTTTTACTTTAAAATCAATTGGTCCAACAATAAATCTACCAGTGTCAGCTAAATATCTGGAGGCTGTTCCGGGAATTTGATAACCAGTAAAAACTAGTGAGCAATCTTTACGTGCATAAAGATGCTTCATATAATGTACAACAGGACCGCCTTCCATCGCCCCGCTTGTTGTTACAATTATTCCTGGTTCTTTCAAAGCTTTATTTCTATCTTCTAACTCTTCAAGCGATATTGCTGCATCTGTTGCTTTCTTAAGTGCGATATGATCTTTAACAAATTTAGGGTGCTTCAAACTTATTTTAGTAGCAGCTTTTGCCATACCATCAACATATATTGGATAATTCATTTTGTATTTGTCAAGAATCATCAGAATTTCTGGAGCTCTGATTGCGAAGCTTGGAAGTAACGCAATACCACCCTTATCGCAGGTTTCTTTTATTACTTTTACAAATTCTTTTTCAGATTTTTCGCGCGGTGGCTGTTCTCTTGTAGCATATGTATTTTCCATAATTAGTGCATCAATTTCGCTTCCGTCATATTCTGCACCATCAACTAATCTGCTTGGGTTGGTTTTGAAATCTCCAGTATAAAGAATTTTTTTACCATCAACAACCATCTCTACCATCATCGCTCCGGGTATGTGACCCGCTTTGTAAATTTTGATATTATATCCGCCTAATTTGAAATCATCATCGTATTCTACTTTCTCATAAGTTCTCAAAAGTTTTTGGACATCAGCTTGATTGAAGCCGGCTTCTATACCTTCTATTCTAGCAATCTTCAAGGAATCTCTAAGTAATAAATCTGTAAAATCTATTGTTGGTGCGGTGCCAAAAAATACTGAGCCTTTGTGCTTCTGCAAAATTGCACTTGAACCTAAATGGTCAAGATGTCCGTGAGACATAAAGCAGTAATCTACTTTTCCCTTAGGCATCAATGGTCTGCCTTGATCCTCAACGTGCATACCGTAATCTAACATCAATCTTTTCTTGGAATCAATAAGGAATGCATTTCTGCCAACTTCTCGACATCCACCTAAGAAATGAATCTTTACCATCTGTTAACACTGCTCTGCGTGAGTATAAAAATATAGCTGAGGGTAGGTTTTTATATCCTCGTTTACAATAATCGTAATGGCTACAGACTTGAGAATAAATCTATTAGCATCAGAATTAGCTATGTTCTTAACTGTTCAAGTTTTAGCTTTATTTGTTGGCTTTCAGTTTATAGCAACAAAACAAGTTAATCAGCCGCAACTACCAGCAACAATAGCTGAAGGAGCAGTACAATTATTACCTTTACTTGTGGCAATTGCGATAGCAACAATTATATTAATTTTATTCCTAAAATATTTCAAAAGTCCGGCATCAGCTAAGTTATTTCTCGCATTAATTTTATTTGTTGGTATAAATATTGTATTTGATGCATTTTTTCCATCACTTATAGCTTTGATACTTACTATATTTGTTCTATCAGCCAGATTTTTGAAACCAAATGTCTTTACTCACAATTTAGTTTTCTTTCTCGCGTTAGCTGGAGTTGGAGCAAGATTAGGCACACTAATAAGAGTAGAACTGGTTATCGGACTGCTAATTATATTGTCAATCTATGATTACATAGCAGTTTTCAAAACCAAACATATGGTATCTATGTTTAAAGATATGCTGCAAAAAGGCATACCAATGGGAATTGTAATTCCAGAACATCCAAGCCATATGTCAAGAGATATTAGTGAGGTCTCCACTTCAAAATTAAAAGAAAAAACCAAAAAGAGTTTTATGATGCTAGGAGGCGGAGATTTAGCATTTCCGGCATTATTTGCAGTTTCAGCTTTAGCACAATACGGATTGACACAAGCTTTAGGTGTCGTATTTGGTTCATTGGCAGGAATTGTAATTATACATTGGTTAATAGTTAGTAAAAAATTCCAGGCGCTTCCAGCTTTGCCACCATTAGCCGCAACAGCTATTTTGGGCTTCTTAATTAGTTTATTATTTTAATATAAATCTGCTGTATATGTTTGAAGAAGCATAACCCGGGGCTATACTTATCAGATAATAATAATCTACGTTGTCAGCAAAAGGCATATAGACTTTTTTACCCTCGTATTTTGTATTCATACACTTATGACCATCTTCGGCGACCACAACTGTACCTTTTCTGAACGTATCAATCAGTAAGTCTATTAGCATCATCTTATTCATAGCATTTAGTCCAAGACGCTCACGTGCTCTGTCTTGAGCGTGATTTGATACTTGAACCCACCTAGAAGTATCTATTTCTGGTACCTTTATTGTACTTTTATGCAGCACATCATCAATTGTTTTGGGTTGGACAGCCATATTAGCTAACTGAATTTAAGCTTTTTAAACATTATTTAGGTCAGATCTTTTGTAGTTCTTCCGCCACAAACTTTTTTATGTCTTCGGAGTTTTGCAAGCCTTTTACGAATTTTCCTGTTGGATAAACTGCAGCGACTCCGCCAATTGGATTACAGAAACCGAGACATTTTACCTTGGTACAATAAACCTGTCCCGCTAAGCCTTGCTGCAATAGCCATTTCTTTACTTCGTCTACGTCTTCTGGTTTTATCTTTGGACCACAGCTTGATTTTCTATTTCCATCAATAATAGTCCGGTCGTTAATGCAAATGAAGAAATGCTTCTCTGGTTTTTGAAATGATATATCATCCATTAGTCGTCTGTTTTTATAGCTAATTATGCGCTTTTTCTATGTATTTTATAGTACTAGTAAGCTTTAAATAACGATTTCTTATATTGTCTATATGGTAAATGTCCCTTACGAGACGGCTATTGACTTAGTTGCTAAAAAACTAGACAGAATAAATAAAGCTGACGAAGCCTTATTCCCAGAGCCAATAAAGGCTGTAATTTTGGGCGGTTATGCATTAGTAGGTCTCGGCAGAGAATACGGAAGAGAGCTAGATAGAGATACATTAGATATTGATTTGTACTCTACTGATGCTAAATTATTGGTATCTACAGGCGATGTTGCTCTTGGTCCAACAGGCGCAAAATTGCAATTAACTGATAATTTTCACGCAGAACTTTTTGATTGGATATCGGGTATGGATAATAAAAACGATTTGCAAAACAGACTAATAGCGGGTATGAATGAAAAAACATTTGTAAAATTAACAGATGATTCGAATCAATGTGAACTATATCTACCACCAGTAGACCTTTTTGTAGCCAACAAATTATTTGCTTACAGAAATCAGACAACTAGAGATAAAGATTTGAAAGATGTTTCAACTATTGTTAAAATAGTTAGAGAAACTTATCCAGATGATTTAGAAGCTATAGAGAAAACAATTAAAGATTACAAATTAACGTCTGAGTATGAGTTAGCGGTTGGTTCATATTAGTAAGTTATAAAAATCAAACTCTCATTCTTGGTAATAATCAGAACCGAGCGATAAACAAACTTCGGCTTTTTTCAATTCTTTTCCAAGATATGCTGCGTGGTCTAAATTATTGAACCACTTTAATTTATTATCAGTTGCATATTTGAAAATTGCATTATAGATATCCTGCGCTCTGCGTCCTCTGAATTCCTTAAGTATAATATGTTCATAATTGCATATAGCAACTCCAATTTCGTGTCTGTCTCTGTAAACTTTTATTAGAACATAACAGCCAAGGTCTGTTTTGAAATCCTTATAATCGTCCCATTTTGGTACTTCGAATATTTCAAAATCTTCTGCTACTTTTTTGTCTTTTATCCAGTCTGGCTTATGTTTTATCGTGTCCATAGTGAGTGAAATCGACTGATAAAGTTATAAAAGAGTTTTGATACGTCATAATATGAAAACTACGATAGTTCAGGAAGGTAAAGTTAAACTAATAGTACCTAATTCCAAATATAAGCTTGATTCTAAGATGCCTGTATTTTATAATCCAGTTATGAAACTTAACAGAGATATATCTGTTATTTTATTGAAAGCATTAGATTTCAAAGGTAAGGCTGTTGACATTATGTCTGCCAGCGGTGCGAGAGCTGTAAGACTAAAAAAAGAGCTTGGCAGCGGAATTGAAGTTACAGCTAATGATTTGAATCCAAGTGCGAGAAAACTAATGAAGAAAAATGCCGTCTTGAATAAAGTTACACTACATATAACTTCTGAAAACGCAGAGTCTAAATTTGGCACATTTGACTACATTGATGTTGATCCATTTGGAACGCCTGTTCCGTATTTAGATGCGGCTGTAAAGTCTTTAAGAAATAATGGTATTTTAGCGGTTACCGCAACTGATACGAGTAATCTGTGCGGTACGTATCCCGCAGCTTGTTTCAGAAAATATGGCGCAAAACCATTGCGAAATGAATTGATGAACGAAATTGGAATAAGAATTCTAATGAAGAAAGTGCAGGAGGTCGGAGCGCAATATGAGGTTGCATTAACACCGATATTTTGTCATACTTCCAGCCACTATATGCGGGTTTATTTTAGAGCTAAACAAGGAGCAGACAGAGCCAATGCTATATTAAAGGAGCACGGATTTTTCAAAAAAGCAGGACCATTATGGCTCGGCAAACTCTGGGATGAAGAGCTTGTTGAAAAGATGAACGCACAAAATTTTGGATATGAAACTGAACAGCTTATTTATACTATTAAGCAGGAAGCAAAAATTCATACATTAGGGTTCTTTGACTTGCATAGACTTGCAAAAGATAAACGAATAAAACATCTGCCAAAAATAAATGAAGTTATTTACAAATTAATTGACAAAGGTTTCAAAGCTTCAAGAACGCATTTTAATATGAATGCTATTAGAACAAATGCATCAGAAAAAGATGTATTAAAGTTTATTGATCTCGCCTAAGTCGTCTTTTAATCCTAATTTATCTATAATTTCTTTGTAACGATTTCTTATTGTGACCTCTGTTACGCCAACAACGTCAGCGATTTCCCTTTGCGTTCTCTTTTCGCCAGTCAACAAGGATGCGACATATAAACTTGCGGCGGCCAATCCAACAGGACCTCTGCCAGACGTTAATTCCATATTTTGCGCTTTTTTCAAGATTTCAACTGCTTTTGTTTGTGTTGAAGAATTAAATCCTAATTTGTTAGCAAACTTTGGTATATAGTCTGCTGGACCGCTTGGCAATAGTTTTATAGATAGACTTCTTGCTATGAATCTGTAAGTTTTTCCAACTTCGCGTTTATTTGCATTCGTGAGTTTGCAAATTTCGTTTAAGCTTCTCGGTAAACCAAATCTTCGCGAAGCGATGTAAATCGCACCAACAACGACAGATTCCATTGACCGGCCTCTGACTAAAGCTTTTCTAACAGCTAAATTATAGATTCTTGCGGCCTCCTCTTCAATCGATGGAGGAATATTCAAAATGCTTGCAACCCTTTTCAATTCAACTAATGCATATTTTAAATTCCTTTCAAGCGATGTAGAACTTCTGTTATGCCATTGTTTCAAACGCATAAATCTTCTTCGTTGTGAGCCGGATAACGCATACAATTCTGATGTCGTTCCGATTTGTGTACCTGTGCCCATATCAGCTTTTGTAAATGTTGCAGGTGCACCAGCTCTTCTGTGATCTTCGCCGTCTTCTGAAAATTCCCGCCACTCTGGACTTGTGTCAATAATATTTTCATCTAAAACTAAACCACAGCTCTTGCAAATTATTTCTCCGCGTTTTTCGTCAAGTGATAAATTAATAGAACTGCATTCTGGACATCGTTTAACTAATTCTTGCGCCACTCAAATCATCTCCGTGTAACAATACACTTAAATACAAAAAAGCCATCTGTTTTATAAACTTTCCGACGAGCTTATATATTGTTTGCAATAATGTATATAAGTGCTTCGTTTTTCGGAATATATTAAAAAATACAACCGCAACTTTTTATAGAAGTAATTTTATTAAATACTACGAAACAAGACACGATTCAAATCTCTAAGAAAGAATACAAAGAACTTAAAGCATTAGAATCCTTAAAAGAACTTGATGCAGATTTGATTAAAAAACTTCTAAAAGCCCTAAAGAATTTTGAAGAAGGCAAGTTTAAAGAGTGGATTTAAGTTTGTTCTTAATTTTTTCCTTATATTTGCTTAATGCTAATTCAAAATGTAAGTTTTGATTATTTCTTTAAAAGAATTGCATTAACGATTCCGCTTCTGCTCGGTCTTGACATAACTTTTGCTAAGCCGTCTTCTGTTTCAATAACAGCACCCTTTGTTAAAACATTCATTCTAACAAAATGTCTGTTAGCAGAATTTTCTTTAACTGTTATTAATTTAGATTTTTTGAATTTGTTTACAGCCATTTGTAAATTTGCGTGAGTTGCTGTAAGAATTTGAGTTATAGTTTTTCCGCCTCTTAATTTCTTTGTTTTTTTAGTTTCTTTTTCAGAGATACGAGTATTAATCGGATCGCTACCTATTTCGTATGCTCTCTTTTTACGGCCAGGCCAGAATCTAGCTCCGCTAGCTTTCTTTCCTTGTCTTCCTGATTTCCAAATTGCCATATTTAGTCACTATTTAGCCGATTTATAAGGCTTTCCCAATTATAACCAGATATGTTCTTACCCAACTCAACTATGATATAAGAATTTATTTGATTTAGATTTAATGGCATATCGCGTCTGAATAGTTTTGGTTCAGAGTATTTTATTTTATTATGAATTAAGCGTGTGTGTTTAGAATCTGTGTTAATGCTGACTCCATATTGGCTCAATAGTAATAATTCTCCTTTACTACTAATTCGTCCTAGCATATACGTTAGTTCACCACTTATGCTAGTTATACCATTTGCGAATATACGCGAACCTCTGTTTTTATCCAAATTGCGTTCAAGAGTATCAACCTTGTCGCATAGTTCAGTTAAGGTTGTATCTTTTATGTATTTATTTCGGGAAGTTAGGTAATTAACTATACTATCTTTATGGGTTGGCATTTTTGTATACCTTATACAAATGTTTATAAACGTACTACATAAGGCTGAATTATGGATGCAGAACGACCACTTGATGCTTTGAATGCAGCAAGAGGAAAGAGAGTACTTGTAGAATTAAAGAACAAGCGAAGAGTATCTGGCGTATTGAAAGCTTTTGATATTCATATCAATTTAGTTTTGGAGCAAGCCGAAGAGCGAGACGAAAACGGAGAAATGGCAAGAAAATTAGGCGACGTTTTCTTAAGAGGCGATATGATAGTTTTAGTTTCTCCAAGCGAATAAACTTTTAAAGCCAAATTTTATTGTACGCTATAATATAAAGGTACCAAGATATGACAAAAGGTAATGTATCAAAAGGACGAAGAAGCGGAGACCGCAATCATATTAGGTGCAGAAGATGCGGCAGAAGTTCATATCATAAACAACACGGTAAATGTTCTTCCTGTGGTTATCCAGAGTCTACAATGAGAGGCTATAACTGGTCTAGAAAAACAAGACTTGGCAAAAGAAAATTGATGCAGAGACAAAAGAAATAATTACAAAATAGATTTAGTTTGTAATGGATTCTGAATATTTAATCTTATTTGCGGTATACCCAAATAATCTTTTTTAGCAGTATCTATGTAGTGTTTTAATTTATCATCCAATTCTACAGGCATATTGTTTAAGTCTAACTCAGCTGTATCTAATATATCGTCTAATCTTAAGCCCCCTAGCTCTCGAACACACATAGCGACTAAATCTCTTATAGTTTTATCATTTTTATACAACTTATTATAACCCGCGTTGATAGAAACTAATCTAGGTCTTTTGTCGTAACCTTTAATTATGACATCTACACCGATAATTGTAATATCGTCATCTATAATAGCCATAAAACTCACCCACGTAATCTGTTTCTTAAACTTTCCGCTCTGTCTGATAATGTACTTTGACTTTTTCTGATATCATCTATTACTTGGGCATCCATAAATGGAACTCCCCATTCAGGTATTTCAATTTCATTTACGCGCGGATTATAGTTATTATTCTTTATTGTTATTTGCCCAGTTTTAGTTTTATACAAAGATATCTTAGCTTTTGCAAGTCCGATAGGTTTTTCTAACTTCAAGAATC
>Ga0208375_1002362_pt1 | contig 17975 bp, 18 predicted proteins | sample RifOxyD1_FD_184038 | JGI IMG/M metagenome (GOLD analysis project Ga0208375, IMG submission 184038) | Soil microbial communities from Rifle, Colorado - Rifle Oxygen_injection D1 (SPAdes) | ecosystem: Environmental > Terrestrial > Deep subsurface > Rock core/Sediment | place: Rifle, Colorado... | reverse complement strand
CAAGGCTTCCTGGGCAATCTCAAGATTGATATCTTTGTGCGGGGAGGCAGTTTGATTGGTAGGAGAATGAGTAAATTTTAGATACAATTAAAAATTTCATCTAAAGAGAGTTCAAAAATGCCTACGGGCATTTTTATGCTGGCTTTTTTTAGGGTTTCGGGGTGCATTTCCCCAAGATATCCAATCACTTTATTGTTGAATTGAATTGATGCACTTCTTCCTTCTATTAATCCCGGATGGTGATCTTCTTCTAATCTTAATTCTATGTTGAGAGATTTTGAGAAATTGTCAAGAACTTGCTTGATTTCTGTGAAATTTGAGGGCGTTAAAGCTACGAGAAGGTTTTCTTTTTCGATAATTCCCGTTTCTGTCTTATTTTCTTTGTCCTTTTCGAAAACAGTTCCTATTTCAAATATTCTTTGGGGATATTCATTGTCTTTGTTCTCTGATAGAATTCTTAATGTCGGAATGAGAAGGTTTGGCCTTAGAATTTTGTATTCTACCTTTGAATTTTCTAATTCTATTATATTTTCTAATTTGAAGTTTTTAGATTCTTCTTCTTTTATTAAGTGATAGGAAGAGGTTTCTATTAAATTTAGTCCAATTAGTATTTCGGATATTTTTGATTTTATTTTGCTTTCTCCTGATTCTTCTCCAACTGTTGCAATGTTTGGAATTTCTGGAATTATTTTGTCGTAACCGTAGGCAATTGCAATATCTTCTGCAATATCTACTTCATGCAGTATGTCTGTTCTCCAGGCTGGAATAGAAACTGTTTTGTTTTTATATTCATATCCCATTCTTGGAAGAAGTTTTTGCAAGTCTGATTCTTTTAATTTCAATCCCAGTAATAAATTAATGTTTTCTAAGGATATTTTCATTTTTTCCGGAGTTAAATTTGGAGTTGTTTGTTTTTTATCATAGATTAAGTTCATGGAATGTATTTTTCCATCCATTTCTGCAAGAGTTGTTACAATTATGTTTAATGTTTTCTTTAGGGTTTCAAAGTTGGAACCAGAACATTCTACAAATACTTCTTTTGTGTTTTCTGTTATCTTTCCTGTTTCGTGAGAATTGATAATTGGAGGCATTGAAAGAATCTTTTTGTTTGCATCCATAAAAATCGGATATTTATCATAATCTTCCAGCAGATAGGCATATTCTCTTCCTGTTGAATGCCTTTGCAAAATCTGCAGTCCGGTCATTTCTTTGTCTGATCCTAATGGAATGAATTTAATATCTTTTTGGGATTTTGCCAGATAGGTTATTGGCAGTTGAATTTTTTCTAAGGGATAAATTCCAATCGCCACTTTTCTTCTGTTTCTTCCAACTGTTGAATGTAATTTTTCCTGCAAATCTATAATTTCTTTTATTTTTTCGTCATCAAATTTCAGGTTTTTTACGATTGCGCAGGCTGTAAATGGCCTGATATTTTTTACCGATTTATCTATTATCACTTTGAAGTCTTTTTGAGGAGGATTTATTTTGTATTTTTTTAATCCTGTTTCTTTTCCCATAAATGCTTTGAATGCCCTTAAGTATCCCTGAGTTGAAAGTAAGTCTGGGCGGTTTGGGAAAATTTCTATTTCTATTTCTTCCGAACTTAAAGATTCTAATGGTGTTCCGAACAGGTGGATTTTTTCTTCTATCTCTTCGGTTATTTTTATGTGTTTTTCGAATTCTTTTCTTGGGATTTTTATGTTTGCCATTTTATTTGTTTTTCAATTGGATTTAATAATGCTAACGCAATTAGGGATGCAGTGTCTGTTGGAGAACCAAATAATTTCCAGATAGCTAACGCTATTATTAGGAAGATTATTATCCAAAATGCTATATCTATTATTTTTATTGTCATTTTATATTGGTTGGAATAGCACGTAAATTCCAAGTGCTACTACAATTATTACGATTATCCAAGTTATTATTTCTCCCAATGTTATTTTATTTATCATTTTAGTCTGCCTTTGATTTTTGTTTGTAAAATGTGTTGGCTTTGAAGTCTTCTATTGCTCTTGCACTTGGAAAGTATAGTGGTTCTGGTAGTTCGTTGAGGTCAAACCATTTCCATTCTGTAATTTCATCAGGTTCCATTACTTGAGGTTCCCCTTCGAAGTCTTCAGATAATAACCCAATTGTAACGAAATGTGCACTTTCTATTATATCATTATTAACACAAACAACTCTTGAGTTGTTTAGTTTTATTCCTGTTTCTTCCATTACTTCTCTTATTGCTCCTTCTTCAAATGTTTCTCCAAAATGTAGTTTTCCACCTGGCATTGTCCAAGTTCCTGCACCATTCAATAGACTTGATGCTTTTTCAGGGTCTTCATGTCTCTTTCCAAGTAGAATTTTATTATCTTTCAATAAGATTATTCCCATTCCTGCTCCTATTTTCTTTTCTTCAGTCATCTTTGTCATCTACTCCCCCACTTAATTTGTTGGCGTGTTTTACTTCCTTCATTTTGTCTGCTGGCATTCTTTTTTCATATTCTTCTAAGGTGTTGTTTAATGATTCTTCTGCGTCAATGCCCATTTTGTTTGCCATTTTCAGTATTAAGAATAAAGTGTCTCCGATAAAATCAGATGCTTTTTCTTTATGTTCTTTAATTATTTCTCTTTGTTTTTCTTCATCTACCCATTTAATTAAATTCCAGAGTTCCCCCACTTCTTCTGTTATATTCAGAGCTAAATCTTTCAGATGCCAGTCTCCTTTCCATCCTCTGGCTTCGTCGAATTTTTCTATTTTTTCTTGCGCTGTTTTCATTTTATCCAAGCCTTTATGCTTCTGAGTTGTGAGATGTCGTTTTTATATAATTCTCTTAAATCTTGTATTTTGTAATAATCTGTGATTATTCTGTCAAATCCCTGCCCCCAGGCCAAAACCGGGATTTTTTCTCCTAATAGTGGAATTGTGATTTCTGGGCGGAACATTCCTGCTCCTCCCAACTCCAACCAAACTTTCTTTTGAGGATGAAATACAGAGACTTCTACGCTTGGCTCTGTGTATGGGAAATACGCAGGTGCGAATCTTACTTTTTCAAAGCCCATTTTTTTGTAGAATTCTTTTAGATATCCCAATAAATGCCTGAATGTCACATTTTTATCTATTACAATTCCTTCTGTTTGGTAGAATTCAAATCCGTGGCTCCAATCAACTGTTTCATTCCTGAAACATTTTCCGATTGAAAAGAATTTTGCAGGCAGCTTTTCTTTATTCAGATTTGATAGGGTTTGGGCCGATAAACAGGTTGTGTGGGTTCTAAGTGCTACTTTTTTAGATTCCTCTTCTTTCCATTCGTACTGCCACCCTTTACTTTTATCTACTCCTATCTCGTGGGCTTTTTTTACCTCCTTGACGAGTTTTTTTTCTGGAAGCTTTCCTTCTATGTCCTTGATGAAGAAAGTATCATGCATTTCTCTTACTGGGTGGTCCTGAGCTGTGAATAATGCGTCAAAATTCCAGAAAGAGGTTTGGACTTTTGTCCCTGTCATTTCTTTGAATCCCAAATCAAGCCAGATTCTTTTTCCATATTCTATTGATTGGTTTACAAAGTGTTTTCTTCCGCCGTGGATTTTTGGAACAGGAGCCTGGAGATCATACACTCTAAATTTTCTTTTCTTTTTCCAGGTTTTTATTATCTCTTGAGTTAATTCTTCTATAGCATCTGAGCTTATTTCCTTTCCTGCTAGTTGTTTTCCTAATTCTGTCAAAGTGAAATCTACAATTGTTTTTCTCTTTATTTCAACTATTTCTTTTCTTTTCTTCAAATTTTCCAACGCGTATCTATCCAAATCTTCTAATTTTTCTTCTTCCGTTGGCAGTTTTTCCAAGAATAGTTCTTCTGGAGATTTTTTAATTAATTCTTCTTTTGATGCTGTTAAAGAGAGCTTTCCGTTTGACAGATTGATTAGGGCTTTTGATTTTAAAACACCCAAAGATACCTTAAATTCGTTGTCTGAAAGTTTTGAGAGCTTTTTTGCTTCGTCTAAAGGGAGGTGATTGTTTGAATCTAATAAAATTAGCAGTTTTCTTTCTGGCAGGTGGTGTTTTTTGTAGTAAATCCCATTTGTTCCCAAGTCAATTATTGTTTTTTCCTGCTTTGTGAAGACAATTACTCCTTTATTTGAGAGAAATTGCAATGCTCTTAAAACTGAAGTAGAGTCTAATCCTGACTTTTCTATAATCTCAGGCACTTTTGAGTTTAGGTGTGGAATTATCTGCCTTTCAAGCGGAGATAGTTTGTCTATGATGTTTTCTATTTCTTTTTCCATTTTTATCTTAGAGGCAGTATAATTAAAAATGTTTGGTATTTATTTGTTTTCTAAGTTGGCTAATCTTTTATTGTGTTCTTCTAATTTGTTCTTTAGATATAATGTTCTACTATTTGTTACGTTTATAAATCCAATAACTTTTTGGTAAAAAATTCCGATTAGAAATGTTATTGTTACTAATGGAATTAGGTCAACCCATTCTGGAGTGTTGATAAAACCAGTTAATTTAGCTATAATGTATCCAATTAATACTAACATTGCTATCCAAAATAAAATATCTAAAATGCTTTTTTTCATTTATTTTTATAGTTAATATATTTTAACTATTTATTGCTTGTTTGGCTTGCTGAGAAGAGGCACCTGCCGAAAGTAAAAAAGATAATGCCGTTTGTTTTGAGTTTTGGTTTAGGATTGTGAATTTTGTCTTAGATTTTCTTAGGATTTTAAGGGTTTGGATTAGTTTTTCCAGTTCTATTGCTTTTTGCTTTTTTTCTAGGGATTTTATTTGGTTTAGATTTAGGGAGAGTGTTACTTTGTTCTTTGTGGCTGCTTTTGTGGCTATGTAGTCTATCCCTATTTCTATTTTTCTCAATGTTCTTTGGTTTTTGGTTTTTGACGGGAGAATTAGAGTGTCAAATCTTCCGTATTCAAGGAGTTTTCTATTGAATGTGTAGTCTTGGGCTTGCACGGCTATTGGGTGCTCTGATTTTCTTATTTGGTTTTTCGCTTTTTCTATGTTTGATTCGTTTATGATTTGCATTTTTTAATTTTTCCCTTCCATCTCCATAATTATCAGGTATTTAGATGTGGTTTTTGTTTCTATTAATTACTATCTGGTCTTTTTTAATTTTTGTTTGTTTTTTTCTATTTCTCTTTCAAATATGTCTATCTCTTTTTTCCAATAATTAATAATAGTTTCATCTAATTTATCCATTTTTCCTTTATTTATTTTATCTAGATGTTCTTGTTTTCTTTTTTCTAAATTTTTTATTGATTTTTCTATTGTTTTTTTTCTTGCCATTCTTCTTGGAGTTTTATCTCTTTTTTTAGGTGGTCATATATTTTTCTTGCTGTTTTTGGCTCTATATCCTTCTTCTCTCTTTCGCTTCTTTTGGATCTTAAATAGGCATTGTAAGATTTTTCAGAACCTGTCAATTTTTTTATCAGATTTTTAAAATCTTTTATTGTATAATTTTGGTTGTGTTTAAGAGAATTTATTATATGTTCCTCTCTTAGTCTTAAGATTAGAGAGTACATTATCCCATCAGATATTTTTTCTCCTTGTTCTTCTGAGAGCTTGATGAGTTCCTTTTGCAGATTTAGCGCCGATTTTGTAGTTGCGATGTGCCATCTCAGGCTTTGTTTGGTTATTCTTGTTTTTTTATATTCTTTTATTAGATTTTCGTTTAGGATGGCTTTTGCTTCTTTTATCATTGGAAGCAGGGGAAGAATATTTTTCTTTAGCACTTCTTTTAATTTTTCTTCAGATATGAGGATTATTTCATATTTTCCTTTTTTTAGTCTTTTACATTCTTTTTCTGTTATTGCTAAAATATCGACATCACTTTCTTCTGTCTGTTCTCCTCTTGCATGGCTTCCTACCAAGTAGATTCCCCGTGTCTCTTTTAGATAGGGGTTCAATATTTTGAAGACATCTTCCTTTATATTTATTGGTTCATCAATTAGTTCAACTCTTGCTTTCCCATTTAGCCATTCTTTAGGTAGCATTACGCAGGATGAGTTTCCCATCCTGACAACTGGTTTTATTAATTCTATTTTCATTGTTTTAACAATGTTTTAACATTTATATATCTTTTGGTTTTTCAGTTAGTTTGAGATTGTGGTTCCTGTGAAGGGCTTATTGTTTAGGAGTTTGGATAGGTTTTTGGGGTTTGGACCAATTATATATGTTGTGATTTTGGATTTTCTTATTAGAGTTGATGATTTTTGGTCTAGGATGAAGTGCTGTCCTGCCTCATATTTGATTTTAAGAGTTTTCTTTTCAAATTCTTTCCATGATATTTTTGGAATAAATTTTGCTTTTCTATTCTTTCTTGGGTCTGCGCTATATAACCCTTTCACGTTTGTTATGTTTATTAAATCTCTTTTTAGATATCTTGCCAGTTTTGCGGATGTTTCGTCAGATGTTGAGTTTTCTGCGTATCTTAATGCTCCACAGAATACAACATTGTTCTTTCTTAGATTTGATTCTACTTTTTTCATATTCAGTGGCAGTGTGTCATTTGCCCGTTTTCCAAAGAATTGCATCATAAATCTTGCGTTTTGTCTTGTTGCTCTTATTCCCGCAAGTGAAAGTTGCTTTTTGGATTTTCCCTGTTGTTTTAATGCTTTTATATATTCTCTTGCTAAATTTCCGCCTCCGCAGACGACTATGAATCTATAAGTCCTGTAATGTTTTTCAAGGATTTTTTTGAACTTATTGAGAAATTGATAATTTATTTCTTTTGGAATAATTAGGGAACCTCCTAAGCTCATTACCACCACTTTTTTCATGTAGGTACTAGTTTAAAGGGAGTTTTAAATTTTTGTAAGTATATACTGCAGGATATAAATTGTTTTTAATGAGAGGTAAGGTGTTTTTGTATGGGAAGGATAAAGAAGAGGCCAAGTTATGGATCTGCTAATCTTAATAATTTTTTCTCTCATTGGTTAAGAACTGATGGTTTAATGAGAGGATATACATCAAATGCTCGTGGAGTGTGTAAACCGGAATATTTGGATGTTTGTGGAGGGAAGGTTTTTCTTAGGATGAGAGGGATTGAACATGTTTTAGGATTTGAAGAATTGACATCTGGGAATAAGAGGAAGGTTTACTTTGATGTTTGTAACCTTGGTGTAAATCCTGATTTTGAAGAGGCTATATCTGATGCGTTCAGGGGCGGACAATCTGGGGAAAAATTTGAGTTAGAGATTCTTTCTGTTGGGGAGTTGTTGCAGAGGTCTGTCGTAGATTCTGTTGCTTTGAAGAGGGGAAGTTTGACAGGAAGAGAAAGGAAAGTATATGAAGAGATTTTTGGGAAGAGGGTACCCTATGTTTGTGTTGGTAATGTTGATTTTAGAGGAGAGCCTTTGCCTTGTGTAAGTATAAGGTCTTGGGTTAAGAGTCTTCCTTATGGTGCAGCGGATAAACTTTCTGGCAATTTGTTTAAGTATGGGCAAGATTGTATCTTGATTCCTTCTCAACAGGCTGTTATTAGGAAAAGTGAGCATCCTAATGAGCAAAGATGGGCAAGTTAGTTGTTTTGTTAATTAGTAAACGCTGTTTTTGTGTGTAGAACAACCTTTAAATATGAATTTGTATATATTTTTTGACTAAAAAAGAGTTTAGGAATTGGTTACTCCACATGGTTCATAAGAAATATATAATGAAAAGAGGTAAACTGCACGGGCCTTACTATTATGAGTCATACAGAGAGGATGGAAAGGTTAAGAAAAGGTATCTTGGAACAAGACATCCTCACCAAAATAGAAATATCGGTTTTCTTGTTCTTTCTGTTTTTTTAGTTATTGTTTTTGCTGGATTTTTATATTATTTTGGCACGTCTTTGACTGGGCAGGCTTCTTTGGATATAACTACAAAATATAAGGAAGGGGAAGTTTTGAAGGGCAATTTGAAATTGAATTTGAAGCAAGGAGAGTTAATTCCAGTTGATACAAAAATTCTTGTTTCCTTGGGTGATTTTGAAGGGGAATATTTGCTTTCTGATTTTATCTCTGTTGATAATATAGGTTATGGTTCATATTATGCAGAGAATATTGATATCTCTGGCGAAGGTGCTGGTTTTGGGTTGATTGGAACTAAAAAAGTGTATCCTGAAGTTGATTTTGAGTTGCTTGTTTTTGGTGATAATGCTGGAACTAAGAAAGAAGGGGAGTTGGAAGAGCCTGAAGAAGAGGAAGTTGAAGGGGAAGTTAATGAAACTGAAGAAATAACTGAAGAAGAAGTAAATGAGACTGAGGAGACCACTCAGCCGGAAGAAGAAATACCTGAAGGGGAAGTTGAGGAAGTAAAGGTTGAAGAAGAAGTAGAAGCAAAGGAAGAAGAAATAATTGAAGGGGAAGTTGAGGAGGAAGTTGAGGAGGAAGAAGAAGTAGTTGAAGAAGAACCATCCGAATCTCCAATCACTGGTTCGGTGGTTTCTGAGAATGAATATGTTGTTTATGGAAAAGTTAGTAAAGAGCAAGATTTTAAGTATAATTTGGAGTTCGGAGAGAATGTCAAGCTTGTTTCCGGAAGTGTTAGCGTGGATGGAGAGACAATTGATGACGAAGAAATAACTGTTAAAGCTCAAAAGAAGAAAGTTGTTGTTTCCACTAAATATTTTATTGAAGAAGAAGGTTTCGGGGAAGAGTATTTGAGAAATAAGAAATTGAATTTGAAGATTAATCTTAATAATTTCAATCTTAGTGTTATAGATAGTTCTGTTTTGGGTGTGAAATTAGTTTATGGCGATTTTGTGGTGGTTGAAGTTGAGAGAGATGTAACTGTTGAAGAAGCCGAATTAAATGGCACTATAGAAGAGGAGGCTAATGAAAGCGTAGAAGAAGAAATAGAAGGAAATGAGACTGAAGTGATTATCAACGAGACTGGAGTTGATGAGGCAGGTATTAATGTAACTGAAATTGAGACAAATGTCACTTCAAAATCTCAGATTATTGGAGAGCTTGAAATGGTCAAGATTATTGGGGAAGATAATTATACAATTGATTTGAGCAATTATTTTGTTGATGCTATTTCTTATGGATTTATTGCTATAAATATTACTGGGGAATTTGATGGAGATAATTTAATTTTAATTCCAGATGAAGGATTTAGAGGGGAAAGAAAAGGAAGAGTTTTTGCTAATTTTGCTGATGGGAGTTATGAGAGCGAGGAGTTTACCATTCTTATTTCTAGTGGAGATATGGATGTTGATATTTCTGGAGAAGAAATAGTTGTAGGACAAAAAGTCAAATGGGTTAAAAATGTCTCGTTGGAAGTTGTTGAGGATGTAAATGTTGAATTAATAAGAAGGGCTGAGAATATTTCTGTTAAAAAAGTTGATGAAGTTAGTGGGCTTTTAGAAGAAACACAAATTAGTGCAATTGGCTTGACTGGACAGGTGATTTCCGGAAAGGTTAGTGCCGAGTTGGAGTTAGAAGAGGGAGAAGGATTATTTAGTTTAATTGCTAAATTCCTTAATAAGTTATTTTCGGCTCTGACAGGAAGAGCAATTATTGAATTAGGTGAAGCAAATGAGAGTATTGATATTCTTTTGAATGAGGACTCTAATGAATATCTCATTGCATATGAAACTGAAGCTCCGCAGGTCGTTGAAAAAGATACTGGTTATGGGAAGGAAGTTAAAGTTTCCGCTCCCGATGAATTAGGATATACAAATGTTTTGTCTTTCGCTGAAATTCCCGAAGTTTATTCTGTTGGGCAGGAGGATAAAATAAAGATTTATTGGGAAGAAAATGCGACCTATGTTGATTTTAATGCTCAGGATATTGATGCCGATGGGATGCTGGATTATGTTGGATGGGTTGTTCCTCATCTGAGTGAGCAGACATTTAGAATTATTCTAATTACAAAGGCACAGCATTTGGATGAGAATAGAGTTTTTATTGAAGATATTTATGAGTTTGTTAAGGAGAGAGATAACAATTGGACAGAGCAGATTCCTGTTGGGCATTATCTAAGGGTTACTTTTGAGGAAGCTCTTACTTCTCAAAATGATATTACTTTATATGCTCGTTCAGCAGAAGGAGCAAGTATTGAAGTTTATGAGATTGATGGAAATGAGATTGTTGCTGCTTTTGATTCAATTACTTCTGATATGGAATACAAAGAATTTTTGGTCGGATTGGTTGGAACTCAAGATACTTTTGATTTGAAGATTTTAAATAATCCTGTGCAGTTTGATTATATTGTTGACCCTGATACTGGGTGGAAGTATCCTGGAACTATGATAAGTAGTGATTATCAAGGTGCTGCAGATTATGTCTGGGCTAATCCTGGAAATGTTGGTTCTGATAATGGACTTAACGCTTCTGTTCCCTTGAATGTTGTAGGAGATAGTTCAGAATATCTTAATGCGACAAACTTTGGTTTTGCTATTCCTGCTGGTTCGACTATTGATGGAATAGAAGTTGAAGTAAATAGAGGTGTTAGTGTTGCTGGTGTCGTGATTGATGATGAAATAATAAGATTAATTAATTCTACCGGAGGCATTGGGGCAACAGATAGAAGCAACACTACTTGGGGGATTTCTGAGCATTTGGTTAATTATGGAAATGATACTGATTTATGGGGGGCAATCTGGACTCCGGAATATATCAATAGTGCTGATTTTGGTTTTGTTATGGTTGCAGAGGCTGTTGTCCCAAATGTTCCTAAGAATGCAAATGTTGATTATATAAGAATGAAAGTTTATTATACTCTCGGGGATGCAGAATATCCTTTATTTTTCAATTACACAGATACAAATAATACTTATGCGGGAATATTTGCTAATTTTTCCACGACTATAAATTCTACGAATGGAACTGTTTATTTGCAAATTAATAATACAAATGTTACGGCATCAAATACAAGTGCTACATTTAATGTAAGCATTAATTTGTCTAATCCTGCTGCATATACTTATCAGTGGATTTCCTGGGGAAACGGGACTTTGGCTTTGTTTAACATCTCACAAAATAGAATTTATAATGTTAATTCTACTATTTATGATTTGGAGTATCCGTTATTCTTCAACTATTCTGATACAAATAATACTTATGCGGGCAAATTTGGGAACTTTAGCACAACGATAAATAGCACTAATAGCACGGTGTTTTTGCAGATAAATAACAATAATTACACTGCTGAAAATACTACTAATATTTATTATTACAGCTTGAATATTTCTGTTGCTGGAACATATACTTATCAGTGGATAAGCTGGGGTAATGGCACATCTCATAACTTCAACATTTCACAGAGTAGAATTTACAATGTTAATGCGAGTGTGGATGACGAGTTGCCTTTGTTCTTCAACTATAGCGATAATAATGCGACAGAGCCCGGGGCTTTCGGGATATTTAGTATAAATATCAATTCAACTAATGGAACGGTCTTTTTGGATATTAATAATACAAATTATACTACTGCCAATACTGGAAATTGGTATACTAATGTTAGTGTTAATTTCACCAAAATTGGAGTTTATCCTTATTATTGGATAAGCTGGGGCAATGGAACAAATGCAACTATGAACATCTCCAAGTTAAATTATTTCTCTGTTGTTGATACTAAGAATCCTGGTGTCGCAATAAATTCTCCCCAAGCAGTTACTTATGCCGTTGGCAGTTATGTTATTAATGTCACTATTGATGAAATAGGTTATTGTGTTTATACTCTGAATGGGGGAAGTTCTAATAATACTTTAACAAACTCTGGGGACAAAGATTTTACAGGAAGTGTGAGCGGGGCTACGAACGGGGCTTATTTCTTCTATGCTTATTGCAACGATTCTGCCGGAAATAAGAATTATACGGAAGTTATAGGATTTAATATTAATATTCCTGGCGGGGGAGTCCTGGGCGGTGGTGGAGGAAGCACTGGATTAACTACTTCTGTTAAAGAGGAGTGTCCTATTTCTTACTCCTGTGGAGATTGGGGGCTTTGTATTGATGGAATTAGGTATAGGACTTGCTTTGATTCTGCCTGCGGAAAAGGAGAATTTATTGATAGTATTCCGTGTGAATTGGATTTGTGCGTTTCGGAGTGGGAATGTTCTGGTTGGAGCCCCTGTGGTGGAGAAAAAATAGAAACTTTATTGAGTCCTGCTTCGAGAGCCGATAAGTTAAAGATTTCGAAAGCTAAAATGGACATAAAGAATCTTGATAATGTTATGAGGGATTTGAAGGAAGAGATTTCAGATGCTGAAGGAAAAATTCCAATTGCTCAGGCTGGGTATGATTCTGCTGTTTCTGCTTATTTGGGCAATAAGTCTGTTAAAGGAACCAGCAAGATTTATCTTGCTCAGCTTCAGGTTAGACGGAGTTTGGCCAGTGTTTCTTTGTATAAGGCTAAATCTAATTTGAAGCAGCTTCAAAGCAAGTTTGACAGAGTTGAGGCGAGATATAATAGAGCTGTTTCTGTTTTAAGTGGTTATGAGGAAGAATATAATATTCAGTTTTCTCCTCTTGAGGAGAACTTGTTTCAGACCAGAACTTGTGAGGATACTAGTAATTGCGCTGATGGTAAGAAGCCGATTGAAAAACTTTCCTGCTATATTGAGGGAGAAGAACCTGAAATTAAGTGTGGTGAGTGGAGTGAGTGTGATTATACAGGCAGAATTGAAGATATTCTTCTTGGGAGCGTCACTTTGACCGGAACAAAATCAAGGACTTGCAATGACATAACTTATTGGACTGTTTCATATGAAGAAGAGGTTGAATGTGCTTCAAGAGAGGATTTGGCAATCGAGGTTAAAGAAGTTTGCGGAGTTAAATATTTAGTTGGAAGTGACGGCGGAGACCCAGTATTTAATATTAATAAGTTATCTTGGGAGACCGGAGTTCTTGATATTTTATTCACTCAAAAAGAGAAGCAGTGCTCTTGCGATATTAAGGTTGGAGAGGGGTGGAACTTTGTGTCTCTTTGTGTGGAGCTGGATGATTACCTGATAGAAGATGTTTTGAAAGATATAGAAGGGTATTACGATTATATTCTTGAATGGGATGAAAATAATCAGGAGTTTAGATTTTGGGTTAAAAATGGAATCAAACAATTTGATAGGTTTGATTCTGGAAAGAGTTACTTTATCTTCTACAATTCTGGCGGAGAGGTTACATTTACTTTGGATGGAAGCATGATTGAGGAATTGGATAGAGGAGTTGGGGCTGGATGGGAAAGTCCGGTTTATCCTTACATTTTTGATAGCAATCTTGAAGGAAATAGGTTTTATAATGTAGCATTTGATTATATGCTCAGGTGGAATAGGGCTGAACAAAAATTTGATATTTATAGCTTGAGGTCTTTTGATTCAGGATTCGATTCAATAAGGGGAGGGGAAGGGTTCTTCATTAAGAGTGGTGGAGGGACTTTGATTTACAGAAAATGAAAGTAAGTTTTATATATTGGGCTGACGAAGTGATTATTATGAGGTGGTTGCTGATTTTTTTTGTTTTGCTGTTTGGAGTATTTACTGTTAGCGGTGGCGGGCCTGTTGTTAGCGTGACTGATGGGTATGTCTATGATATGAATGGAAATGCTGTTTCTGGTGCGACCGTTACTGCCCAAGATTATTATTGTGAAGAAGCTGGCTGTAAAGCGACAACCACGAGCCAGGCCGATGGATATTATATTCTTGGAAATTATAATTTTATCTCTAAGGTGAAGATTTCTGCTAAAAAGGGAACTTCAACAGGCCTTGTTATTGCGATTCCAGATCAGTTTAATAATATTCATGCAGATGTTACTCTCTGTGATACTCCGTCTATGCCTCTTTTGATGCCTGTTTCGGCAGGCAGGGATAATGTCATTTCCTTTGAATGGGAATCTGGAATTGATCCTAATAGGAAGTCAAAGTATGATGAATTCAAATTAAATTCAAATATTGAGAGCAAAGTTTCTTCCCCTTTGTCAAAGGAAGTCAATCTTGGGCAATTTATCTGGGGAATTAGGACTTGCAATACTGCCTGTTGCAGTGAATGGACAACAAGCAATTTTGGTATGGGAAATTCCCGCCCATCTGAGCCAGTTGGGGATTATACTGATTTGGGCGGGGGGGTTATTAGTTTCACTTGGACTTCCGGGGTTGATCCTGATGGGGACCCTACTCGGGATGAATTTAAGTTAGGTGATGAAGAAGTTATTGTCTCTGCTACTTCTCCGATTGTTGCCCTTTCCGATTCTTTTCTTTTAGGGAAGGTCAGGACTTGTGATAATTATAATTACTGCAGTGAATGGGTTGATATTGTTGCGGTTACCTGTGAAGAAATTTCTCCAACTTGCCCTGATCTTGGTGTGGTAGAAGATGCTGTTCAAATGAGCATGGATTCTCAGAGGGCTTTGTCTTCTGAAATTAGTGAACCAGATGATAAAGATGTTGGTGATGTTCTTGATGTTAGCGATTTCAATTGGTGGCTGATTTTGCTCTTGATTTTAATTTTGTTTGCTATTGCCTATTTGGTTTGGTATATTCGTAGAAGGAGAAATAAGGCTGCTACGATAAGTTAGAATAAAATTTCCTGCATATTCTTAGTAATTCAGACACTTTTCAAACCTCTAAAGAATATAGTGGATACTTCTGGTTGATATATTTACAAAAAGGGTGAGGTCCTTAAATATGCCTATAAAATGATTTTTGCAGGATAAATCTTGAACCTACAAATTCCGAGATTACTGCGGTTATTATTATGTTTCCTAATGCTGCTTTGAAAACTCCTTGAATTAGGGGAATTTTCGTTCTTTCTGAGAAATGGTTTAGAACTTCTGCTATCTCTTCTTTTGTGAAGATTATTGGAGTTGTTTGTATTATATTTGATTTGTTTACAAGAATATTTTTTCCTGGGCCTGGGCATTCTATTCCTTGGATTGAGGGGTCTTTTAGAATTCTGCTTAGTTTATCCAACGGGGGACCTGGCAGTTGAGGCAGTTGTGGGAGTTTTCTTTCTGGAAGTTTTGGCAGTTGAGGTTCTTTGATTTTTTTTTGGGCTTCCTGTTTTGGCATTCCTTTTACTTTAATTCTTTGAGGAATATAGATTATTTCTTCCGGTTCAGGAATTTCGATTATTTTTTCTTTTGGCGAGTTTTCTATGAGAGTTGTTACAAAAGCTCTTAAAAATAATTTTTCCGCATCTTGTTTTGTTTTCATTTGGGTTAGAATCTTGGAAGCGGGCGCCCTGACGGAGAGAATCTCGGCTGTTCTTCCCTTGGTTCTTCTCTTTCCCTGATTAAGGTGATTCCTCTTGCAATTATTTTATTTTGTTCAAGCAATTTATTTATCTTTTCTTCAAATGATTTGTCTGGCTGCTGTTTTGCCATATCGCTTGCTGCTTTTTCAAATAATTTTAGCAATGCTGAAATTTCTTTTGATAGGCTGTCAAATTTTTCTGCTAAATTTGTGTGGATTTTTTGCAATTCAATTAAGTTTTTTGTTAGTGTATTAGTCAGAGTTTCTGGTTTTTGCTCTTTAGAATTTGATTTAGTTATCCTCTTTTTTGGCATGTTTATGAAAAGGGCGGGGAATTTATAAACCTTTTTAAACGCAGAGATTTATTGGTATTTAGGGTGCGTAGTATAATGGTAGAACATCTGCCTCCAGAGCAGAAAATGGGAGTTCGATTCTCTCCGCGCCCATTTTTATCTTCTTTGAGATATAAATATTTAAAACATTCTTTAGTTTCGGTCTTTTATGTCCAGAAAAGGAAAAGTAGAATTTTCAGATGTGCTGAGAAAGTATCGGTGGAGAAGAGGTCTTATTCAGAGGGAATTAGGAGCTCTTGTTGGGGTTTCTGGAAATTATATTACTATGTTGGAAGGAGGATTTAGAAAAAATCCAAGTTTGAAGTTGGTTGAAAGACTTTCTTTTGCTTTGAATATTAGTTCTGATGAGAGGCTTGCTTTTTATTCTTCTGCAGGGTATCCTGATGCAGAGAAGGGATTGCCCGATTTAGTGAGGGCAACTTATAATCTTACAGTTAGTTCTCCTAATAGAGAGATATGGTCTAAAAATCTTAGGAAGGTTATTGATGAGTTAGTTATAGAGATTGTTAGAAGAACTAAAGAAGAGACTGCTTCTGAAATGGAATGAAATTTTCAAGGGAGGATAAGTTAGAGTTTCTTCAAAGCATTAATTTCTTCGTGGGAAATGGAGGAGCCTTTGTATTTCGTTGCGTAGAGCGCTGCTTCAAGGACTTTTGGCCCTTTGATTTTTAGGAGGCCTTTTTTATATGCAACATAAGCCAACTCACTTGACCTTATGAATTTGAATTTTGAAAATGCGCTGAAGTCAGCCCCTGTTATCAGCTTTACATTTTGGTGAATTTTTTTTGAAATTATCTCTTCAAGATTTTCCGGCTTTTCAGCGAGAATTCTTGTTGTTCTCTCATCTATTGAGATTATGTTGTCTATTCCTCTTTTAGTTAAAATTGAGCTTAGAGCCAAGCACGATATTTCTGCTTCGCTGACAATTTTTATCCATTGCCCATCTTGTTTAATTGTATGGTTTGCTATTTCCATAAGGGCTTTTGTTTCTCTTTTGATTTCTTCTTCTGAAATTCCCAAAGAGGAAGGCATTTCTATTACTCTATTGTCCAATAGGTTTTCTACTCTTAGTGCTTCCAATTCAAATCTTGGGACTTTTAGCGGGCGGTCAATTGTTTCGTATTTTACTTGAGAAGTTATTAAAAATTTTCCGTCAAACTTTTTTTTCAATTCTTCAATTATGTAAATCAGTCCGTTCATTGAGAAATTTATTATTGTTCCTGATTCTAAAATTAATACTTTTGTCAATTTACCCACCCGCCTACCCTAACTGGGCAGACTATTTTGTTAATCATTGAAAAAACTCCAGAGCAATTTTGGCTCTTTTTTCAACTGCAATTGATTCATTTTGGGAGTTGTCTGCTATTCCTCTCTGCCCGGAATATTCCGCTATCTCCCATTCAGTTACTCCGAGAAGTTTTGCTGTTTGCCCGAGAGAGATTCCGTGTTCATATAATTTTGAACTCTTGTTAATGCTTGCTTTTTGTATAATCTCTCTGATGTACTGTTTGAGATTTACAGAAATACTTTCTAATGATTTTCTTGCTTTTTGAAGATGCTTTTCATACGCTTTAAGGTTTTGCTTTTTTAATGCGTCTATTGCTAATTTAATGAGAGAATTGAATTTCGTTACAAACTTGTCCCAGTTTTTTATTTTAGAGTAGTCTCTCCTTTCAATTAGTTTGCTTAAAGTGTAGATAATAACTGCAGAAGTTATGCTTCCGGGATTTTGCTCTGTCGATGCAGAGTGGATTGTTCTATCTGACAATTCTCTTAGTTTTATTGGGTCTTTTTCTCTTAGCGCTTTTATTGTCTGTTCTAAAACATTTATTGCGTTATCACATTCTTCTTTTTTTAGGGGCATATTTGTGTAAATACTAGAGAATATATAAATATTGTTAGAGAAAGAAAAGTTAATATAGGGCTATGACTTTTTTTATTTATGGAAGTTATTTTAGATACGAATTTTATTATTTCATGTGTTTTGAAAAGGATTGATTTTATTGAGCAGTTGGAGAACCTCGGATTTAAAGTTCTGGTTCCAAGGGAAGTTATGAAAGAGATGAAGGATTTGAAGAAGAATGAAAATGTTTCTCACGAAGAGAGGAATGCGATTGATGTAGCCTTTGAGATGATTGAGCATAGAAAAGTTAAAAAGGTGAGGGTCGGGGAGAGAAATACTGATGCTGGTTTGATTAAAAAGGGAAGGGCTGGGGCTTATATAGCTACTCTCGATAGAGGAATTAAAAGGGAGATTCCGAATAAGATTGTTATATTTGATTCTAAGAATAGAGTTGGTGTTGAATAAATTTTTTATAATTGCCATATTTTTTTGATTGTTTTAAATTTGTTGCAAAATAAAATCTAAATAAGAATAATTGTTAGAAATATTAAAATTATAGACGAACTAAGTAGTTTGGTATTTTAGGTATTAATAGTGCCT
>Ga0208375_1002361_pt1 | contig 17979 bp, 15 predicted proteins | sample RifOxyD1_FD_184038 | JGI IMG/M metagenome (GOLD analysis project Ga0208375, IMG submission 184038) | Soil microbial communities from Rifle, Colorado - Rifle Oxygen_injection D1 (SPAdes) | ecosystem: Environmental > Terrestrial > Deep subsurface > Rock core/Sediment | place: Rifle, Colorado... | reverse complement strand
TTTCATGGTAGGCATTCACCCATATTTCCTGGTCTATGTAGGGCAATACATTATATTTTTGATTGAAAGTCAGTTGCTGCTTTTTACAAATTGCATGTTTAAATCTGATGGCATGGTTTTTTAAATTTTCCAGATCAACAGTCAAGCTGGATAAAATGTCAATCAGCTCATCACCAAGATCAGGGACATTGTCCCCGTCTGATCGCACTTCTTGATAGATATGATAAAGCTTTGGTCTTGATTGAAACTGTTCTATTACATTTTGAAACTTCATGGTGAGTGCGTAAGGATTAAGGACAAGTGGTTGAGTCACAGTGAATATTGGCAATTTAACTCTTTGCTTGGTTGCTACAATAGGTAAAATCCGGGGATATTTTTTCAAGATGAAAAGATCGTAAAAATTTTTAAACTTGATTTCAAAATCCAGGATCTCGTCAACCACTTTAACTTCACTACTTTTGTGATTAACACAATCATCATAACCTTCTTCATAAACATAAGGATTTCTATGCATCAATTTTCTCTTTTGATGTGACGAATTCCCGCAAGACAACATTGTCGCAAGCAAAAGCAAACTTAAAAGATTATGTAAGCGCATTTTTTCCTTTTTAGGTTAAGCTTAACCCATGCTTCATAACACATATTGTTAACACCTACTCTAAATTAAATCTCCTTTGTAAAAAATATTAACATCCACTTATAACACCTTGTTATTTATGGCCCACTTTTATGAAGAATGATAAATTTAAGGCAAATAATAATCGGAGAAAGACCATGGATAATCAAAATTATTGGAAAAAATGTTCAGTATGTAAAACCGAATTAAACTTTGAAGATATTTATTATCAATGCAGCGTGAGCACTTGTAAAAAATTTTCTTTTTGTTCGGTAAAATGCTGGGATGTACATTCAAGTGTAATGAATCATAAAAGTGCCGGCGCAGATGAATGTGTAGCTCCCAAAGCCTCTTTTGAGGAAGAAACTACTAAACGAAAAATTTTGGCCAATACCCCCAAGATCGGCACTACCATCGCATCATCCATGAGCAATGCGAACATTCCCAAAGACATCCTGGTGGTGGCATCCAAATTAAAAGACTATGTAAAAATCAAGCATGATCTTAACACTTCCGCCAATGTGATGGGCATGCTTAGCGATATTATACGGGTTTTAGCAGACAAGGCATCCGACAATGCCAGACAAGATGGGCGAAAAACTCTAATGGACAGGGATTTTGAAAATGTCATTTTTTAACAAGTAGGGAAGAATCATGCACCTGCGACAGACCAATATTGAAAAACTAAAAAAAAACGATTTTGATGTACTGATCATAGGTGGTGGAATCAATGGTGCGGTCAGTGCCGCTTCTCTAAGCGCTAAAGGGGCCAAGGTGGCCTTGATTGATAAATCTGATTTTGCCTCCGTGACCAGCCAGGAATCTTCCAATCTGGCGTGGGGTGGAATTAAATATCTGGAAACTTTTGAATTCTTTTTAGTTAATAATCTATGTAAATGCAGAAATCACCTGATAAAAAATTATCCCTCCACGGTTTGTGAGATCCGATTTTTCACCACAATTCAAAAAGGGTTTAAGTACCCGGTCTTTGTCATATGGTTGGGTACTTGGCTATACTTTTTTTTCGGCAGATTATTCACCAAGACTCCCCGCTTGCTAACCAGAAAACAAATCCAAAAGGAAGAGTCAATCATTGATATCACTAATGTGGCCGGGGGTTTTGAATACTCTGATGCCTACTTACATGACAACGATGCCAGGTTTGTTTTTAATTTTATAAGATCGGCACTCAATTATGGTTGCATTGCCACCAATTATGTAAGCACGCTGGGATCAACGATCGAAAAAGATGGAGGATGGATAACTAATGTCAAAAACGAAATAAGTGGTGAACAGTTCACCATCAAATCCAAAGTGATTATAAATGCAACCGGTCCTTTTGCCGATACCATCAACCAGTTATCTCATCAAACCACCAAGCATCACTTGGTTCTTTCCAAGGGAATTCATTTGATCGTTGATCAAATCACCAAGGCCAAAAAAGTTTTAACCTTCTTTGCCAGCGACGGCAGACTTTTTTTCGTTATTCCCATGGGCCGAAGAACCTGTGTGGGAACCACTGATACCAGGGTCAGCACTCCCGATCAAAAAGTCACCAATACTGATATCTCTTTTGTTTTGGATAATATTAATTCTTTTTTTAAAAAAGAAAGACCGATCACCACCAGCGATATTATTGCCACCAGATGTGGGGTCCGTCCCCTGGTTATCAAAGGTACCACCACTAAAGAAATGGATTGGGTCAAATTATCCAGAAAGCATGTTATTGAAGCTAATTACCAAGACAAATATCTCACGATCTTCGGAGGAAAACTGACTGATTGCTTGAATGTCGGAGATGAAGTAAGCAAAGTGGTGTCTAAAATGGGTATTGTTTTAAAGCACCCTCATTACAAATGGTACGGGGAACCTGATGAAAAAATTAAATTGGAGTTTTTTCACCGGGCTGATCTGTTGGATCTGGACAGTTATACTTCCAAAGAATCAAGTGAAAAATTATCTTCCAGGCTATGGAGAAGATACGGATCAACTGCATTTAGATTACTGGAATGGATTCAAGAGGAGCCCAGACAGGCGGAAGTTCTCATCAAGGGTACCGAATATTTAAGATGTGAATTACAAGAAGCCGCTCAAAGAGAGATGGTGATCAAACTGGAGGATTTTCTAAGAAGACGGTCTAAAATTTCGCTGATAGAAAAACCTGAATTCATCAAACACTCACAAGGATTAAAAGAAGCTTGTGAAATTCTTTTTGAAGACCAGGCTGAAGAAAAAATAACAGAATATTTTACCCAATCTCTCACTTAAATTCTTTTAAAGTGGCAATCAGTTAAACTGACATAATCCCGCCCAGTTTTATTTAAATCATACCAAATGCCTTGGAGAGAAAGGTGCACTTGATCGATTTGGGATAGATTATTCTTTGGAAAATTTAACATTATAACTTCCATTCCCGCAGAAATTTTCCTTAAGTAACTTCGCTCTGTCCATTTGGTCACTTTTTGCAAACTGACTTTATCATCAGAAGAAATTAACCAAGATTGAGTAACGTAATCCATGTTATTGGGGCCCCAAAAGTTCCCACTATGCCTATATTTCGTCTTTATTTTGTTCCCATTAATCTGACAAAAGCGCACATCTGATTTTTCCATCACCTTGGATGGATAAGTTCTTCCCCAGGCATCATTTCGGATTTGTCGAACAAGTATACCAATTTCCCCATTTTCATTCTCTTGATCGCAAACTACCTTTTTAATCTCCAAACGCTCAGGACATAATACGCTGACATCTTCCCCTATCTGCCCAAATACGCCCATTCCTTGATCAAGGTCATCAAAAGCCAAGAGTGCGCAAGTAGAAACTAAAAATATCAATATAAAAAATAATTTCATAAATCCCCGGTTTAATTTTTCTTAGATGGATAGCATGATTTGCCATGGTTGAGTAAAAAGTTTCTAACAGTCAGTAAAAATTTCGGGGAGTGATCACTTCATCAGTTGACAAATACCTAAAAATTTCGTTTCATGCCCTTAAAGGGGGTTTTATGCGGGAGTTATTGGGTTCCAAAATTCACCGTGCCCGGGTCACTGATGCTAACTTGGATTACATTGGCTCGATCACCATTGACCGAGATTTGATGGATAAAGTGGATTTGTGGCCTTATCAAAAAGTGGCAGTCGTATGCTTGGATACCGGGGTTAGACTCGAAACTTATGTGATCGAGGGAAAGAGGGGTTCAGGCGACATATGCATGAACGGAGCTGCAGCACATCTGATTAAAAAAAATCAAATAGTGATCATCATTGGATATCAGTTTGCAGAGAAACCATTTAATCCCCAGTGTATCTTGGTGGATGATAATAACAAATTTGTGAAATATCTCTAATGAAAAAGCTTATTGTGATCAGGCATGGTGAATGTGACGGTAATATTGAGGGAAGATTTCGGGGCAGATTTGATTTTCCCCTGAATCAGCAAGGTATTGGACAGGCCCATGAACTTGGTAAAATCATAAAGAGTTATGATTTTAAATTTATCTATACCTCCCCACTTAAAAGAGCTTCGCAAACTGCAGAAATCATGGCCACCTATGTTCCCTGTGAAGTCATTACATCCGAAACGTTTAACAATATTTCGCTTGGACCTTGGAATGGGGAACTTAAATCTGAGATAGAAAAAAAATACCCCAACGAATATAAAATTTGGATGAAAAATCCAGAAGCTTTGAATTTCCCGGGCCTTGAAAATTTAAATGATGTTCAAAACCGAGCCTTGCGTGGCATTAAAGATTTGCAGACCAAGCATCCTAATGAAACAATAATTGTTGTAACCCATCGTGCTGTAATCAAGCCATTAATTGCCGGCTTACTTGAATTAAAGTCACCATGGTTTTGGAAAATTCACCTTGATAATGCCTCCATTACCACGTTTGAGCTCAATTTAAACAATAATTACATGATGACCAAATTTAATTACACGGAACATTTAAGTGCTTTTGTCGAAGAAAAATACTGATCAGGACTAAATAAATCTCCTTAACTTTTTCCAATGCCTGATTGATTTTGTAAGAAATCATTTCTGTAAATTGTATGGAAGTCATGAAAAAATCCCTAGCGAAACCCTAAAATATTGGAAAAAAAATGAAACTCATTACCCTGATAATTATCTCGCTAGTCATTTTTTGTGCTCAGGCAAAAGAGTTAAAAATCAGCTCTCTTAATATTCGGGTTTACGGCCAAGGTGGAATGTATGCAGGTACGCAGGAAGATGAATTTCGGGATAAATGGCTGAAGGAATTTATTGAAACCCGCCTCGGTGACTCTGATGTGATTATGTTTCAAGAAATAATTAACAAGGAAAACCTTATCACTAACGTCGTTAATCATATGAACTGTGTTTCGTATGATCGATCAGAATCAGACAATGACGAAAAAGAAAGTCATATCTATGTGGTGGTATGCTTTAACAAAAAATATAAATTTTTAAAAGAGCAATCGGAGGATAATTATGCCTATGAGCCGATGGCCCTTCACAAATATCGACCGGCAGTTTATGGAGTGCTCTGTGAAAATAACCAGAAACTAGCTCACATTATCGGACTACACTTGAAGGCGCTACCTCAGGGGCATCAAACCAGGGACAAGCAGATGGAGCTGCTCAGTGACAGATTAAAGGAAATTGACGATGGGTTACCCATTATTGTGGGTGGAGATTTTAACACTTACAAGACCGATGAAATTGACGATTATAAAATGATCAACTCTCATTTGAATCCCATAAATCTTTTTTCAACCAATCAAGAAAATCTGATTACCTATAAAACTCCTTTTTACAAAGGAACATTTGATCACTTTTGGATTTCCCAATCAGTTTATACCAGCGCTAATTTTTCAGTAAACGGACCTTGTAATGCTACTACCAGCGGACCTCGCTTTGATGATTTATATTTCTATAACCAATTTGTCTCCGATCACTGCCCCATAACCTTGTCCATCCAGCTTTAAAGGTCAGGAGGCGCACGGAGTCATCGGTAATAATCTTTTAATTCGTTGGGTAGACATAGACAAATTTATGGATCTCAAGTAATAACGATTTAATTTAAGCCTTTACCGGAGATTTTCAGAGTGCAATTTTTTGAAGGTTCAGAAAAAAAAGTTGAAATTGTAGTCAGTGATGAATCTATCAACCTTTTAAAGTTTGAAAAAAGTTTTTGGGAAAATATTGTAAAGAAATGTAATGCCACCATTATTTCTTCCATCCACAATGAATCCCTTAGTGCATATCTTTTAAGTGAATCAAGTTTGTTTGTCAGCCAAGACCGGTTTGTTATGATTACTTGCGGAGAAACCATGCTCGTCAACTCCGTGCTTGAATTTTTAAAAACATACTCTCCCACCCAAATCGATTTAGCGATATTTCAAAGAAAAAATGAATACCAGTCAAATTTACAAAAGTCCTCCTTTCTAGACGATATAAAAAATTTATCTAAATTAATTGATGGACAGGCCTTTCGGATGGGGGATTTGGACGGACACCATAATTATATCTTTCATACCTTGAAACCATTCACCCCCCCTAGTGATGATTTTACCAACGAACTTCTGATGTATCACATAACCGGCGAAGCAGCTAAAATACTAAGAACCCCCAATAATAAAATTGAAAATGTTCGAAACCTGTTGAACCTTGAACATTTATTCCCTGAATTTAAATTTGATGATTATATTTTTTCACCCTATGGTTATTCACTCAACGCCATCAACCAGGAACGCTACCTAACCATTCATATCACTCCCCAGGAAAACAACTCATATGTCAGCTTTGAAACCAATATTGATCTAAGTGTGCTTTCATTTAATTTGCTGGATCTCATTGTTAAAACCTTCAATCCCAAAACTTTTGATCATATTGGTTTTAACTATAACCAAGTCAACTTTTCGAGCGAATACTTCACTTTAAAAAAATCTGAAATTAATTTAACCTGTGGATATACGATGTCATTTAATCACTATTCAAAAGAAAATGATATCCTCTCTCATCCCGTAAAAATACTTTAGGAGACCATCATGCAATCAGATCTTTGGCTAGAAGAAAAATATAAAAATTTTATAGGTTATCGCTACAAGATAAAAAACACCTTGTTTTCAGGCAAAAGCGAATTTCAATCAGTTGATGTCGTGGAAACCGAAGGCCTCGGAAAAATGCTTTTAAACGATGGCCTGGTTATGGTGACGGAAAAAGATGAATTTGTTTATCATGACATGATTACCCATGTGCCTATGTTTACCCACCCAAACCCAGAAAATGTGCTCATTATTGGTGGAGGTGACGGTGGTACGGCGAGAGAAGTTCTTCGCCACAAAAGTGTAAAAAAATGTGTCATGGTGGAAATTGACAAGATGGTGGTCGATGCCTGCAAAGAGCATATTTCTCAAACCTCCAAGGATTTAAATCACCCTAAACTTGAACTCATCATTGACGATGGGCTTGAATATGTAAAAAACACCTCTCTTAAATTTGATGTTATCTTGATTGATTCCACTGATCCCATCGGTCCGGCTGCGCCTTTATTTAATTCAGCTTTTTACAAAAACATAAAAAAATGTCTAAGCACCAACGGAATTGTGGTATCCCAGGGGGAATCGGTCTTTTTTGAGTCTCATATGCAACAAGTACTCCTTGGCATTTTGGGTGAGCATTTTTCCAAGGTCTCTATATATAATTATTCCAATCTAACTTATCCGGGAGGATTATGGTCATTTACATATGCCTCTGAGGTTTTGGACCCCATTAAAAATTTTGACGAAACCCGCATATCTGCATCTAATTTGAAGTTCAATTATTATAACGAACAAATTCATCGGGCCGCTTTTGCCCTGCCTTCATTCATGAGAGAAAAAGTTCAGCACTTGCTAAAAAATTAAAGTCAACTTTCATGATTGAGCGACATGTTTATTGTGAAGATGCCTTGGATTGGTTTGATAAACATCAAAACCTCTGTGCATTTTCACTAGTTACTTCCCTACCCGATATCTCCGAATTTCCCCATTATAATCTTGAACAATGGCAGGCATGGTTTCTTTGTACCGCCAAATTATTGCTATCAAAGTATAGCGATGAGGGGGTGGGAATTTTTTATCAATCAGATATCAAACAAGATGGGGCTTGGATCGATAAGGGGTATCTCTGCCAAAAAGCGGCCCAGGAGCTGGGACAAATCTTGTTGTGGCATAAAATAGTGTGTAAGACAGACCCCGGAATTGCCACCTTTGGAACTCCTGCCTACTCGCATATTTTATGTTTCTCTAAAACAATTCGTCTAACTGATCTATCCAAGTCCACCCCTGATATTATTCCTCACCTCGGTGAAAAAACCTGGCAAAGAGGTATAGGCCTCACTCCTGCACTGATGATCGCCAGATTCGTTCTAGAGCAGACCAATACTCGAACTATTATTAATCCATTTTGCGGAGAAGGAAGCATACTGGCGGCGGCAAATGCCACAGGCCTTTCGTCCATTGGTATTGAACGCAGCCCCAAGCGTGCCAAAAAGGCCAAAATTTTGGAAGTATCACCGGATCAAAAGAAATGGATCGTCAATAATATCATGTAGTTATACTTGGTTTATTCGTCTATATAAGAGCCATTCGAGTAGGTAATTGTTACACAATAATTTATTTTTTTACCCCAGCACTGCCGCACCGAGTTATAATCAGTCCATAAACTTAAAAAAACATAATCCAAATATGAAACAATTTAATTTAATTTTTATCTTTTTCACCTATATGCTCGCTACCCCGGTAGTGGCCTTCTTAAACGAAAATTTTTTCCAAGGAAAATATACCTTAAAAAATGACACTCTCCAGATGTACACCAATAATAGCAATCCCCAAAATTACGGAATATTTACCATTGACCTTGGTAATGACCAAAAAGTTGTGGTGCCTGATCTATTATATCCAGTGGGAAATAATCGGATGGGAACCAGAGTACTGCCCGTGGTTGATGAAGACCTCGACGGGTCAATTGCAGTAGATAAGCTATTAAATGAAATCATGTATGGAAACGCTGACGCTCAAAAAGAAATTTTTTCAGTCATACTCTACAACCATCCTGAAATTTATGCATCCCCTTTTGAAAAATTAAATGATGCCCTTCGGACGGAAATGGGAATAACCCATGCTGGAGCTTATATCGGGGGTGGTCGTACCCGAAATGCACCAGTCGATTATAATGACCGGATGTGGGAAGTTGCTGGCTATCCTGCTCATATTTACGCTGTCTCCCTCAAGGGCGAAAATCAGGAAGTCATCAACAATAATATTCTGGTCTCGCTTCGTATTTTAAATGGGCATAATGGCGGGCCGGTGTTTCCCAAGGATTATAAATTTGATTATTTCAGAACTTTTAATTTAAAAGAGGTACTGGATTTTTACAGGGCCTGGATTGATCCAGAATTTATCAGGGCAGATGTCAATCAAGCACTTGGTTTTCCTCCCAATTATCCCTATATCAAACTATTAAAAGAGCATGCTGGATTTAAAACATATTGTAATGAACACATTACTATAGCAATTAATCTGGGACTTAACCTGGTTCACACCAGACAAGGTTACATAGATATATGGGGTGAAAAAGTTGGAAGCGATCTCTTTAAAAAAGCACAAACTATATTTAAGGAAGTTACCCAAAAAGAAGCACAGGCAGAGGCAAAGATTTTTAATCTGATGTCTGAGGAAGAAATCAGTCAAATTGAAGGAAAAGAAATTCCCTTTGAACTTTTAGAAAATTTCTCCCGCCCACTTTGGAAAAGAAGAATTGGAGTAGCAATTTTGCCCCTCTATAACAACCAAAAAATAGAAAATTTTTCGCTTGCACTTGCCTGGAAGCCTGAAACTACAGCTGATATCATGGCCGATTTTATAAGGCTGTATGCCAATTTTACCAAAGTAACGGTGGTCAGATCCAGTTTTGCCATCTTGAGTTTTGCCAAAGAAATTTATAAAAGACTTGGAATTTTGCCTGATGAATTTAATAATCTGGCCATGCAGTTTATTGAAAAAATGATCAAGCAGGATATAAGACTACAATCCTCAAGGCCCTCTGCTGAATTAAATGGTTTTACGGTAGCAAGTTTACGTCCCGGTCACCCAGTAAAAAAAATATTTGAAAATAAATATTTCGCTGCCCTTACCAAAGGCTTCGCCCCTCTACTGCTTGGAAAATCCAACTTGCAAGCAGGTATTAAATCAAGCCAGAGCGCAATTAAAGAATTAAAATCTCAACTGGCTTTGCTGGAGGCGAAGCTTGGTGCCGATGAATCAAATAAGGACTTAATCAAGAAAATAAAAGAATTAAAAGAGCAGATTAAGGATTTGCAGGCAGCAATATTGGTAATGAATTCCCAAATAAAATTGATACCCCCATTTGAAAAAATGCTGGGTAAAATAAAACTTGCCACCCCCAAGCTTACTCATCCTAAAAATATCTTATCCAATAAATCTCTTTCAAATCAGAGGAAAACTGCCATGATGCTCAAATTAAATGAAGATATTCCTGATGTAGCAAAACTTTCTTTGGATGATCTGGCCTGGATGAGTTTCGCTATAGATGTTCATAAAAAAGATGGCACTTTGTCGCTTATGGATCAGGCCAGGAATATCCAACCCAAGGTTGCCTTCAATTTACAATTTGATAAAAAAACAAAATATGTCCAATACTATTCACCACCTTCCATTATTCATAAAATTGCCTTGAACCTGTATCGGGATAAAGATGCTGATGTGATTATTACTGCACTTGGCACTGCTTTCGACCAGGAAGAAGTTGAAGAAAAAATAGATTATGACAGGCAAGATGACAATATTGATGAACTGACTCAATGGCTTAAACGAATAGGCTTCAGGGAATAGTACAAAAAAGCATGGCATACTTTCTGATAAGTTCAACCAGATTTTCTTCTTTGGAAAAAAAGACTTGAATTCTTGTATTGTCATCAGCTGTTTCTATCAATTCAATTTTTATTTTTGCATCGTTTGCCTTATCATTATCATCTAAATTCCCTCGTCCAAATATCTTCATTTGAACATCCAATCCTAAGGCCTGGTTGAAGCTGATTTCAATTGGTGTGGCTGTCGAACCTTGACATGCATCGGGTGTTTTTTGGGTGATGGTTTTGTATAATTTTTGAGCTTTAACACCATATTTTTTAACCAGATTATTTTCCAGGTCTTTTAAAACACGATATTCACTGGTTTGAATTGGTCGCCTGCCCAGGATGGACAGACAAAACTTTTTACATAGATTTCCAGGCAAACTGGCAGAAAGCCTAGAGACAATAAAATGATCAATCAAATCCAAATTATTCTTTGCTGTATCGGATAACTGATTCTCAATCAATCCGGCCCTGGAATTTTGAATAAAAACCCCGCCTAAACCTTGAATTTGCCGGGATAAAAGTTTTAAATCCGCAAACCCCAGTTGGGAGATTACTTGCTCATCATAGAGTTTTTCGCTGGCATGTTGGTATAAATCATCTGGTAATGGCATGCTCTTTTTAATGATTACATTTGCTTTCAAAATAGGGGACGGCAAATTTTGGTTATTAGCGAGCGTGCCGGTTTGACTTAGTAGAACCTTCCGATAATAAATTCCACCTGAAAGTAATAATACCACCGTCACGAGAAAAAAGAACAAAACGGGAATTCTTTTTTTAATATGACTACTTGTCGCATGAGAGCTGGATTCATGTGAGGGGTGGAAAATTTCAGGATGTTGTTTGGTTGAAAGAACCACTATATTTTTAATCTGGCTTAGGTACTGTTTATATGCACCCTTGGTGGCATCTATGCAGGTGGCCTTACAAAGATAATATTCCAGGGATTCAGAATATTTTTGTTCCTCCAATTTGAAAATCAACAAACTCTTTTCAAAATGGACGGCCCGATCCACCTCACGCAATACTTGTTCGGAAATATTGGAATTAGCAGTGTAAATCAAAAGTACATTATGGCTGCTTTTTATTCCATCAATGATGGCCTTGGCAAAACTAACTCCGGTATCAATATTTCGAGGTGCCATCCAACAAGTCAGCCCGTCCTTTTCTAATCTTTGACAGATATCTGTCGCAATCCGTAGATCCTGGGATGAATAACTAATAAAAATATCATACTTCATCAAGATCTCCGTAATAGATAAGTCGGATATTTCCCTAAATGTTTAGGCATTAGTTTTTGTCCAACGTACGAACAAGAGAACTCTCTGATATTGAGAGTTTCGCAAAAAGCTGCAAATTCTTCGCTACAGAAAACTCTTCCCGGTGGCGTTATGCTCTCCATGCGAGCAGCCCGACAAACATTGATACCATTAAAGGTAAGATTACCGGTAAGCGGATTCTTAAAGCTATAGGCCACTCCTGCATGGAGTGCCATGCGAATTTTAATATTTTTACTAATTCCCACACAGCGCCAGTTATAATTATTAATAAAATCCATCATGATTAAAGCACAGCAACCAGCATCACACGCATCATAAAACGAAATGAAAAAAGCATCACCCCAGGTATTTTTTTCACCAACCTTATAATTTTTCTGTTTAAGCGTTTTATTTAAAAACTCCAGAGTGATTTCACCAAACACCATCATTTCGTAGTCGCTTAACTTGCTATAATTCACGGTATCTGCGTAAAGTAAACTGACAGTGTCACCTGGATATTTATACCCCGCAATCGGATGGCCCACAGGAACATCCTTAGTCTCAAAAGACTCATCTTTCCCTCGCAGAAGTTTATCCAGTTCAATTTTTTCAATATCCAGTTTTAACTTTTTCCAGTCAGACACGACACTGGCGGTGCCACCATCCAACTCTTTTGAATCCTTGTTATACACTACAAAGGGAATTAACTCTGTACAAAGATTTCTAGCATGCATTTTAGACAGACCAAAAATCAGCTGATTGGCAAAATCATATGGAATCTCCAAATGATCATCCGTTATGCTGGTAAGCTCGATCAAATTAATATCTGATTCAAGAATTTTATAAAAACGTTTCTCCCAATTGGAATCGGTCAGATAACTGACGCTTTTTTTAATAAAAAGCTCTCTGGCGCAGGGTAGGATGATGTTGACCTTGGCCCCTTTTTGCAAAGCATGCTCAATAAATAAAATGTCCGCCCCGCAAGCTGCGGAAGAATAAGTTTCCATATCACCAAGACTATCCAATTTATTTTTAATAAGCTCACTGACCTCTGATTCAAGCCACTGGGGAAAGCGACATTCCGCTTTCTCGTCCTTATCAATCATATGTCCCGAAAAAACCACAATCCTCGGAATTGAAAAAAGCTCAGTTAGTTTAACATAGATTTCCCTTGGTATTTTTTGGTAGTGATAAAGCAGGGAGAGATTTTTTTTAGTGGCCACCTGGGAACCAATGTCCTTTTTATTACCCTCGATGGCTCTTTTTAAATAAGTGATCGCTTTATCATAATCCTTTAAAATTATGAGGGCTTCTGCCAAAGTTGCCAGGTCCCAATAATTATTTATCCCCACATCTTGGGCCTTATTAAATAGGGTTCCAAACACCTCCTTGGCAATTTCGGTGGAAATTTTCTCGTTGCCAATAATCATTTCAAGGGTAGCCAGATTAATTCCGTGCCAGGTATTTTTTGACGTGGCGTATGCCTTTTTATAAAACTCAATCGACATGCCCAGGTTTTCATTGGCGGCAGGCAATTGAAATTGGGAAGTGGACTGTTTTTTCCTGGCCAGATTTTTATAAGCACTGGCCAGGATACCAAGCACTACTTCATCTTCATGATTTTCCTGAAGTAAATCCATTAAAATCGTTTTTGCCTCCTCGCTCATTTCCATCCGATTCAAAACTAATGCAAAAGATTTTTTTATTTGTATATAATTGGGAAATATATCAATTCCCTCGGATAAAACGTCATAGGCCAGCAATAATTCGGCTTTTAATATGCATTCTTCTACAAACTCCAGGTAGTTGTTGACGTCCAAGGCCCAAATATCCCTATTATGCTCAAGCCATCTAGTATGCAATTGTTGAATTTTTAATTTTTTTTCCATCATGGAAATATTATAGATGATGAAGTATGAAAGCAAAAATAGTTTTTAACTTCTGATTAATTCTTCCACTTCAAGGGCAATATGATTCAAATCGTCCTGAGTGGGTCGATATTCGACATTTCTAGCAGGTTTTTTTAAAACCCAGTCCAGCTTGGTTAAAAGATCCTCAATTTCCTTCAGCGCAGAAGGATTCCAGCCATATGAACCAAATATATAACCATATTTTTTGGTGGGGTGAAGTCCCTTCATATACATCATAAAGGCGCTAACCGTAGGCAGCATCGTATTATTTAATGTTGGTGAACCAATCGCCACATATTTGGCATCCAAAATCTCCCCAGCCACATCAGAAAGATGGTAATATTTTAAATTTCTAAGAGTAACGGGAATATTATATTTTTCAAAAGTTGACATCACTTGATAGGCCATTTTTTCTGTGGAACCCCACATGGAATCATAGACAATCACTGCTTTGTTTATATGCTTCCCGGCACTCCAGTCGGAATATTTTTGTAAAATTTCAAGGATATGCTTCCGCCAAATTACCCCATGACTTACAGCGATCATTTTAATCGGTAAATCATGAATTCCGCTCAATACTTTTTTTACCGGACCACCATATGGCCAGACTATATTTGCGTAGTATTTGGTAGCTTCCTCCATGATGACATCCAACGGATTCTCGTCATCAAATAAAGATGAAGTTGCAATATGCTGTCCAAAAGCATCGTTAGAAAATAAGATTTGATCCTCTTCTACATAAGTGGCCATGGAATCAGGCCAGTGCACCATCGGCGCTAAAACAAAAGTGAGCGATCTACTACCAATTTTAATCTGATCGCCAGTTTTAACCAACACGATATTCCACTTGTCTATAGGATAGTGCCGACTTAATGCCCGCTGCCCGCTTTTGTTGGTAATTATTCTAATCGATGGATTTATTTCGACCATTTTTTCAATGCCACCTGAATGATCTGGTTCAATGTGGTTAGCCACCAAAATATCAATTTTATCCAAGGGAATCACAGATTCAATCCTCTGTTTCATCTGAGGAAAAAAATCAGCTTTGACAGTATCGATTAGAACATTTTTTTCATCCAATATCAGGTAAGAATTATAAGTGGTTCCCCTTTGGGTTTCGTAGCCATGAAAATTTCTCATATTCCAATCTTTTCCACCTACCCAATAAATATCCTTCAAAATCTCAAAAGCTTGCATATATCCTCTCTATGATCGATCCAATACAATTGCTATCCCAGGCTAACACTATAGCCAATCTTCATTTTCTTGTAAACGATTCTGGGTAAGTGCTCATGTGTTAAAGTGCCTTTTGCTTATCACCCAAAAGTTCATCAAAACTTACATCTTTTTGAATTTGCAACTTGTTATGAATATATTGTTGGATAAAAATATTATCTGTTTGAGATAAAGATGCGAAGCTGATTCCAGCAGCCAGTTTCACCCGCTTACTAATCGTCACAAATCCAATATCCACTAGCCACTTGATTTGGGCCTTAAATTTTATTTCCCGTCCTTCCAACTCCAATACAGCGTCATCTACAAATGTGTCCATTTTAAATTTCTTCTTATCTTCATCATCTACATATATTTTAATACCACTTTGCGAAATATCTGAGACTCTCCATTTTTTCTCTGGTTGGTCACTACTCAACGAACTGCTTTTCAAAAGAGTCTTTTCAAAACTTAAAAATTTGAGCCGAGGAAATTCCCTTCTTTCCACTTTCCAAATCATTTCAGGAACAGGAATTCTCAGAGAATTTTCCTTGTAATAATCCTTGGGATTTTTAATAATAAAAAACAATCCCCCCTTGTCGATATTTCCTCTAATACAAATCTCACTCCATTCTCCAGAGTCAATTTGTTTTTCAAATTCAATACCTTTTTTATTCATCACCCATTTCAGGACAAACTCTTCCTGGACCCCATGGTTGATTTTTAAAAAACAGTTAATATCCAACAATCCTCTGGGGGACCAAAGATTAATATGGGGACAATTTTCACAAAGATCTTGAAGATATACTTTTTTTTCTTCCTTCTCGGTTATCTCATTAAAAATTTCTGAAAGCTCATCATTTGAACCACTGATCAATAAATCCAAGAAAGATTTTTCCAGGTCCAATTTGGGGTTTTTAGCCAGACTTGGCTTTTTTTCAATGGAAGCTTTGGGTTTTTTGTCCCCTTGATCGGCATCTTTATCATGCAGTGGATGATAGCGACCTTCCACTTTTGCCAGCTTAGCATCCAACAGCTCCATCTCAGAATTGACATTGACTGTTTCAAATATGTTTTCAAGTTCATTATTGACTTCCAAACTCAAAGTAGCATTCTTGCTCTTCTTACTTCCCCCAAGCAAAACCGTAGCCATCTGATTCTCATGATTTTTTTTCAGACTGGCTTCCTTTCCCTGCATCCGTTCTCTTTCACCGAAATGATTATCCAATAATGCGACAAGCTCTTGATTTGCCCGACTAAGAGGAATAATGGTGGCTTCGGTTCGAATTTTAGGAAGACTACCATCTCCCGTGATAAGCACCACTTTCATATACCACTTGACAGCTTCCTTATTAAGCTCGTTGAATTCGTTAAGATTTTTCTTGAGTTGAATTGAACGGGATACAAACCATACCGCCACCCCGGTGGCCATCTCTTCTGCAAATTTCTTAATATCAGTTAAAGTGGTAACTTCTGTAATATAATAAGTATCGTCCTTATTGATACGCTCCAAGAGCTTTCTTGGTACGATACTTTTAAATGGATTAATAAGAATTAAGTCTCTTTTCATATTTTATTTTATGGTGTTTTCAAGTACTTATATTACACTCCTAACTTCTTAAAATCATGAAGTAAAACTTTGCCTACCTAAGTAAAAATGGTTATTTTACACCCGTAAAATGCTGATATTACATGACTATTTTTTTGCTGTAATTAATTTGGTGAAATTTCCACTTATTTTCAATATGTAAATTATTCAAGGGGTTCAAAATGCAAAACGTATTTGATGTAATTAAAGAAAGAGAAAAAATAATGGAGCAATACTATCGGGATTTGGTCAAAGAAACCACCAATAAAGGAATCAGATCAATTTTGCTGATGATTGCAGACGAAGAAAGTAAGCATTTTGATCATTTTGAGAGTATGAAAAAGCAGATAGCTAACCCCGAAAAAAGCACACTGCTGGTGGATTCTAGAAAAATTTTAAAGACCCTTAAGCAAAATAAAAACATTACTCCTGTCAACATCAGTCAGCTTGAACTTTATGAAAAAATTCGTGACGAGGAAAAGCGCAGCGAAATCATGTTTAAAGAGCTCGCCGATAAAGAAAATGATCGGGAATTAAAGGCGATCTATGAACAAGTGGCAAATGAAGAGCACCGGCACTATCTGATCATGGATGAAATATGTGAATTTATAGCAAGGCCAAATGATTGGGTTGAATCTTCAGAGTTTAGCAACTTGAATAATTATTAATCCAATATCTATTTTTTTAGGCCGTCCAATTTCCACTCAAAACCCAGAAAAGTTCTTGGATCTATGGGTAATGAGTAAATGCCATAATAGCTAGTGGGCAATTTACTATAAATGGGAAGAAGTGCAAATAACGGATCATTTATTCTACCTATGGGGGTTTGAATAGATCTGTTTTTGGCAGCTCCATATTGTTCAGTGTAAAGCAAAGAGGAAAATACCGTTAGAGTCTGTTCGCCCCGAATGGCCACATCAAACCACCTGTTCTTTATACTCGGCATATCAAATGAATGTCCTACGTTAAAATGCTGGGTAATATAGTAATAATTTTCAGGAACCTTGATTTCCTCCTCAATCACTTCTCCGGTACAGATAAAGAAACCCTTATCTAAAAAATCTGATTTTTGTTGAACGCTCAGCTCATCATTCCAATATATTTCCACCCCACCCTTTCTCATATAAACCTTACTATCGGGATTTAAATTAAATCCGGCAGGATTGAGTTTGATTGATACGCAATGCTCATATTTATCAAAGACCAAGTCAAATTCGTTTCTTTGCACGACCAGATTAACACTGTTACCGGCGCCCTCGTCCGTACCATTGGAGTAACTTTTACTGCGAGATAAACTTAAAGAAGTATTGGCACTCATATTAAATGGTAGCGAAATAGGTAATAATTTATCCAGCCCTGTAGATATATCTGCCCCACTTGATCTACTGGTGGTGGTGGACTGGCCATATCCCCAATTAACCCCGGAATTAACACTCATATTTACAGACAATCCTTTTTGATGCTCAAAACTTTTAAGACTATGGGCCCTAATCTTTCTT
>Ga0208375_1002359_pt1 | contig 17980 bp, 25 predicted proteins | sample RifOxyD1_FD_184038 | JGI IMG/M metagenome (GOLD analysis project Ga0208375, IMG submission 184038) | Soil microbial communities from Rifle, Colorado - Rifle Oxygen_injection D1 (SPAdes) | ecosystem: Environmental > Terrestrial > Deep subsurface > Rock core/Sediment | place: Rifle, Colorado... | reverse complement strand
GCGCTAAAAACTGCATATAATATGGTTAAGAGTGGCATTGCCTCTAAGAAGCGTTTTTCTTCGCTTATTAATCGCTCTGGTGATGTTGTTAAATTGTTTGGTGTTTACAAGAATAGTCTTAACCGGCTGGTTAAGGATTTTAAGAAATATTAATAAGTGATGATTAACCATTTAATAATTTATGGAGGGGATAAAAAAGCCCGGGCAGATAGCGATTGAAAAGGCTCGTGACTTATTAAAGCGCTTGTCTGTTTTTGATGTTGAATTAAACAGGAACTCTTTTGGTTTTAAGATGGGTGATACTGAGCCTGATTATTACTTGTTTGAGGATGCGCTTGAGTTAGTGGCTGATTACTTGTCTTGTCACGAGAGGTTTACTTATGATAAAATAACTTATTTTACCAACATTTATTGGAGTACTCTTAGTTATGCTTCTTTTGTTGACTTGCCAGTGCATAACAATGAATTGTTTGGTAAGCTTGTAAGTAATTGTTGTAAGATAGTGGAAATTCTTGATGTTAATATCAACACAATAAAAGAAGGTTTGTCTAAATATTTGCGCTAATCAAGTAACTGACTAATTCCTTGTAATCAATTCCTAATCCTTTTAGTGTTTGGTTGCTAAAACCTCTTAATTGCGGTATCTCTTCTATGTTTAATGTGTAACCGTTTTCAGTCTCTTTTATTCCTTTTAGTTTTAGTAAACCGCTTAGGTATTCTTTTGCTGACTCTGTAATATTTTGTCTGTCTAGGTGATTGGCTAGTTTAATTTCATAGTTAGGCTCGAATAACAGGGTTAAATTGCTGATAGCATCTTTTTCTGTTAGTTCAAAGTTCTCGCTGTTAGCTAGCGCGTTAATTACAGCGCCTAAGTTCTGTTTGTTAGCGTTTTCCATTGCTTTTACAAAATATGGGTTAATCATGGACTGAAGGGATTATTAATTCCTTTTATAAGTGTTTCTAATTGGTGAAATCTAAATAAAAATAAGAAAAAATTGTTTACTCTTTTAGTTTATCGTAGACGAATTGGATGATTGGTCTGTAAAAAATGTCTCTTATCTCGCTTATCTTTTGTTTTCCGGCAATTACATCTTCAAGCAATTTATTCACTCCTTTAAATATCTGAAAGCTTGCGTAGTTGTTGTAATCGCTTCTGATTTCATCCAGTGGTTTTCCCTTTGACACAGCTAGTAGTTGGTTGATATACTTGGCTGCGTCTGCATCAAATTGTTCCATGTTTTAAATGGTTTAAAAATTCCTTTTATAAGTGTTTCTAACACCCTAAATAGCAGTTTAAGTTTAATTCTTCGCCTGAACAGGCTTTGTAACAATTGCTTATGTTTGCTTCGTTACCGCAGATGTAGTCGCAGACTTTGTAAGCGTTCTCTCCAGAGCATTCCTCATAGCAGGTGTAGAATTCTGGTTCACAATCGCTTAAGCAGTATGGTATTGTGTTTTTAAAGAAATTGCAAGTGTCATTGCATGAGTTGTAATAAGGGGCTAAACCGCGCCCTTGTATGTAATCATCAATGTTAGTCGCCCGATTATTTCCAAGGTCATCAGTTATTCCTGTGTAATTGGTTGTGTCTGGTATATAATTATTTTCTGAAGTAATCACTTCTTCTATTAGTTCGCCTTTGTTATATAATTCTATTTTAGGGTTAGGGTCTAGTTTAGTCCAGTTAGTGACTTCGTAATCATTTAATGCAATGTAGCTTGTTTTGGGGTTTTCGTAGCCAGTCACTAATACTGAAGCGTCTTTAACAATCCATTCACCATCTAAGTACACTTCTGCCCAGTAATGTTCTGGTGTTTCCCTTGCTATTAAGCGCATCATTTCGTAGTCATAATCATAGCTGTTTGCTTCTAATTTTATTTTAAGCCTGTCAAATTCTGCTAGGCTCATGCCGGTTGTTCCAAAAGTGTTTCCTGTTCTCTCGCTTGGTTTTGTTATTGAGTTAACCACCCGGCACTCTAGTCCGTAGTAATTTGCTATTGAGCAGTAAATGCCTGCGTAAGTAAAGCAGATACCATAAATTTTAGTGTCGCGCAACTCGCGAATAATTTCATTAGTTGGGTAAATGCCTGGCAGCATGTAATTAAATCGCATTGGGTCAGTGCAGTCAGCTCTTGGGTCGCCAGGGTAGCAGTAGTCAATGTTAATCGTTTGCCATTCTACTATACAGTCAGCTATTTCACTGTCAGTGCCTGCACAGTTAACACCTAAATAGGTGATGTCAATTTCTGTGAAATTAACAACCGGGTCAGTAACTGGATAGTAATTATCAAAAGTTAGTTTATTAGTATTGTTTACGGGCTCGTTGTCATTGATTGTTTCAGGCGCGCAGTTGCCGTAGTAGTAATCCCATTCAGGGCATTCAGAGTTGTTATTAAAAACGCAAAAACCTTCATTTCCTCTAAGCTCGTAAGTGTAGTTTCGTGACGCGCAAAAAACAGCTGCTGGGTTAGCTATCCCAGATTCTTGAGTGCACCCCGCGATTAGTAGTGCTAAAATTATTATTCCTAATTTCATATTTTATTTGATTAATTAGATTATTAAATGTCTTATCCTTAGTATATTGTTAAGAGGTGATTATTAATTGGCTAAAAAAGAGGATGGTACCGCTAAGATATTAGCTGCTGTGTCCTACTTGTGGATTATTGGGCTTATTTTACTCTTTGTTGAGAAAAAGAATAAGTTTGTAATATTTCACGCTAAGCAGGCAACAGGTATTTTTGCAGTAAGTTTATTGGTTATAATAATTGGGTTTATACCAGTAATTAATTTAATTGCATGGGTGTTAAACATCTTGGTTTTTATTGCATTCATCTACGGTTTTGTAATGGCGTTAATGGGTGATGAAAAAGAAATACCTGTAGTTTACGACTTTGGTGAAAAAATCGCAAAGATGCTAAACATAGAATAAGAGTTTCTTACTAAATTTTTATTTTTTTTTATTTATTTGAATGATATGCTTGCGTAGCTTACTACGTTTTTGTAGTCTTTTGTTATGTCTGCGCTTGTGCTGTAATCTAGGAAGTGGGGGCTTGCGCCTCGCTCTTTCATTGCCTGCATTAGTACTGTGATTGGCTTGTAGCCGCAGATTGTGCTCTTAGCGCCTAGTTCGTGGAATGTATTCACATCCAGTTTCTCGATTAGGTTAACTGCTTTCATGTCAAAGTCGCGCAGCTCTAACACAGGATTGCTAAAAGGTGTGTAACCATAAACATCGCCGTGGTGCGTGAAGTCACTGGATGCTATTATTGTTGCGTCCAGTTTTGCTAACTCACTGCCTAATTCTTTTAATTGTTCTAGTGTTAAATCGCCGATTACTATTGGCAGTATCTTTAGTTTCTCAGCATAAAGGAATTGCAGGAACGGCAGTTGGACTTCAATTGAGTGTTCCTTTGAGTGGGCTAGGAAGTCATTAGTAAGTCTTAGTGACTTGCATAAATCCCTACCAATATTAGTGTCAGTGTTAACAGTGCCTAGCGGTGTTCTGTAACTAGCGTTATACATTATGCTTATGTCATCGCCCATACCAGTGTGGTTAGGTCCTAATATCACGAATGTGCGCGGCAAGTACTTGCTTAATTCATAGTAGACTTTGCCTGCAGTCTTACCTGAGTAAATGTAACCAGCGTGTGGTGCTATCAGGCCGTTAAGAAATCCTTTTCTAACCGTGTAGGGTCTTTTTGGGAATGACTCATCAACCATCTCGCGTAATTTAGCGCCGTTAGATGGGTAAAATGAGCCGGCTGCAATTGGTTCGCGGGTGAATAATGCCATTTAGTTTAAACCTCGCTTACTTTTTTGGAGGGGGATATCAGGAGTTGCCTTGAACTGAAAGGGGGAGGGGATTGTTTTTGCTGCACTCCCTCTTGCGGTTTGGGCAATTGGTTCGCGGGTGAATAATGCCATTTAGTTTAGTAAATGATTATTTCTTACATAAAGTTTTCTAAAAGAACAGGGGAGTAAAGGGTTAAACGAATTTCTCTTTAGGGTACTCGAATGGGATGTTTCTTGCTTTAGCGTATTCCTTTGCAATTATCCAGTAGATAAGGCTTAAACTCTTGCCGCCCTTGTTATTGCATGGGATTAGCATATCAACGTTGTTAGGTATGTTATTGCTGTTGCATAAAGCGATTACTATTGCGCCGCTCTTGAAAGCGTCAATAAGTGCTTGCTTGTCGTACCACATGTCAGTGATTAGGACTACTTTAGGCTCCATGAAAACCTCGTTATTAGGGTTAGTTAATGTGCCTGGTAAGTACCTGCCAATAATTGACTTAATGCCTGTTGAGTGTGTTAGCATCTTAATTGGCTTATCACCATTAGCTCTTTTGCAGATGACTAATATCTCTTCTGGACTGAATTTAGCCAAGTACTCGCAGACTGTTTTAAGTTTATCATTAATTTTTTCAACATTTAGAATTGCTAGGCCGTCAGGTCTTACTTTAAAGATGTATTCAGCCATTCTTTTAGTTCTTGCTTTGCTGCCAATGTGAACGCCGGCGCTAAGGTAATCATCAGTTGGGATTAGCATTCCCTCTTCTTTAACATCCTGTCTCTCGTCTACAATAATCTCTTCTTCAACTGGTTTATCAACCTTAAATTCTCTTTTCTTTGGTGAAGATTCGTTCCTTCTTTGCATAGTGTTTTTCACGATTAATTAAGGCTTTTTAAGCTTTACCCAGTTTTTTTATGGTTGTCTTGGCTTTAATAATCTTTATAAAAGCGTTTTTTAGATTATTCTATATGGTTTATAGGGCGGTTTCAACTTTTAGTCCGGGCGAGTTATTTGATAAGCGTTACGAGCTCTTGTTTAATGAGCTTAGTAATCGTGGCGTCACAGTTGACGTGATGCCTAGCGCTTATAGGGCGCGTCTTAATGACTTATTGATAAAGTATAAGAAACGATTAGGAAGCGCTGATATAATCTTTCACATTCCTGAATACACAAAAAGGGATTTATATTATGCTTATCAGGAGGATTTTATTGATTGGGCTAATACAAGAGAGCATTGGGCTAGTGTTGAATTTGATTCGATTAATGAAGGTCGATTAAAAGATGAGGCTATTTTTCAGCATAGACTGAATGAATATATTAGGGGTTTAAATGATTCAGGTCGAATTGTTGATTCTGATATCTTTATTGATGATGATCATGAAGTTTATGAGTTATTAAGAAATAATTCAATTCCAACAGTTGAGCACTTGACTGTTAATGATTGGTTTAATGATAAGTTCTTCCCGGCTGTTTTTAAGCTGAATGGCACAAGTCAGGGCAGGGGCATTTACGTTGTGGATGATGAGTTTCAATTAAGTAAAATGTTTGACTATCATTCGTTTGGTGTCAAGAATATTTGTGACTTTAAGACTGATGATTTTAGGATAAGTCGTTTTATCGAGTGCCCTAGCAATTACTATACTCATTACAGGGTCTTTACTGTTGGCAGTGGCAAGATACTTGGGGCTGTATTGTCTTACTCTGGTTTCAAGAAAAGTGATGATGTCAGGGTTACTAGTGATTGGTTAATGGATGCTTATGATTACCCAAAAAGCCCAATCTTTCTTAACAGGCGCGATATAATGTCTAATAAATCACGTGGCGGTAACCAGATACCATTAAACCTTAATAAGCATTCTCGTGCTATTATTAACTATGAAGAAAGTATTCTAAAAGAGCATGGAATAACCAATCAGGAGTTGCCAAAAGAGATTAATGATTATGCAATTACTGCTGCCAGATTGCTTGGTAAAAAAGGTTTGTATGTTTTAGGTCAGGATTGGATTCAGGATTTAAATGGTGATTTTATTTGTTTAGAAGTTAATTACCAGCCGGGACTCGAAATATTTGGCACTTTGTATAATAACAGTAAAAGTAGTGAGTGTATTGCCGCTGTTAAGATTGCCAGTGAAATTATTGATAATCTGAATAAAAAAATAGAATAAGTTCGCTGAACAAATTGTTCAGCTAAAAAAAATTTTGTTTTATTTAATGCGCAGGTCTTTCAACGTTAATTGGGACTTTGCCAGCGTCGAATTCCTTGATAGCAATTCTAACCGGGTCCATCTCGCCCTTATTAGGGACGAGCAGTGGTGCGCCCTGACTAACTTGAAGTGCCCTTGCACCAATAATTCTTGCTCTTTCGTACTTAGTTAATTCCTCGCTCATGCTGATTTTACTCCTACTGCTTTTTCAAGGACTTTCCTTATTTTAAAGGATTTCTCTATCATGTCCTTTACTTCGTCAGGCGTAAAACCGCCAGGGCCGCTCTTTTGTAAAGCGTTAATACTGTCTTTACCTGTTGTGGAAATACTAAGTCTTGAATCCATTAACTCTTCCTCGTCATCGTTTGGGTCAACCATTACAGCATCGCCAATCTTAACAAAAGTTGTTGTTAAAGGAATCTTGTTTATAGGCAGTTTCTTATCTGTTGCTTCCCCGTAAACGACTTTCTTGCCGTCTAGTTTAGGGAAACGCGCATTAAGAAGTGCAGCTACAGCAGCTAGACTGGATGCATCAATGATATTTCCGTCATAGTTTAACGGGTAGATATCAATTAATATCCTCCATACTAACTCGCCTTTCGTGACGCATAGCTTCGTGAAATCAACCATTTTGCTCTCACGGATACCACGGTCAACAGTCCTAGCGATTTCAATCATTTCATCACTAGGTGGTCCAGCTTCCCATTTAGCGCTAGCTATAAGGGCTTGCTCGACGCCAACCATTAGACCACCTTCATCAGGTGTGTCGCTGAACGGTTCGCCGACTTCCATTTTAACACCAGCAATAACTTTTGAATTGCCAATGCTAACTATTGCTGAGCCTTCTGCTTTAGCTGAAACGCCAGTCTCGATTTTAACCTCACGGTAATCATCAAGTTTTCTGCCGTCAATTCTTAAGCCCTCAGCTCCAATTAATTTAATGTACTCCTTCATTCTTCACTACCTCCTTTGTAATTTTCCTTTAATGCTTTCTCCTGCATGTCAGTAAGCTCTTTTGCTTTGCCAATAGCTAGTTCCAAAGCGTTAAAGAAATTCTTTTTGCTTATCTCGCCGTCCAATTGAAGACTAGTTATTAAGTTAGTCTTAGGGCAGTAAGTAACTGGCATATCTGTTGCACCAGCTTCCCAGTCTTCCTCTTCTTTATCCAAGTCGATAACAACTGTTTCGCCTAGTGCACCAGCACTGACACTTCCAGTTAGACCTCTCATTGGGATTCCTGCGTCAGCTAATGCAAGACTTGCTGCGCAAATACCTGCGCACCTAGTTCCAGCGTCAGCTTGAGGTATCTCTACGAATACGTCAATAACTTGTTTTGGGAATTTATCAAGGAATACAAGGCTTGATAAAGCGTTTGCAATAACAAGGCTTAATTCTTTATCCCTTCTTGAAGGGCCAGGTCTTTTACGCTCACTAACTGAAAAACTCATTAGGTCATAATTGCACCTTAATAAGCCCTTATCAGCTATCTGATTTCTTCTTGGGTGTAATTCTCTTGGTCCGTAAACAGCTGCAATAGCAACAGTTTTACCCATAGTGAATTTAGCACTTCCATTAGCGTTTGGAATAACGCCTAACTCAATTTTTGCTTCCCTCATCTCATCTACTTTTCTGCCATCAGGTCTAATACTCTTACTCATTTTGCTTCCACTCCTTTATTTTTTCTTTCATTGTGTCAGTAAGTCCTGACATGTGTGCGTTGTTTTCAACGTACTTAATGGCTTTTAATGCAAGTAATTCTTGCTGCCTGGTTTCGCCTTTAATCCAGACGATACCGTTTTGACCGACAATAAATGTGCAGCCAGTTTCCTCTTTTAATAGGTTAACCATGCTGCCTTTTTTGCCGATAATTCTAGGAACTTTCACTGGGCTAATCTTAACAGTTAAACCAGTGTTTAGTTTCCTAAACATTTTATCCTTCATGTTTATTTTGATAAACATGGATTTGCTGACTTTAGAGACTTCAGCATAGATGTAATCTCCAATGTCGTAATACCTTGTTAAATCCTCGCCTAACTCAATGTATGACCTTGATGCGTCACCAATGCCTAGCATTGCGTTGGCAGGCCCAAAGACATTAACGTCCCAGCTTGAATAACTAACATCAGCTATAACGCCAATAACTCTGTCACCCTCTCTAGGGATGTATGCGCCTTTTAATGGTATCACTTTGATAACGCTGCCGTTATACTCTGAGAGCCCCAGCCATGAAGCTCTAATTTCCTCGTTAACCCGATGCGTTCCGTGACCTGGCAAGTATTCCATGCCAGTGGCTAGTGTCTCGCCTGGGATAACGACTTTTCTTTCCTGAATAGTTTTTTCTTCACTCATAATTCTGCCTCCATAATTTTTATTATTCCGTGACTTAAGCTTTTAAGCTTGTCAACTAATTCATTTTTTTTGCCTGCAGGGATTTTTGCTTTAATAATAGCTCCCCCGTCAGACAAGTAATCTTGTCCAACCATTTCACCAGCGTTCTTTAATAAACTAAACACTTGACCGCTGAATTGCGGTGGTGAAGTGATTGTGAGCATTAATTCCTTAAATGATACTGGCATTACTGTTGGTAGGAGGTTCATTAATTCTTTTACTTGCTCGTCAACAGTTTTTTCATACCTTATTTTATACTTGGCTTGTTCAAGAGCTAATTCAATTCGTTGCCTTGGAACCGGGTAATGGGTTGTTGGGTCAACTGCTTTTGTTGCTATTGCTTCAAGCACTTGGTTTTTCTTTAAGTCAGTTATTTTTTTCCTGTACTCTTCGCTTAATTGAATCTCGCCTTTCTTAATGATTTCCTCGGCTATAACCATAACATCATCTGTGCCAAAGACTTCATCTAAATTTCCTGATACATCACCCTTCTTTGCGTCTTTAAAGATTTTACTGACTAGAATCGCCTCGCTAACACTTGCCTCGCCTTTCTTGGCTTTAATAGCTGCCTCGCTGTCAACTATAATTTCATAGTTAACACCGTCTTTTTTTAATCGGGCAACACTGTAATCGGCTTTTTTATGTTCTGATTTATTAAGAATATTCATAATATTTATTTGTCGTTCTTGATGTGCTTTGCTATTTCTTGTGGCGTGTACTTTTTGAACTCACCGTCTAATTGTACTATCTCGACTTTGTTCTCGTCAAACTTTGTCTTTAAGTATGATTTTAACGCTTTAATTGCTAAGTTAATTGCTTCTTCATCGCTCATACCTTCTTTGTAATTCTTCTCTAGGTACTTGTTAACAATGTTACTACCCTCACCAATAGATACTGCTTTGTACTCGAAAAATATTCCAGCTGGTTCTGTTAAAAATAATCGAGGGCCCTTTGAGTCGACACCGCCTACTAATAATGACACTCCGAACGGTCTTATACCTCCATATTGTGTATATAATTGCTTGAAATCGCAGATATTGCTTACAAGTGTTGAAATCTCTATAGGTTCATCGTAAATTAATTGATGCCTCCTTGCTTCTTCCTGAGCTTTCTTTATTAAAACACGGGCATCGCCTAGTAATCCTGCGCCTGCTCCAGCAACATGACTATCAATTTGGTATACTTTTTGAATACTCTCACTAACCATTAAATCGCTTGATACTATTTTTTCAGCCATTAATACAACGCTTTTCTTGCCTATTATACCAATAACTGTAGCTCCTTTTCTTACTGTTTCTCTAGCGTATTCTACTTGCAGTAATCGGCCGTCTGGCGAGAATACTGTAATCGCTCGGTCATATCCTAACATGTCGGTTGGTATTGCAGGCATTATTTCATCACTTTAATCAATTCTTTGGCTTTTTGTAATGAGCCAGTGGTTTTAACTGTTTTGGTAGGTATTGCCTTTAACAGTCCTATAACCATTTTGAACTCATTTGTCTTTTTATGGCTTACTCTTACTATCCCTTTTTGTTTAAACCAGTGCTCTGGAAGGAATATTAAGCCTAATTCACCAAGACCTTTCTCTCCTAGGAACGCAAGGCATTCTTTATAAAGGTTATCTTTAACTTCCTCATAGGTTGCTGGCTTAATTGTTTCAATTATTATGTATCGCTTTTTCTCCCTTAAACTTGATTGAATCATTATTGTTTTTAGAACAATTTAGTTTATAAAGCTGTTTTTGCATTAAAATTACTCTTATGGATAAAAAACTTGATAGGCAGATTATTTTTAATAAAAAAAGGCGCTTTGATTGCTTGGATAAGCTTAAGCAGAGTAAACTAAAGGCTGATAATCATAAAAAATCGCTTAATGATTACTTTTTTGACATTAAACCTGATTTAGATTCACAGTTTGATAACTTCATTGGTTTAAACACTGTTGATTCAATAATTGGCGGGTTATCTGATGATGAGTTTAAATCGCTTAGCGATGAATTATTCAGTGTTATAAAAATGGATTACCCTAATATTGAGTCTTTTATTGGCAGTGAAATTATTAATGTTATCCACGACAATGGTAAAATGACACCTAATGATATTTTAATTAATACTTTTTACAGTTTACAAAATAAACTGATGGATGAAGAGTTTACAATGGGTATCTTTAGTCTGCTTCGCTCTGAATTAATGGGCTACTTAAAATCAACTGCTTTTGAAGATATGTTTGCTTATGTTACTAAAAAAGAAATGAATGATGGGTTAAGAAGAGTTGTTAATTATTACGCTGCACGTAATGCTTATGAGCGGGTTAATTCCTGTGGTATTGAATGTAACTGTCTTAATGAATTTATTGAGTCACCTGAAGTTAAGCAGGTTTACTCTGAGTTCTTAGATATACTAAATAATTATTTTGTAGATATCAGCAATAAAGTCATGAATAATTCAAGACTGCTGTCATTTTTTGAAAATGACAAAACAAGTGTTATAACCACTGAGGAAGGTTCTATTCTTTTTAGTGATGCCACAATTAATCATAAGAAATTAAGCAAGGATTACTCAGTTGTCGCTAAAGTCTTTGATTTAATGAATAAGTATCAGATTTGATTAATCCGCTCTAATACTTTTTCCTGCACGTAACTAAGCACTTTCTTGTTTAACCCTAATGTTTCCGCCATGCCGATTAGTGATTCCTTATGCACTAAGTCTTCCTCTTTTTCAGCACCGCTGCTAACCATTACGGGCACGCTCTTATGAGCGCAGATGCCTGCTTCAAATAGCATTCTGCCCCAGATTAAGGCTCTTTTAATGCCGTGGCTCTCGCGTAATTCCCTCATTGTGAATAACAGGCTTATGTTGTGCTTTTTCATTAAGCGAATATTAACTAAGTCTAGTATTGTTCGCCTGTGATGAAAGTAATCATGGCTGTGATAGCGGTCTGGCAGTACTGCGTCTACCAGTGATTTTTCCAGTGCGTGGCGTAAGACTTCATCGCTTGGGTCTTTTAGTATAATTAAGCCTTTTTTTTGCGATTGCTCGCGTAATTCCTTTATAGTCTTAGGATTAATCACTGTTGGTTTAATACATTCTAGTTCGTACCAGTTTGGTATATCAATTGTTGTTAAGTCATAGCACTTCATATTATTATTTAAAACAGTAAGCTTTAAAAAACTCCCCTATCTTCTTTTCATCTAATATGGCTCAGAAATTCAAGGAAGCGCAGGACAGGTTGTTTAACAACGTGTTTGTTTGTCGTGGCTGTAAGCATAAGATTAGGACTACTTCTAGAAGGGTTTTAGAGGGTACGACTAAGTGCCGTTTCTGTGGTAAGACTGCTTTAAGGCCTAAGAAAAAGGATAAGAAAGCTGTTTAATCTTAGTGTTATTTTTTATAGTGTTTCTAGTATTACTTGCAAGTCTTTAATTTCTTCTTCTATGTTCTTCTTAGCGTTCTTAATGTCATTAGCGTACTCGCTTGCAAAGTCAAGAGCTTTAATAGCCATGTCTAACTGGTTTATTGTATCATTTAATTTCTTTCTGTAAGCGCCTATCTTTTTTGCCTCGCTTAACTCAAGCTCGTCATCATTAATCGCTTTGATAGCTTCATACTCGCTTTTTAATTTAGTAATCAATTCACGCATAATGATTAAATTAAGGATAAAAACCTATTTAAAGGCTTTTAATGAATCTTAAATTCATGTTTGACTATCATGTGCATGTTAGTGGTATGCCTATAACTGAGCAGTATAAGACTTTAGTTAAAGCGCAATTAAAAAAATCACTTGATGATAATAATATTAAATCTTTTTTAGGAATTATCAGTCCAGGTTCCCTTTATGCACAAGATGAAGTTGTTAACCCTTGTTTTTACCATTTCTTTGATATTGATTCAAAAGGATTAAACATCGTTAAGGAACTTGGCGGTTACCCCGCAGTATCATTATTTCCAGATATAATTAATCTAGATGATATAATGAATCGAGTGAGTGATAATGGTATTAATTACATTAAATTATTTTACAATAATGAGCCGGAGATTAGTGAGTTAATAGCTAAAGCCCGTGATATTGATATCAAGGCAATAATAATACATACCCCTAGTGATTTTAAGAAGATTGAGCCAGTCTATGATTTAATCTCAAAAAATGATATTCAATTAATCCTAGGTCATGGTTGTTATAAATCACTTGATTTAATAAAGAAGGTAAAAGATTTTGGTTTTGTTGTTGATACATCAATTAATCCTGTTGAAAATATTGATTTTTGGATTACAAATGATGCTTTTAAGAATTTAGTTTTTGGCAGTGACTGGCCTTGCAGTGCTGATTATGATGCAAAAATTGATTGGAACGCGCAAAAAAGGGAGTTAAGTAAAATAAAAAGGTATTTATAAAAAACTTAACTTAAAATAATTTATATGGCTGAAAAAAAAGTTATTTTACTAGCTACTAACACTTCTGGTAATGGTTTTACAATGACTTTTACAAAAGAAGGGTATACTGAGGGCAGTGATCTTGACTCTCAGAACGTAAGTGGTTTTATTAAAGCGTTAATGAATTTTGGTTCAGAGGTAAAAAGCAAGAGTAAGAATTTTGGAAGCGTTACTTATGGTGATGCAATTATGAGTTATGCTGTTAGCGGGCCTCTTGTGTTAGGCATTGTTGCTTATGGTTCTGATGATACTGAAAAAGTAAATGATGCTTTTGATGAACTTGTAAAAAAGAATATGAAGACTTTAATAGAAGTTATTGGCGACCCGTCTAAGCGATTATTCATGAACACAACTTTAATTCCTGAAATTAAGAATTTATTTAAGAATAAAAAATTAATTTAGATACTTAGTGTTATTTCTTTCTCGTTGTTTATCCCGCTTAGTAGGTCTAATAGGCTGATTGTTTCTTTTGACTTTATTATCATTGGCTCTGTAATATTTGCTAGTGTTATTGTTTTATTTAGCGCTTCGTTAAAACCGCCTAGCTCATCTATTAAGCCGTACTCTATTGCTTCATAGCCGGTGAATACTGAGCCGTTAGCATAAGGCCTTAATTCTTCGATGGTCATATTCCTGTTAAGGGCTATGTCACTAACTAATCGCTCGTAAAGTGTTTTAAGCCAGCTCTCTGCTTTTAAACGTTCATCTGGTGTTAGCTCGCGGTACTCTGAAAAGATACTCTTATGCTCAGGGTATGACAGGTTAACGTAAGTCACGTTAAAGCGCTCAAGTAATCCTGAGTACTCTAGGTAGTCCATTGTTACGCCGATGCTTCCGACAAAACTAAAATCATTAGCAACTATGTAATCAGTGGCGCTTGCAACCCAGTAAGCACCGCTTGCGCCTACTTCCCTGATTAGTGAAACTATTGGCTTGTTAAACGCCTTAACTGCTTTTACTATTTCATAGCTTGCGACGCTTGTTCCGCCGCCGCTGTTAATATCAAGTATTACTGCCTCAACTAGTGGGTTTTTTTCTGCTTCTGTAAGCTTTTCAATAATGTCTTCAGAGCTTGTTACTGCTTCGAGTAATCCGCCGCCGCTTGACTGAATTTTGCTGTCAATCTTAATTACCATAATGTTGCCGTAAGGTGTTGGAAACAGCATGCCCATTGTTATTCCTAGTATTATTGCAAAGCCTAGTAATATCAAAAAAACGCTTGTGACTTCGCGGACATTCATTGATAGTCACTTACTTACTTGGTTATTAAAAAACTTCCCTAGACCGTGATTTTAAATTCTTTTATTATCTCTTCAAAAGGCGCGCCTTCGCTTATTCTCTTAGCATACTTAAAGTAAAAATTGTATTCTTTGTCAAATCTTTTTAGGAATTCCTTGAAATCATTTTCATTCTCGTTTAAGTCCTTTAATGCCTCGCTGATGCTTAAACCTGTTAAATCGCAGTTCTCATCATTAAGCATTTCAATAGTCACTTTGTCATTTTCAATATCATAAGTGAATGGGAATAATCGGCATAAGCCGGGCCTGTCATTAAATATTTTACAACCAGTTGGTCCAAGGAATACGCACCCGTTATCATCTAGTTTTAATTGTAAGATTTTCCCGTCAACATAAGCATCATAAAATGAGTCCTTGTTAGTCTTTAATTCTTCTAGCCATTCATCTGGTGCTTTGGCAAAAACTGCAAACTCGCTTATCTTAAGCCCAGTGGCTTTGCTAACTCTTAATGCATCATGAAGCGAGATAAAAATACCCGAGTCATGACAATTACAGCAACCTCCGCCAGCGTTGTGGCAACCTGCACATTTACTCATTTGATAAAATCCTCAACTAATTTAATCTTATTTGTCTGTAAGACATTTATCCCAAGTGACTTATCAATTAATCGCTGATTACCTGTAATCAGTCCTATTAAGTCAATTGGTAATAGAAATACTAGTGTGCTCTTAAATAAGTTACGAGTAACATACCCCCATAAGCTTGTTTTCCCTTCGATTCTTAATCCGGTAAACATCTTACCAATAGTCATGCCAAAATAGTACTCGCTTAAGCTTAGGTAAAAACAAAAGATTACTGTTGAAGCGCTTATGACGCCAAATAATTGCGAGACTACTGTTGAGTTAAACATTAAGTAATCTATTGTTAGCGAGTCAATTCTAAGACCGCTGACGCTTTCAAATGACTGGATAAATATTGGGTATAACGTCATGTTAAAAAGCAGTAAGTCGATTATGTATGCTAACGCTCTTTTCCAGACTGATGCTTTTTCATCTAATAAATTTTCATCAGGCAGGTCATAAATGTAGTAGTCTGGGTCTTTCATTAATTGTTTTTTTACGTAGGCAAGTTTTAAAAAACCTCGGATAACTTCTATTACTCTATGAATGTTAAGGAGTTGGCTAAATTAATTGACTCTGGCAAAGTTATGTCAAAGGTTGATGTTAAGCGTTTAATTGGTAGCGGCAGGTTTAGTGATGTTTTAGAGCATGTTTCTAAAGACTCATCTAAGGAGTTATTATCTATTAAGCCGACAAGGGGTCTTAGTGGGGTTACGGTTATTGCTATTATGTGTAAGCCTCATGAGTGCCCTGGTAAGTGTGTTTACTGTCCTAAGGGTGGTAACGCTCCTCAGTCGTATACTGGCTATGAGCCGGCCACTATGAGGGCTATACGAAATGATTATGATTCTTATAATCAGGTGATTGACCGGTTAAGTCAGTACAAGGCTACAGGCCATGATGTTAGTAAGATTGAAGTTGTTGTTATGGGTGGGACTTTTTTATCAACTTCAATTGAGTATCAGGAGTCTTTTATCAGGGGTTTATATCAGGCGCTTAATAACACAAAGACTGAGTCTATTAGCGAGTTAAAAAAAGAAAATGAAACTGCAATGCATCGCTGTGTTGCCTTAACTTTTGAGACAAGGCCTGATGTGTGCAGTGATAGTGATATCAAGCGGATGGTTAGTTATGGCGCTACGCGTTGCGAACTAGGTCTTCAGAGTGTTTATGATGATGTGCTTAAGTTAGTTAACCGGGGTCATGATGTTAATTGTGTTAAGGATGCTATTAAGCGGCTTAAAGATGCTGGCTTAAAGGTTGATTTGCACATTATGATTGGTTTACCCGGTTCAAGTGAGGAGCGTGATATTAATATGTTTAGGATTTTATTTAGTGATGAAGGTTTAAGGCCGGATGGCTTAAAGATTTATCCTTGCCTTGTTATGCAGGGCACTAAGTTATATGATGACTGGGTAAGTGGTAAATATGTTTCCTTAACTGATGAAACTGCTGTTAGAGTTATTGGTAAGGGTATGGAGTTAATTCCGCCTTATGTCAGGGTTAAGCGTGTTATGCGTGATATACCTATTAATCTGGCCAGTGCGGGTCCTAAGAAGAGTAATATGCATGAGTTGGCATTAAAGATTGGCGAGTGTAACTGCATTCGTTGCAGGGAGACTGGTAGGAGTAGGGTTGCAAGTGATTTGTCGCTTCACGTTTTTGATTATGATGCCAGTGGCGGCAAGGAGTTTTTTATCAGTTTTGAGGATTTTAAAACAGGTGCGCTTGTTGGTTTTGCAAGGTTACGTTTAGGTAAGGAGGCGTTTTTACGTGAACTTCATGTTTATGGCGCTACAACTCCGGTTGGTGCTAAGGCGGTTAGTTGGCAGCATAAGGGTTATGGCGCTAAATTGCTAGCTGAGGCTGAGTGTATTGCTAAACGCAGTGGTTATAGGGGATTAAGGATTCTAAGCGGTGTGGGCGTTAGGGAGTATTATTACAAACATGGTTATAATCTGGTTGGCGATTATGTTGTTAAAAAACTTTAATAAATACAGACTTCTTAGTTAATGACTAATGAACGTTTCTGATATAATGACTAGGGATGTTAAGGTTATTGATGAGTCCGAGAGTGTTAGTAAGGTTATTAATTTGATGCGTGAGGAGCACATTAAGGAACTGCCTGTTATGTCTCGTAATAAGATGATTGGTTTAATTAATTTTAACTCAATTATTAATGCAACTAACAGTGATAAGCTTAAGGTTGGTAAGATTGCTTTTAGTACGCCTGTTTTAAACCCTGATGATGATTTATTAAATGCTGTTAAATCTATGCGTGATGCAGGTGTTCATGGGTTACCTGTTGTTAAGGATGATTTAATTGTTGGTTTTGTCAGTGATTATGATATTATTAAAACTATGAAAGATGAGTTTAGCAAGTTAACTGTTAATGACTTGATGCGTGACGTGCCGCCTGTTTTATCGCTTGATGATACTATTGGCAAAGTTAAGCGTTTATTCTCGCATGATAAGGTGACTTCGCTTCCTGTGATTGATGCTAATGGTCATCTTTCAAGGGTTATTACTGAGGATGATTTGTTTGATTTGTTTAAGCCTCAACAAAAGATGGGTTTTGGTTTTAGGGGTCAGGGTGCTGGCGAGTCAATTAGTCTTATGAATGCAAAGGTTAGGGATTTAGTTGCTAAGAGTTATCATGCTGTTTTAATTGGTGAGAAAATGATTAATGCTATTGACGTGATGATTAATAACCACCTTACTTCGTTAATTATTATTGATGATACTAATGAGCCTATTGGTTACTTGGATCGTTTTGAGTTAGTTAAGCACTTGTATCGTGAGCGTAAGCCTAGGGGTGTATTGCTTAATTTTTCTGGTTTAGCTCTTGATTACCCTACTAATGCGTTATTAACTAAGGTTGTTAATGATCACTTAAACAAGGTTAATTACTTGGCTAAGAGTATTAGCACTATTAACGTGCACATTAAAGGACTGCACGCTGGTAGTGGTGTCAGGAAGTTTGAGTTAGTTCTAAAGATTATGTTATCTACTGGTGTTTCTAAATCGATTAGTAAGGTTGGTTACGCTCTTCGTGAATGCCTTGATGAGGCGTTAACTGATATTGAAAAGATTATGAAGAAAGAATATAAGAAAAGCAATCCTTGATTTTATTTATGCCTCTTAAGAATAAGACAATGGCTTTGATTAGGGTTCGTAAGACTCCTTATTCGGGGCTTCCTAGTTTCTTGCAGGATGTTTTTTACAAGCAGGAGTTACTGGCTGATAAGGCTTTTTTGTTGCTTAAGGTGATTTATTCAAAAAAGACTCTGGTGACTGACTGGAAGTTAT
>Ga0208375_1002358_pt1 | contig 17983 bp, 17 predicted proteins | sample RifOxyD1_FD_184038 | JGI IMG/M metagenome (GOLD analysis project Ga0208375, IMG submission 184038) | Soil microbial communities from Rifle, Colorado - Rifle Oxygen_injection D1 (SPAdes) | ecosystem: Environmental > Terrestrial > Deep subsurface > Rock core/Sediment | place: Rifle, Colorado... | reverse complement strand
ATTCCCACTGGGCCTCGGTCGGGAGCCGGTATTTATACCCTGTCTGCATGGAGTTCAGGCGGTTTATAAACGTCTCCACATGATAATACGAAACCCGCTCAACCGGATGGTTGGCGCACATCGTTGCAACCGTAACTCCGCCACGGCGGATTTCTTTATACTCGCCTTTTTGCGGGCAGTACTTTGCTATGTTGAAAAATGACGGGTTATTGCCCATCACCTTGTACCACTGCCACTGCGTCACCTCTGTAGTCTGCAACTCAAAATCATTCGTGAGCGTTACAGGATGGAGTTTTTCATTGCTATCACGGCCTTCTTCGGATTCCGGGCTTCCCATCATGAACGTGCCGGCTTTTATCTTCGCAAACTTCATCCCAAGCGCCCTGCCCGGCAAGGCGTCCTCGCCCGTGAGCACCTTGTTTATCCGCATGGCCAGCCTTTTGGGGCAGAGATCCGAAAACACAGCCGCCACGATCTCCCGCGCGCGCACGGAGTTTGCGTCCTTGTGCTCGTCCCTAAGATACCAGTACACCGCCTCATGCACGATGAGAGCCGCCTTGTCCTGGGTTGAGAGCTTTGCATCATTCCAGATGTCCTTTTGTAAAAGAATCTTGCCGTACGACGTGTAGTTGGCAAGCTGGACGTACGTGATCTTGCCGAGAGCGCAGTATTTTTTGTGCGGCTTGATGCGATATAGCGCGTCGTTTACGATCTCAAGCTCGGCATCAACCGGATCGATGTTTTTTGCGACCTTGTCAAAATACGGATCAAGCACTTCATACAAATCCCTGTCCGCCATGAAAATCCTCATACGCTTCTGCTTTACGATATCTTCGTACGAAAGCGCCGCGCTCTCTTCGGGGATGTTCATCTTGAACTCCACCCTGCCCTCGAACAGATCCACCAGCCGCGCCCAGCGAACAGTGCCTATCTGATCGAGATTCTGGCACACCCACACGCCGCCGCCGTTGCCGACGTTGCCGCCCTCGCCCTTGCCGGCAAACGCCCGGGTACTTGCTCCTGACATCGCCGCCGCCATCAACATGCCGACCGCAATGACCGGCATGATTTTACTGCTGTACTTCATTTTCTTCTCCTTTTTTGATTTGTTTTGTTAACGGAAAAAACTGCAATTGCACCTGGTAAACCGTGTCGCCGCCCGTTTCTTCAAACGTGCGGACAAATTTTTGTTTGAACTCGCGAAGCATCTCCTTTGCCGCCCCGACGTTGCCCGACCGCATCGCAAAGCACGAACCCGAGAACTCCCGCTCCTGCACGCCTTGCGACCTGAGCGCCTCGCGCGCGTTGCCAAGCATCTGCTCGTGATAGCGTTTTATGGCCTCGCTGGTGACGTCGTCGGTGGTGTCGAGCTGGCCTTCGTTGACGGCCAGCAGTCCCTTGTCGTCGCGCCTCAGGATCTTCAGCTCTATAAAGGTGTGGATCGCGCGCTCGATGTCGCGTGCCGTGACCTTGAAACGGAAATGTTTTGAAATCCAGTCCGGATCGTTCCTGAATCCCGGTATTCGCGTCAGCTCGCGAAGCGGAAGATAGTACCAGTTGGAGATCACCCTGAACATCCGTTCGTCCATCAACCGGCGCGTGGCGTCCGGGTGTTCCTTGCCCATCTTCTCCATCAATAAAACCGCAAGCCGTGCGTCGGAGCGGATCTTGTGGAGCCTCACGAGATCACGAAAATACCGGGCGTCCTTGTCACGGAATTTGAAATAAGCGACCATCTGCTCGATGACCCTGCTGCCCGCTTCGCGCTCGCCATTTAAAATCTTTGTAATGGAAGACGTGGTCTTAAGCCCGAGCATGCGAGCCCAAGCGCCATAACTCCATGCCGGCGAATTTTGTTTCTTTTCCTGCGCATAGGCAACCAGAAAAGCCCTGTAATCCGTGAATTTCTTTACATTTTTTGCGGTTTCTGATTTTATTGACAGCTCGTGTTCCATATATCTCTCTATGACACGAACATGTAATGCAGTCGTTGGCATATTGCAACGCGTAATTTGGCAAAATAGGCAAAAAGCGTAGGCGTGGTTGCCAACGGTTGTTTTTTATCCGGCAACTTGTTGCTGTTTATCCTGATATTGATTCGGCAGCTTATAGGCGTAAATAAATAGTGCAAAAGCAACTTCAGCGTCGTCCAGATCAACTGGAGTTCCTTTGGTTTCTGACCATTTACAGAAACACACGATAATCGATTTTCAGCGTATCCGCTAAACGTTTGGCCATTTTTTTCCCTATAGTGCGCTTGCCGCTTTCCATTTTTGAAAGATCGGATTGGTTGATATGAAGCTTTTTTGCAAGCTCAACTTGCGAAAGTCGTTCTTTTTGTCGTGCACCACGCAAAGCTACGGCAGGACGCTTGCCCTTATCGGCTAAATCAGGGAATTCCAACTCGGCCACAACGCTATCAACCTCATTCCCGGATACCTCATGTTCCCTAAGCACCTTGGCTATTCCATCGGCAGTATTCTCTTGGCACAACAAAAAGACACATTTTATGCCAAGCATTGCGTGTTATTATGAGCTTTAGTTGTACAAATACTAATCTTTTTAAAGCCAAATTTAGACTTTAAACCATCCAAAATACAGGATATAATTTGATTCAGAATTGGAGACGTTTATGAGACACATGAAAGCAATTCGACCGTCCGATATAGTTCCTATTGGGGTATTCAAAAACCAGACAGCAAGCTGGCTTCAACGAGCTAGGACTTCTGGCCATCCGGTTGTCATTACTCAAAATGGAAAAACAGCCGGTATTCTTTTGTCGCCTACGGAGTACGAGAGAATTCAGTACGACGAAGCACTTGCAGCTTCGGTTGATCGCGGATTCGCTGAACTTGATGCAGGCGAAGGGATCAGCACTGACGAACTTGAACGTCGATTGAAACAACGGCTCGCAGCAAAAAAAGCTAAGATCAAATGAAAGTCATTTGGTCGCTGGAAGCTGAATCAGCACTTTGCGATATCCTCGATTACATCGCTCAAGATTCACTCGATAACGCGTATTGCTTCATTACAAAACTGAGGGAACGCGCAACAGAGCTTGCGCAGTTTCCGAATTCAGGCAGAAAGGTTCCCGAACGGGAAAAAGATGACCTCCGGGAACTCATCGAAGGAAATTACCGTATTCTTTACCGAGTCAAAGGGAAGGTTGTAGAAATTGCAACGGTCTTTGAAGGTCATCGCCTACTTCAAAAAGAAGAAACAAAGTCAGAATTCACGCCAACAAAGAAATATCACAGATAAGCCACCATCTGACTATTTACAGAAACACACGATAATCGATATTCAGCGCATCTGCTAAACGCTTAACCATTTTTTTCCGTTGTTTCGCGCGACCCCGTGGAGCGCGTCATGGACGGCATCAGAATCATCCCCTGGCAAACCTTCATAAAAGAGCTGTGGAAGGGTGCGCTGGTTTGATGACAACCATCATCCACCCGGCCAAACAACACTCTACCGCTCAAAAATGTGTCTGATGCCCTCTTTCCATGGAAAAACGGTTATGCCGTTTCCAGCCATGGCCTTGACGTTCTGCGACAGGACAACCAGCCCGGGGCACCCGATATCCCCGGCAAGATCGATCTGCGCTTTGAATCCGTCCAAAGAAGCCACCCTGCCTGACTTGATTTCAACACATATTACTTTGCGCGAACCACATTCAATCACCAGATCAATTTCAACACCATCCTTGGTCTTGACGTACGACAACCTGTAGTCCTTTTCATAATACGAATTAAGCTTGAATATTTCGCCAACAATGAAATTTTCGAATATATTGCCGTATTCATACGACGAAGGCATGGGCTTGTTGCCCAGATCACCCCTTAATGCACGGATGATGCCCGGATCAATGAAATAGAATTTTGAACTCTTTATCTGTCTTTTGCGAACGGACCCGTGAAAAGGCAACAGATGATAACCAACCAGCGTATCTTCCAGTATCTGGTAATAACGTTCGACGGATTTGTCATCCGTGCCGGCATCATCCGCAATTTTTGAAAAATTGATTATATCGCCAGAACACTGGGCTGCTGTTTGCAGGAAGTGATGGAAAGGCTCGATTTTTCTTACAATCTGCTCAACCAGAATCTCTTCCTTAAGGTACGTATTAACGTACGCCTTTAAAAACCTTGTTTTATCCTCTGTTTTTTTCATTTGATCCGAATACAGCTCCGGCAAACCGCCCCATCTTAGATATTCATCAAGCTCAAAATCAGAGCCGAGTTCCAGATGCACAAGTGGAAACAGGTGATTGACAAACGCCCTTCCAGCCAGAAGATTTGCCCCTCCCCGCTTGAGCTTTCTGGCCGAGGACCCGGTGAGAACGAATTTCAATTTATGTTTTTCGATCAACAAATGGACGAGATCCAGGAGTTTTGGTGCTTTCTGGACTTCGTCAATCACTACCCACGCCGGCATCCGGCTTTGCCTTGCCAGGGCTTCTATTTCCATCATCAGGAGGTCTGGATTCTGGATATATTTGAACTCATCTTCACCGCTCAGCAGATCAATCCAATAAACATTCTTGTCTTTGAGAATCGACCGGATAAGCGTGGACTTGCCTACCCCCCTGACACCAAACAGGAAGTGGCTGTGATTTTTTGACGGCCTGCACATTCTCTGGTACATATACCGAAATTGTCCGGCATATCCGATACATTGTCAACCACCCCTGAACATTACCTTTGACTCTCCGCCCCTTCCCGGTCTAATACCACCCGATCAGGAGCAATCAAATGAACAAAACCATTTCCGGACTTTTCATTATGTTTTCTGTTTTATTCTCCATGGAGCTTCACGCCGCCACGCTCGAAGACTTCGGCTACGGCAGCATGGGCATCCGCAAACCCACGCCGCTGCTTGCAATAATGATAGACTTCAACGGCAAGGACGCCTTCGTCCACGACAAGGCCTATTACGAAAACCGCGTGTTTTCGTGGGCCGGCCCGAGCATCAACGGCTATTTCATTTATAATTCATACGGACAGTTTCACTGGAAACAGGCGGGCCTTCTCGGGCCGTACAAGCTGGATTTCAAAAATTCGGACGTGGTCAACTTCGGCAACGCAAAACAGGCCGCAATCGACGAAGGCTTTGATTTTTCAGCCTACGACAAGAACAACGACGGGCAAGTAACCACCGACGAACTGGCGATCCTGATCATCGACAACGCGACCAATGAATGGGGCGCCAAACGCGGCACCGACCCGGCATGCCCGAAGGCCGGCACCGTGACCGTCTGCTCCGAGGTGGCCGCCGCGGGACAACGGGCAAGCCTTGTCACCATGGCTCACGAGCTTTCGCACCTGATGGGCGCGGTAGACCTGTACGGAGCCCTTAACGACCAGAATTATAATGTTTCGCTCATGACCGCGACCGTGGTCATCGGCCAGTACGACTTCAATCCCTCGTTCCATCTCGACCCCTGGCACAAGATGGCCTTCGGCTGGCTCAGGCCCGAGATCCTCACAAACTCCCAGTCAAAATCCCGCGACCTCTACGCGCCCTTTGACGAAAAAAGAAACGCCATTATCATCCATGACCCCGCAAAGGGGACAAAAGAATTCTTCATCCTCGAACACCGCACCCGCCACCAGCCAAACCAATGGCCCACCTACGACGACAACGTCGTCGGTGATGGAATCGCGGTATGGAACGTCCAGCTCGACCAGAACAAATTTCCGGTCTGGCACGAAAATCCAAGCACTCCGGGCGTCGGCGACTTTGCCGTCTGGTTCATGGGCGGGCCCGACTGGCAGCGCGGCAAGGGCACGATCTGGAGCAAGAGTAATGCAACCCCCGTGCTTAAATGGTACGACGGCTCGGACGCCGGAATGTTCATGGATGTCCGGAACGCCAATTCGACCGCCGAAAAAATCCACACCCGGCTGCAGAGCGTGGTCTGGCAGGAGGTGAGCGGCTGCGCCCGGCAGGTCGCCACCGGCGCCTTCGGCAACACCTGGGTGCTGGGCTGCAACTCCAACGGCGACGGCTATGAAATCTTCAGAAGAAAACAAAATGCCTGGGAAAAAATGCCCTCTGGCGCCAAAGCAATAGCCGTTGAAGCCGACGGCACCGCCTGGATCGTCAAGAATTCCGGAAAAATATTCAAATACGAAGGCACAGCCTGGGTCGAAAAACCCGGCTGCGCCGAAACGATCGCCGCCGGCAGCAAGGAACAGGTCTGGGCAACCGCATGCGCCAGCACTCCGGGCGGAAAGAAAATCCTGAAATGGAACGGCAGCAACTGGGACGTCGTGACGGGCGGACTCAAGAGAATAGCCGTCACCCCTAAAACAGGCGTAGCCTGGGGCGTGAACGACACCGGAAAAATCTACCGGCGGGACGGCAACTACTGGACCCAGCTCGGCAGCGGCTGCGCTTCCGACATCGCCGTCAGCCTCCACGGCCAGCCCTGGATACTCGGCTGCACGGTCGGGATTCACGGCTTCGAGGTGTTCAGAATGAGCGGCCTTGACAATAAATGGCACAGGATACCCGGATACGCCGTGGACATCGCGCTTGATCCCTTTGGCAAGCCGTGGAAAACCACGAAATACGGCAACAAAATTTATACGGCCAACTGATTACAACCCTGTTTCCAAAAGCCTTTCGCTCTGGTAATAGGCAAGGATATGTTCCACAAAGCGTTGCCAGGGTTTATCGAGGTGGTCTGCGGAAGCATGTTCAGCGGCAAAACCGAAGAACTGATCCGCCGGCTCAAAAGGGCACAGATAGCCAGACAAAAAGTACAGGTGTTCAAGCCCATGCTCGACACCCGCTACAGCGCCGATCATGTCCAAAGCCACGATGCCGGTAAAATCCTTTCAAAGCCGGTAAAAGACGCCAAAGAGATACTCCAGATGGTTGAAGACAACACGCGCGTCGTCGGGATCGACGAGGCCCAGTTTTTTGACGACACCGTGGTGGACGTGGCGCAAAAGCTCGCCTATCGCGGCGTGCGCGTCATCATCGCGGGACTGGACATGGATTTCAGGGGCCTGCCCTTCGGCCCGATGCCGAAACTCCTGGCCGTTGCCGAAAGCGTTACCAAGCTTTCGGCCGTCTGCATGGTCTGCGGCAATCCGGCTTCGCGCTCGCAGCGGCTCGCCGCGCCGGGCGCCGCAAAAAACCAGGAACGCATTTTGGTGGGCGCAAAGGACGTGTATGAGGCGCGCTGCCGCTTCTGTCATGAGCCGGATGTGATTGTCGACAAGATCGACTCGATGAACGTTTCCGAAACCACGGGCACCTGTTGACCGGGCCCGCATAGAAACCGGAGCAAGCCAATGCAATCAGCCGATGATACACATGCCAAACAACCAAGAGTACTGATACCGGAAGCAAAACTCCAGCAGCGCGTGAGCGAACTCGCGCAGGAGATCATGCACGATTACAAGGGCCGCGAGATCATAGCGATCTGCATCCTCAAGGGCAGCTTCATTTTCTTTTCGGACATGATCCGCAAGCTCGATCTTCCGGTCGTCTGCGAGTTTCTCGGAGTATCAAACTACGGAAACCGCGCGGTTTCTTCCGGCGAAGTGAAAATCACGCTCGACATCAACGAGCCCCTCGAAAACAAGCACGTGATCGTGTTCGAAGACATCATCGACAGCGGACTCACGCTTTCCTACATCATGAGCACGCTCCGGGCGCGCAAACCCGCGAGCATAAAAAGCTGCGCCCTTCTTTTAAAAACCGAAAATCTCAAGACCAATATCGATGCCGATTATCTGGGCTTCAAAATCGCCAAGGAATTCGTCATCGGCTACGGCATTGACTTCAACGGCAGGTACCGCGGGCTGCCCCATATCGGTTACATCGAGCATGACCACTGACCGCATTTCGTCCCGCGCACCAACGAGGATCGATCTCGCGGGCGGCACGCTTGACATCTGGCCGCTTTATACCTTTCTGCAGGAACCCCTGACCGTAAACGCCGCCATCAACATAGACGCCGAAAGCTGCGTGTCCGAAGACGGCACACCGGGCGTCACCCTCGAATCACGCGACCAGAAAACCCTTGCCAGTTTTGAATGGTGCGGCCTGGACACGGCAGCGACGCATCCTTCGCTTGAACTCCACCTCAAACTGCTCCGGCATTTTGCCCGCCTGAGAACAGAAGCGGGGCATGCGCTGCCCTCGGGCATCAGGATCTCGACGCTTGCGCGCAGCCCGGCGGGAGCGGGAATCGGCGGGTCGTCGGCGGTGAACATCGCGCTCACGGGAGCACTTGCAAAATGGTCCGGCTGCAAGCCGGAACCGGATCAGCTCATCCGCATCGCGCGCGACATCGAAACCACGGTGATCCAGGTGCCGGCCGGGATGCAGGATTACTACGCCTCGATGTACGGCGGACTGCAGGCGATAAGCTGGCAGCATGGCGGCATCAGGCATCGCACCCTGCCGGCCGCGGCTCTTGACGGCCTCGGCGCGCGCATGCTGCTTTTTTATTCGGGCCAGTCGCGCAACTCCGGCATAAACAACTGGGCGGTGTTCAAGTCATTTATTGATGACCCGCAGAAAGTGCGCCCGCTGTTCGAGGGCATTGCCGCATGCGCGCGCGGGCTTGCCATCGCTCTTGAATGTTCAGACTGGAACGGATGCTCCCGCCATATCGCCGAAGAATGGCAGCTCCGCAAAAGACTTGCGCCCGGCATAACCACGGCCGTGATCGACCGGGCCTTTGAGATTGCGGCGCAAACCACGACGTCTTGCGGAAAAGCCTGCGGCGCCGGCGGCGGCGGCTGCTTTTTTGTGTTTTTGCCGGCCGGAGATCCGGCTGCACTGAAAAGCGTATCGGATAAAATCATGGCCGAACTTGGCAGAGACATCAGAAAACTCGAATTTTCATTTTCCCCTGCGGGCCTGCAGGTAACACAAGACGCCGGGCAGGGATAACAGATGCGCAGGCAGTCCCGGAAAAACGCGGTCGCCGCAACGACCACCAAGCCCCGCCGCTATGCAGGACTTGAGCTTTCCGGGGCAAAGAACCAGAAGACGGCGCTTGCCGCGATCGAATACTACCCCAAGGAAAACAAGATTTTTCTGCTGGATATTTTTGAGCGCATCCAGGCGCACAATGACCAGACCGGCGACGAAGCCCTGCTCGAAGCGATCATTGAAGCCGCCCCCGAAGCCGCGGCCATGGGGGTGAATGTTCCGCTCACATTTCCGCCCTGCACGGCCTGCGCAAAATCCTCCTGCCCGATGCCCGCGCACTGCGGCGTGCCGGGGGTGCGCTGGATGCGCGACAGCTCCCGCCGGTTTCTCAGGCATCTTTCAAAAAAACACGCCAAAGCAAAGGAGTTCACGCCGTATACGCAGCGCCCGGTCGAGCTTTTCATCAAGCACAATCTGCTGCCCGACCTGCACGAGGCCTTCTGGTTCGAGGTGGACGAGGCCCTTGGCGGCACCAAGGCGCCGCTCACCGCGCGGATGGGTTTTCTCAAGCGCCATCTGCCGGGAATGAAGCTCCTTGAAGTCTGGCCCAAGCTTTCGGCGGCGCTTCTCGCGCTCGAAGCGGGCATCCCGCGCCGCACGATCGAAGCCCACCGGGATATCGAGCTCGGGGCGCGCGCGCGCGAGGAAATCATCGGATCGCTCGGCGCGCATTTCGGCGTATTCATCTACGACCGGGACAAGACAAAACTCGCGCGGTCGCTCACGTCGTTTGACGCTTTTATCTGCGCCTACACCGCCATGCTCTCGGACACCGGCCGGTGCCTCCGCGCCCCCTCCGGCTTTCCGGAAGAATCGGGCTGGATCGAAATCCCGCATATCGGTGAGGAATAGCGCATGTTTGTCTTCAGCCTGAGACGAATCGCAAGCTCCATCCCGACGCTTCTGCTTTTTGCCGCAATAACTTTTTTCACGCTGCGTCTCGCGCCGGGCGGACCGTTTGACGGCGAGCGGGCGCTTCCGCCCGAGATACAGGCAAACCTGGATGCCCGGTACGGCCTCGACAAGCCGGTCATCCACCAGTTCGGCAAATGGCTCGGCGATGCCGTGCGCGGCGACCTGCACGAGTCGTTCCAGTACATCGGACGCCCGGTGAACGAAATTATCAGCGAGTCGCTGCCGACCTCGCTGCTGCTCGGAGCACTTTCGATGCTGCTGGCCGTGGCGCTCGGAATTCCGCTCGGGTGCGTGGCCGCCTGGAAGCGCGGAACCTGGCTGGATACCTCTGCAATGTTTTTGGCGGTGTCAGGCGTGAGCCTGCCGAGCTATCTTGTCGCAAGCATTTTAGTGCTGGTGTTTTCGATCTGGCTCGGCTGGCTTCCGCCCGCACTCTGGGAAAGCCCTTCGTCCATGATTCTTCCGGTTGTCACGCTCGGCCTCAGGCCCATGGCCATCATCGCGCGCCTCACGCGAGCGTCCATGATCGAAGCACTTTCGGCCGATTATATCCGCACGGCCTACGGCAAGGGGCTGCGGGGCCTGCAGGTCGTGTTCAAGCACGCGCTCAAGAACTCGCTCATACCCGTAATCACCATAATGGGCCCGCTTGCCGCAAACCTTGTGACCGGCTCTTTTCTTGTCGAGGTGGTGTTCCAGATTCCCGGCATGGGAAAGCATTTCGTGACCGCCGTGATCAACCGCGATTATCCGCTCGTGATGGGCGTCAATCTTGTTTACGGCTTCATTCTGATTTCAGCCAATCTGGCGGTTGATCTTGTTTATGCGTGGGCGGACCCGCGGACAAGGCGGGACTCATGAATCCGCGCGCCTGGAAGCAGCTTGTAAAAAACAGGGTGGCGGCCGTGAGCCTTGTCTTTCTTGTGATAATAACGCTCATGGCGGCTTTCGCCCCGGTGGTTACAAAATATTCGTACGAGGAGCAGAACATCTCCGAAAAACTCGAAGGCCCCTCGACCCGCCACTGGCTCGGGACCGATACGCTCGGCCGTGATCTCTACAGCCGCATAGTTTACGGCGCGCGGATGTCGCTTGCCGTCGGCATCATGACCGCGATAATCGCGCTTTTTCTGGGCACGCTCACCGGAGCCATCGCCGGCTACGCGGGGGGCTGGGTCGACAATCTTCTGATGCGGCTCGTGGACCTGTTCTATATTTTTCCGTCGCTGCTGATGGCGATACTCCTCATGATCCTCATGGGCCGGGGCTTTGCGGGCATACTGCTTGCCATCGGGCTTACCGCCTGGGTCACGCAGGCCCGGCTCGTGCGCGGGCAGGTGATGCAAACCAAGGCGCTGCCGTTTGTCGAATCCGCCCGCGCCACCGGCGTCGGGCATATCGCAATTGTCGTGCGCCACATACTGCCGAACATCTGGGGACCGGTCATCGTGTCGCTCACCTTCCAGATCCCCACCAACATCATGAGCGAAAGCTTTTTGTCCTTCATAGGTCTCGGGCTCCAGCCGCCGTATTCGAGCTGGGGCACGCTCGCGAGCGAAGGCTTCCGCGCGATGCGCAGCTATCCGCATCTGATTGTTTTTCCGGGCCTGGTGCTGTTTATCACAATGCTTGCCTTCAATTATCTCGGCGACGGGCTCCGCGATGCGCTTGATCCAAAGAGCGGAAGCGGGAGTTTATGAGCGCGGGGTGCTGTTATTTTTTTCATTTTCAAGAAAATCCCACACCGGCATTATATTGATGCCGCTTTGCTGGAGGCTTTCGTCGCCACCGTACAGTAAATATCTGGAGGGATGATCAATCTTTTTCAGCCCGAGAAGATCGTCCGAAGCCAGTCTTTTTCCTGATTTGACCTCAATGGCAAAATCCTCCGAGTAAAAATCTATTTCCTGTTCCGATTTATTCCGAACATAGCCGAATCTGACCCCGCCCAGGCGTTTCAGGTGTTCGGCTACGACACTTTCGTACAAATAGCCGTTTCCAGGGTCGGCTATTTCCTTGTGAACCGGCCACTTCATGGCTATCCGGGTGATGAGTGGATCACGAAAAAATATCTTCCGGTTTTTCTTCGGATTGAATGTCCAGATACCAGGCTTGATAAATGGCACCTGGTTTACGACAAATGCACTTTCAAGGAATTCGATGTATTCCCGAACGGTATTATGCGATCCAAAGGACGTCTTATGCCTGATAGCGTCGAAACCTGCCGGTTGCGCACCGTTTTGGATCAACGCCCCGAACAGCTCCTTGAGCAGTTCATCGCTTTTTCCGGCCTTCAGGATGTCCCCCTTGATCCACGAAAGATAGACGCTCTGCGAGTTGATCGTGCTTTTAAGCGAAATATATTCGTTGATGGAATGAGGAAATCCTCCGGTCTGGAGATACAGATGAAAAAGATCCCTGCCAAAAAGCGGTATGCCGGAATATTTTCTGAAATCCCGGAAATCCATCGGGAGCAGTTCGGAATCAAACCCCCTTCCCCTTCTCCCCGGAAGGAGCTCGGCGGCTTTTTTCAGGTCATATGAGTTCGATCCCGTAATGACAAGCGTGGATCTGGAAATCATCCCGGTGTCGACAAGCGCCTTGACGGCGCGCTGCCACCCGGAAACAAAAGTTATTTCGTCGATCAAAAAAAGCAATCCCGTCCCGTTTTTGCGGTCCTTGTGATTTTCGAGGATGCCGGTGAATGCTTCGGCCAGCTCCTTGTAGTCATCTATCAGGTCTCCCCGGAGCAGATATGCCGAATGGAAATTGTTTGTCTCGAAAAGAGCGCAGGCAAGTTTTTTTACAAGACAGGATTTGCCAACCTGGCGCGGGCCCCTGATGATATATATCCCGCCCGAAGAACAATCTTTATTCATGGCTTTGAGCAATTGATCAAAAATAGGCCACTTCCAAAAAAATCTGGACTCCTTCAGCCTTAAAAGATCATTATCAGAATCCCTCCATGCAACCAGCTCGATCTGATTAGAAATTTTTTGTAAGAACATATAGTTATGTTAATTAATATATCACCGTCAGTCAAGTGACGGGTAACTTTTTCGGGTTCCCATGACCTTTTATTTTACGCGCGCATTCTTCAATATCAGGTAGTTGAGCGGATTGAGCACCACGCCCTCGGTGCGGGGGCGCACGAGCGCAATGTTGTTTTCGTGATAAAGCGGCAATATGGCGGCGTCACGCTCGATCAGGATTTTTTGCAGCTCTCCATAAGTTTTTTCGCGGGCTTTTTTGTCCTGCATGCCGCGGGCCTTGAGCACCAGGGCGTCATAAGCCGCATCCATCCAGCCGGTGCGGTTGTTGCCGGAAAATGACGAGAACACGGAAAGGAAATTATCCGGATCAGGATAATCAGCCGCCCAGCTTACCAGATAAAACGAATGGGAAAACAGGTTCATCTGCGCGCGGAACGTCTTGTGGTCATACGGACTCACGTCGACATTCAATCCCAGATTCTTCTTGAGTTCACTCTGGATGTACTGCGCAAGCGTGATTTGCTTGTCCCAGTTGGGAATCAAAAAGCTGAGACGTGGAAGTTTTGCGGGATCAATGCCCGCTTTTTTGAGCTGCGCGCGCGCACGCGCAGGGTCATACGGCAAACCGGTCTTTGATGAATATGCCATCATACCAACCGGCACAAAAGATCCGGTCGGAGTCTGCTGGCCGTGAAGAATCTGTGGTATTTTGCTCTTGTCTATCGACATCGAAATCGCCTGGCGCAGCACCACCGAAGACACCGGCGCATTTTTTGCCACATAACCGATATAGACCGTCTTCAGATACGGAAACACCTTGAGATCCCGGCCGGCGGCAAGCCGCTTGAGATCAAGCGTCATGATATCCACCAGAAAATCGAGCTTGCCCGATTCATAAAGCGCGAGCGCCGACGCATCATCATTTACAATAAGCCCCACGGCCGTATCGATATTGCCGCGCCGACCGTAATAGTGCGGGTTCGCTTTTAAAATAATTTTTGACTCAAGCTCATGCGACGCAAGCGTAAACGGCCCGGTGGTCACCATTTTTCCGGGCCGGACCCAGTCGCGCCCGTGTTTTTCGATCAGGTCCTTGCGGACCGGAAACGTAACCCAGAACGTCGGCAGATAGATCCAATAGGCAACGGGGCGGGCGAGCCGGACCTCGAACGTATGATCGTCAGGCGCCTTGATGCCCACTTCTTTGAAATCCTTGATTTCCCCTTTGTAGAATTTTTCGGCGTTTTCGACGTCAAAAAGCATGTACGCATAGGAGGCGGCCGTCGCAGGCGTGAGCAGCCTCTTCCAGCTCTCATAAAAATCACCCGCCTTGACCAACGCGCCATCGGACCATTTTACCCCGCGGCGGAGCTTGAACGTGTAGACCTTTCCGTCCTTGCTAATCTTCCAGCTGCTGGCAATCGCAGGCGCCACCTTGAGGCCCTTTTCGATCTGCACGAGCCCTTCCATGAGATTCATCAGAAGATGTGTTTCTACGCTTGTGTGCGCCTTGTTCCAGTCAAGCGTCTCCGGCTCGCTGAGAAGGCGGAAGGTGAATGTGTTTCCGGCAGGTGCGTCAGACGGAATGAGCATGCCGGCAGCGATCAGCGAAAATAACAGGTTTTTCATCCCGGAATCTCAACCGTGACATCTCCCGTCACCTTTGCCATGCAGGCAAGCCTTGAATTCAAAGTAAGGCCGCTTGCCTTCTCCAGAACTTCTTCTTCCCTGTCGCTTGCCGGTTCAAGGCCGCCCGCGTCGCATCGTATAATGATATGACATGATCCGCACGCCCCCACTCCGCCGCAGGCGCTTTTTATCTCCACTCCGGCGCCATGGGCGACCTCCAAAACCGTGACGCCTGCAACTGCGTCCGCAACAACACCCGACGGCAGAAAAGTGATCCCTGGCACTTCATCCTCCCAAGGCCGAAACCGCAGGCCTCATGTCCGGGTTCTTTTTATAATAATCCTCAACCGCCGCCCTGAGCGCGTCTTCGGCAAGAATGGAACAGTGGATTTTTATGGCCGGCAGCTCCAGTTCCTTCACAACCTCGGCATTTGTAAATTTGAGCGCATCTTCGATGCTTTTACCCTTTACCCAGTCGGTCATGAGCGACGTGCTTGCAATCGCGCTGCCGCAGCCGAAGGTCTTGAACTTGACGTCCTTGATCACGCGTGTCGCGCGGTCGATCATGATCTGGAGCTTCATCACATCGCCGCATTCGGGGGAACCGACCATGCCGGTGCCCACATCCGGCGAATCCTTGTCAAGCGTGCCGACGTTGCTCGGGTTTTCACAGATATCCATCAGCTTTTTGCTGTACATGTCCGTCATGCCTCCCCTTCAGTGATGATGCCCGGTCCACTGGACGTTCTTGATGTCAATTCCCTGCTTTGCCATCTCATACAGCGGAGAAAGTTCCCTGAGTTTGTTCACGGTATCAACAACTTTTTTCACAACATAGCGGATCTCTTCTTCATCCGTAAAGCGCCCGACGCTGAAACGGATGCTCGTATGGGCAAGATCCTCGTCCACCCCGATGGCCTTGAGGACATAAGAGGGTTCGAGGCTCGCCGATGTGCACGCCGAACCGCTCGATACCGCAATATCCTTCATGCCCATCATGAGCGACTCGCCCTCGACGTAGGCAAAACTCACGTTCAGGCTGTTGGGCAACCGCTCGTCGGGATGCCCGTTGAGGTAAACATCTTCAAGTTGCGTCCTGATGCCGTCCCAAAGCATGTCGCGAAGATGCTGCATGCGCCGTATTTCTTCCGTCATCACGCGCTGTAAAATCTCACATGCCTTGCCAAATCCCACGATGCCCGGAACATTCAACGTCCCCGAACGCATGCCGCGTTCGTGCCCGCCGCCATGAATGATCGGAACAAGCCGGACGCGCGGGTTCTTGCGCCTTACATAAAGCGCGCCCACGCCCTTCGGCCCGTAGATCTTGTGGGCCGAGAGCGAAAGCAGATCAATGCCCATTTTTTCGACGTCGATCGGCATTTTGCCGACCCCCTGCACGGCGTCCGTGTGAAAAATCACGCCGGCCTCCTTGCAGACGCGCCCGATGGCGGCAACGGGGTTTATCGTGCCGATCTCGTTGTTGGCCGCCATGATGCTTGCCAGTATCGTGCGCTGAGTGATCGCTTTTTTTACGTCCTCCGGACTCACCTGTCCGTACTTGTCCACTCCGAGATATGTAATCTCGAAACCCTCGCGCTCAAGCGCATGGCAGGAATCCAGAACGGCCTTGTGTTCAATGGCGCTCGTGATGATGTGATTGCCTTTTTCGCGGTACATGCGGGCTGCGCCCGTGACCGCAAGATTGTCGCTCTCGGTCGCGCCGCTGGTGAAGATGATTTCCTTGTCTGTCGCGCCGATGAGCCGGGCGATCATCCCGCGCGCGCGTTCCACGGCGGCCTCGGCGGTCCAGCCGTATTCATGGCTCTTGCTCGCGGCATTTCCAAAATTTTCGGTAAAATACGGCAGCATCGTCCTCATGACCTCGGGGTCCACGGGCGTGGTGGCGTGATAATCCAGATAGACCGGTTTCTTCAGCATTTTGCAACTCCTCCGCCGGGCGGCGTTCCGGCAAGTTCGGACAACTTGATATTGGAAAGAAATCCCCGCATCCTGAGATTGAGATCCGCCATCATGCCGCGGATTTTGCATTTTGGCTGGTACTCGCATCCACCATGCCCGCCCGCATGGCCCGGGGTACAGGCAACCAGACTGCGCTTGCCCTCCATGAGAGTTAGAAACTCGGCAAGCGAAATGTCGTCAAGGCTGCGCCGGAGAACGTATCCGCCCCGCGCCCCGTGCTCCGAACTAATGAGCCCCAGTTCCTTGAGGCGCTGCATGGTTTTGGCGGTTATCTCAAACGGAAGGCCGTAATGATCCGCGACTTCGCGCGCGCTAGTCATGGCGCCGGGATCAGTCGCATGCTTGAGACTTATGTGTCTCAAGGCAACAAGTCCGTATTCTGTAGTCCGGTTGAGTTTGATCATATACGACATTTAATATCGTATTTAAATATACATTGGCAATAGGTTAAATGTATTCATGAAATATATATTACAAACCCATTCTTGACTGTAGACATCAAGTAATTATAATGTGCCAAGCTATGATTCTTCACCTGGCTTTGGCCGCAATTGCTTATGCACCTATCCCGCCAATGCTTCATGATGCGATTGCGGACGCAAACACCATATTCAGGGCCTCCTGCTATTACATCGTTGATGAAAAGGATTACAAACATCTAGAAATCGATGACGAGCTCCTCGATATGAAAGACCGCGCACTGGCCAGGGTGAGCGCTAAATTCAAAAAAGATCTGAAAATGGAAGGCACCGGCCGCCTTCTGGACGGCCGCATTGTCAACTTTTCAGGATTCAAGAAACGTGACACGAGATTCATGTTCACAAAGCACCCGTTCGGTAACGGCGTCGGCTCCTGCGCGCTCAGACCGTTCCGCACGCTGGCCGTAAATCCGAAAATGATTCCGCTCGGATCAAAAGTGCTGATCAAGGAAACTGTCGGGATGAAGCTTCCAAACGGCAAAAAACACGACGGCGTCTGGTATGCCCAGGACGTGGGGGGCTCAATCAAGGGAAACATGGTGGACATGTTTGTCGGCGAAAAAAGCGGCATGGACATGCTGATAAAAGCGGGCATAGGCTTCAAAAAACCGCTTACAATACGCATAATCGCGCGGGCGCCGGAAAAATCCTGCATCAATCCCTGAAAACAACCGCACTTCCCTTCCGGCCGTCCATATGAATCCTGAGTGCTTTTTCAAACCGCACATGCCGGACGTCGGCGGTCTCCTGAACCGCGGGCAACGCATCAAGCCAGGCGGTATCAATATGCCTTTTAGAGGCCGTAGCCATCCGGTCGACATTCGAAAGAGTGAGATAACCAATGCCGAACGAAGTAAGATTATGGAAAAAATGCGCGCCCTGCGACGGCTCCACCTCGCGGTCGGCAAAAGATGTCTCGATAATCACCCGCGCCGCCGAGATCTGCGCCCACTTCACCGGAATTCCAAGACGCGAATCGGACGACCCCCATCTTCCCGGCCCCACCAGCATGTACGGCCGGCC